>Ga0310691_10004761_pt1 | contig 15127 bp, 10 predicted proteins | sample 176DNAGHGlowgp2_FD_203887 | JGI IMG/M metagenome (GOLD analysis project Ga0310691, IMG submission 203887) | Sheep rumen microbial communities from Palmerston North, Manawatu-Wanganui, New Zealand - 1766 DNA GHGlow gp2 (v2) (version 2) | ecosystem: Host-associated > Mammals > Digestive system >... | reverse complement strand
TGCATGCTTTTTCTTTGTCTTTTTGTCCGCGTTTTTCTTCCCGCTGACCACTTCCTCGGACTGTTCCAGAAGAAGTTCAAGATCCGTAAATACCGAGCAGGCCGCACGGAAGGAACGGGGCGTTTTGTTCTCCCCCATTCCGATGACATGCATGCCGGATTCCCGAAGACGGCTGGCAAGGCGCGTAAAATCCCCATCGCTGGACACGATGCAGAAGCCCTCGACACTCCCCGTATAGAGGATATCCATCGCATCAATGATCAGCGTGGAATCCGTCGCATTCTTTCCCACCGTATTCCGGAACTGCTGGATGGGCGTGATGGAATTCTCCATCAGCTCCTTTTTCCACTTGGATGTATTGGGCGTGGTCCAATCGCCGTAGATTCGTTTATATGTCACAACCCCGTACTTCGTCATCTCGTCCAGAATGCTGGATATGTATTTTGCCGAAATATTATCCGAATCGATCAAAACCGCATATTTTTTATCTTCCATTTTCCCTTCCCCGGGCGAGAGTGCTGTAAAAAGCTTTCCTCACCACCCCTGTCTGTTGTTTATTTCAATTATATTTCATCTTTACTGTTTTTAAAATTTTAAAAAATGGGAAAAACAAATGATTTACAGATGCAGCACGCGGTCCTTGATTTCCGATGTTCTGCCCTGGTTCCAGTACTGGGTTCCGATGTATCCGCAGGTTCGGCGTGCTACATGCATGCTGGACTGGTCACGGTTGTGGCAGTTGGGGCATTCCCATATCAGCTTGCCGGTCTCATCCTCAATGATCCGGATCTCGCCGTCATAACCGCACTTCTCGCAGAAATCGCTCTTTGTGTTCAGCTCTGCATAAAGAATCGTATTGTAGATATGTCTCAGCAAAGCCATTACCGCAGGGATGTTATCCTGCATGTTGGGTACCTCCACGTAGCTGATGGCACCGCCCGGAGAAAGCTTCTGGAATTCAGCCTCCTCTGTCAGCTTGGAGAATGCATCGATTTCCTCGGTTACATGGATATGGTAGCTGTTGGTGATATAGTTTCTGTCCGTTACGCCCGGAATCTTACCGAAACGCTTCTGCAGACACTTGGCAAACTTGTAGGTCGTGGATTCCAGCGGTGTTCCGTAAACGGAATAATCGATATTTTCATCCTTCTTCCACTTCGCGCAGGCATCGTTCAGGGACTGCATAACCCGGATGCCGAATTCCTTCCCTTTTTCGCTGGTATGGGAAACACCCTTCATATAATATACGCACTCCGCAAGGCCTGCATAGCCAAGGGAAATTGTGGAATAGCCGTCAAACAGGAGCTTATCAATGGATTCGCCGGGCTGAAGACGAGCCAGTGCGCCATCCTGCCAGAGGATCGGAGCCACATCCGACGGCGTACCAAGAAGCCGTTCATGCCGCAGGCGGAGTGCTCTGTGGCAGAGTTCCAGCCTTTCATCCATGATTTCCCAGAATTTTTCCTCATCACGTCCGGAGGAGCAGGCAGCATCTACCAGATTGATGGTCACAACGCCCTGGTTAAAGCGGCCATAGTAGCGGTGACGACCGGGCACGTAATTCTTCGCATTCGGGATATTTCCCACGCCGTTATCGGTAAAGCGGTCCGGTGTCAGGAAGCTGCGGCAACCCATGCAGGGATACACATCCCCCTTCAACTCGAGCGCCTTCTTCTCGGAAATATAGTCCGGTACCATCCGCTTTGCGGTACATTTTGCCGCAAGAAGCGTCAGATAGTAATACTGTCCGCCTTCGTTTACATTATCCTCCTGCAGAACGTAGATCAGCTTGGGGAAGGCCGGTGTAATGTACACGCCGCTCTTATCCTTTACGCCCAGAATACGCTGCTTCAGCATCACTTCGATCACAAGAGCCAGATCCTCACGAAGCTGACCGGCCGGTACCTCGTTGAGGTACATGAATACGGTAACAAAGGGTGCCTGGCCATTGGTGGACTGCAGCGTGATGAGCTGATACTGAATTGTCTGACAGCCGGACTCCACTTCCTTCAGGAGTTCTTTCTCGACCAGCTGGTCAAACTTCTCTTCCGGCAGATCCACACCGGCATCGGAAAGTTCTTCACGAAGCCGTTCCCGAATCTTCTGGCGGCTGACATCCACAAAGGGCGCCAGATGAGCCAGCGTAATGGTCTGTCCGCCGTACTGACTGGAAGACACCTGTGCAACAATCTGCGAAGCTACGGTACAGGCAGTTGCAAAGCTCTTCGGCGTATCGATATGTGTTCCGCTGATGCAGGTACCGTTCTGAAGCATATCATCCAGATTGACCAGATCGCAGTTGTGCATATGCTGCGCAAAGTAATCCGCATCGTGGAAATGGATCACGCCTTCCTTATGCGCCCGCACGATTTCCTCGGTAAGCAGATATTTGCCGGTATAATAACGGCTCCACTCCCCGGCCATATAGTCTCTCTGTACGGAAAGAACCGTGGGGTTCTTATTGGAGTTTTCCTGTTTAACCTCTTCGTTGTCGCGCTCAACCACACCGGAAATCTTCTGATCGATGTCGCTCATCTTACGCATTTCGTTGTGCTTATAACGGTAGGTGATGTAAAGACGGGCAACCTTTGTCTTGCCGCTGCCCATCAGCGCATCCTCCACCTCATCCTGGATTTCCTCCACGGACATATCGCGGCCGGCATGGCCCGCGTTCTTTTCAATACCTTTGGCAATATCCTCGATTTGTTCCATGGAAAGCCGCTCGCTGAGGATACCTTCCTCGTTGTTGGCCTTCACGATCGCGTTCACGATCTTAATGCGGTCAAACGGAACACGCTCCCCCGAACGCTTCATGACACAGAGTTTCTTCTCTTCAAATTGCAGATTGCCGTCTAAATCTTCATCGTAGATCATAATACCCTCTCCCCTTATTTCGTTTTATTTCATATTATTTATAGTTTTTGCTTCGCCTCAGATCTGTTTATGATTGATATTATCAAACAGCAATATTCTGTTGCTTTTCCTTCGCGTAGAACTTATTATAGACGCTTCCCTCGCCCCTTGTCAACTACATTTAGTATATTTTTTGAAAAAGCGATACTAAATATAGTATCTTGTCAGTTTGCCTCAGAATGGCGTATACTGGATAATGTATTTGTAACCATAAGATGTTTTCAGGAAGGCAGGCAGAAAACGTGAAACACTATTTAGAGGAAAAGGAAGCGGTCCTTTCCGCGCTCGGTTCCGGCGAAAACGGAATCAGCGAAAAGGAAGCCGGCGAACGCCTCGCCAAATACGGCGAGAATAAGCTGGCAGAAAAACCGGGCGAATCCCTTCTGCACCGGTTCATGCGGCAGCTCATGGAACCCATGACCGTGGTTCTGATCATTGCCGCGGTGATTTCCATTATAACGGGAATCATCTCCAACGAAGGAATCAGTGATGCTATCATTATTATTACGGTAGTTATTCTGAATGCCATTCTGGGTGTTTATCAGGAATCCAAGGCAGAGTCCGCCATTGCTGCCCTGCAGCAGATTGCCGCGGCAACGGCAAAGGTCTGTCGGGCCGGTCACATCTCTGTGATTCCCGCAACGAACCTTGTACCGGGCGATGTCATTCTGCTTGAAGCCGGCGATTCCGTTCCGGCTGACGCAAGACTTATCGAGGCAGCCAGCCTGAAGGTGGAGGAAGCTGCCCTCACCGGAGAATCCGTCCCCGCAGAAAAAACAGCAGATGTATTGCAGGCAGAAGGAAAGGATGTTCCGCTCGGCGACAGAGCCAACATGGTCTACATGGGCTCCATCGTGGAATACGGCCGCGGTAAGGCTGTCATTACCGGCACGGGTATGGAAACCGAGATGGGTAAGATTGCCGGCCAGCTGTCCGAAGCCGAGCATGAGGAAACGCCTCTGCAGCTCCGTCTTCGCGAGCTCTCCCGCATCCTCACCGTCATGATCCTGGTGATCTGCGGCCTGATCTTCGGTATCAATATCATCCGGGCGCTTGTAACCGGCGACGCCGTTACCGGTTCCCTCGTACTCGACACCTTTATGATTGCCATTTCACTCGCAGTCGCTGCGATTCCGGAAGGTCTCTCCGCCGTCGTGACCATTGTGCTTTCGATTGGCGTCACCAAGATGTCCAAGAACCATGCCATTATCCGGCGGCTCACCGCCGTGGAAACCTTGGGCTGTGCAGGCATTATCTGTTCGGATAAGACCGGAACCCTGACCCAGAATAAGATGACTGTTGTTGACCGCTTCACACCCGATGCAAAGCTTCTCATGACCGGTATGGCGCTCTGCAGTGATGCGGAGTGGGAAAACGAAGAGGCTGTCGGTGAAGCGACCGAATGTGCTCTCGTAGCGGATGCCGGAAAGAACGGACTTCCCAAGCCCGATCTGTCCGCGAAATACCCGCGTATCGGCGAGGCGCCCTTCGATTCCCTCCGGAAGATGATGACCACTGTTCACACCGCTCCGGAAGGCGATGTCGTCCGGTTCACCAAGGGCGCCGTGGACATGGTTCTCGGCCGTTGCACGACCTACCTTGCCGATAACGGAGAAATCCTTCCCATAACGGATGAAAAGCGGAAGGAAATCGCTGCTGTCAATAAAGGATTTGCCGACCAGGCGCTCCGTGTTCTGGCACTCGGCATGGCCCGCGCGAAGGCTGAGCCCGCCTCCTATGAGGCTGATGCCCTTGAGCAGGAGCTGACCTTCATCGGCCTCTCCGCCATGAAGGATCCCATCCGGCCGGAAGTAAAGGCCGCAATCGAGGAATGCCGCTCCGCCGGCATCCGTCCGGTCATGATTACCGGCGATCACAAAGATACCGCCATTGCCATTGCAAAGGAGCTCGGTATCCTGGGCGAAGGCCAGATGGCCATCACCGGTGCTGAGCTTTCCGAGCTTTCCGATGAATACTTTGCGGAGCATGTTGTAGATTATTCCGTATATGCCCGCGTACAGCCCGAGCATAAGGTTCGTATCGTCAATGCCTGGAAGGCCCGCGGCGAGGTTACCGCAATGACCGGTGACGGTGTCAACGATGCACCTTCCATCAAGTCCGCCGATATCGGCGTGGGCATGGGCATCACCGGAACGGACGTTACCAAGCACGTTGCGGATATGATTCTGACGGATGACAACTTTGCCACCATCGTAACCGCTGTGGCCGAGGGCCGCCGGATTTACGATAACCTGCGGAAAGCGATCCAGTTCCTGCTTTCCTCCAACCTGGCGGAAGTATTTGCCATCTTCATTGCAACACTGATGAACTTTACCATTTTGAAACCGGCGCACCTTCTGTGGATCAACCTGGTCACGGACTGCTTCCCGGCCATCGGACTGGGTACGGAAGCGGCTGATAAGGACAGTATGAATCGGCCGCCGCGGAAAAAGAGCGAAGGCATATTCGCCGGCGGTCTCGGCTTCGATGTAGTCTTCCAGGGTTTCCTGATTGCTCTGCTTACCATCGGCGCCTACTTTATGGGCCACCACAGCGAGATGGGCAACTGGAAGATCCAGACCTCTGCAACCGGCATGACTATGGCATTCCTGACGCTCTCCGCTGCTGAGATTTTCCACAGCTTCAATATGCGGTCCCGCGACAGAAGCCTCCTTTCCCTCAAGACGCAGAACGGAATCCTCTGGATCACCCTGTTTGGGTCCTTCCTTCTGACAGCAGGAGTACTCTTCATCCCCTTCTTCCGGAAGGCGTTCCACTTCACCGCCATCAGCGGAAAGAACTTCTTCATCTCAATCGGTATTGCATTCCTGATCATCCCGATTGTGGAAGTGACAAAGCTGATCCGTCGTATGAAAAACCGTTCATAGGCGTAACCGAAATAATGCGAGCATCTAGGGCTTCGCACATCGATACTCGATGATGCGGCCTCGTCAAACAGAATTTTGCATAAATGCAAATTCTGATGACTCGGCTTCGCACAAAAGAGGTTCGTCTTTCCCAACCGGGAGAGACGAACCTCTTTTATTGTTTATTCAATTGTATTATCCCCTACAGGAAAACAGCCACCTTTTCCAGCTCTTTCCGCTTCGGCATTTCCGGATCGATATCCCGATAGCCCATGGAGATAACAGATACTACATGCTGGCTCTCCGGTACACCGAGGAACGCACGAATGGCATCTCCGTCGCGGATGCCCATGATCAGCGTATCCAGTCCTTCATTCTTTGCTGCAAGCACAAGATTCTCCGTCTGCAGACCCAGATCATAAGCCCCCCACTCATTTCCCAGCTCATTATCCGGAATGCCCTCACGGTTAAATCCGGCGCGGTTTGCCTCAAACGTGCAGACAATGAGAACCGGTGCATCCTTGCAGTTATTTGCATTAAACTCCGGCAGGCATTTCTCACGGAATTCCGCCCGCTTTTCCTCTGACATGATCACATAGTAACGGCCGGTCTGGCTGTTCTTCCATGTGGGCGCCAGCTGTGCGGCCCGAATCACCTTCTCCACTGTCTCCTGTGGTACGGCATCTGTCTTATATGCACGTACACTTCTTCTTGCCTCAACAACCTCCATAAATTCCATAAACATAACCCCCTTGTTATTTCTTTAAATTGAAAAAAATACCGTGCCTTGTAACCCGAAAACGGGCATAGACACGGTAATTTTCATTATTCAGCCTTCTTCTCGGTAAATTCGTACTTCAGACCGCTGAGGACTTCCTTTACCTCATCGTAGGTAGCCTTGATGGCATGGTCATCTACAAGCTCATAAGCGGTTCCTTCTTTATTCACAGAAAGGATATATTCCTTCAGCTCGGCAGCATCCTTGCACTCTTTTCCGTCTGCGGAAATCTTTCCGTCCGATACAGTAATCACAATCTTGCCGTCAGCCGCAGGATCTACAGCTTCCGTAGCTGCCTGGGCCTCTGTGGTCTGTCCATCTTTATCATCCTCGTCGGCCGATCCTGATTTACTGGATTTATCATCTTTATCGAACCAGCCCTGGCCGTATCCATAGCCGGCACCGCCGCCGAGAAGCGCAAGAAGAAGCACGAGCGCTATCGCACCTCCGCCGCCCTTCTTTTCCTTTTTCTTCTTATCTTCTTTATCCTTCTTTGCCATTTCCTTCTCCCTTCTGCTCCTATATCAATATTCAGAAGCATTACATTTAATACGCTAATATTATAATATTCTGTCATTCACGTGTCAACGGTCACGGTTCTTTTTTCGTCGTTCATTATGTAAATGGAGTCGATGAATGAAGTGCCTGCGAAGGACCATCCCGGGCCTTTGTGCCAAATCGCTTTGCGATTTGAAAGCCTTGCAACGCAAGTCTTTGTTCTGCTTCGCAGAACGCATCTGCCGTTGGCAGACACACAATTCGATGAATTGTGTGCGTGCGGCGCTTAATAGCGTCCGCTAGGGGTGCCCGAGGGCGAGCGAGAGCGATGTCCTGAGCAGGTACTATCATTCATCGACTCCTAAGAATAGTAATGCCCGATGAAAAAAGAACCTCACTCCTCAATGATCTTGATGTAGATATTCTCCCCTTCCATATTGCTCAGCACACTCTGGACAAGGTTAAAATCATTGTTGTAGATCTTATCCTTCTCGTACGAGAACACCACAAAGCAAGGCATCCCGCTTGCCGAATCGAAATACCCCTTCAGGATTTCCTTCAGACGGTTCTCGGCGTAGCGCGTATTGCTCCAGTTAAAGGATACCGTATCCACCTGTTCCCCGCAGGTAATGATCAGCTTCCGCGTCTGATCGGCAACCTGTCCGGCCTCAGCAGCCTTTTCCGCAGCGCTTCCGGATGACTCCTCCGAACCATCCCCGGATATGCCGGATACAGCCTCAACCTGAACAGAAACGATCACAGAATACTCCTCAAATACCTCAAGGCTCTGAACGCGTCCCTCCAGTGAAGAAAGGGCGTCCTCTGCCGCCTCGGCTTCCGCCTTCGCGGCCTCCACGGTGTCCTGCATCTCCCGGATTTCCGAGGACGCCTGCTGCTCTACCGCTGCCATTTCTTCACTGGCCTGTTCCCGGGCCTCCTTCACGTGGCCGGCATTCTGCGTCAGGATCAGAAACAGCATGATCATGATCACGTCCAGAAGCGGGGTTAATTCAATTGCCAGTTCCCGGCGTCTTTTCATTCATGCACCTCTCCATCATCAATGGAATCATCAATAAATAAAGGAACATCATCGTGTACCGGCGCAGCCTGCGTGACAGTCTGCGAAGCCGGCTCATCAAACCGCGGATTGGCCGCAGCTTTCGGCTGCGAAGAACTTGGAATCTGAGCCGTCGGCTCATATTCCGGTTCCCCCACATTCATGGCCTCCTGCATTTCCGGATGTCTCCGCCAGGAATCACGATTTCTTCTCTTTACAAAATCCAGACCGTCTACCTCATCCTGTCCGTCTTTGGCGGACGTTCCCATCGGGCCGTCTGATTTTGAACCGGATGCGCCCTGTTTCATCGGACGTCTTTCACTCCGGCGCGGACTTTCATCATTCCGAGTGCCCCGGTCATTCTTCTCATAACGATCCGTACGCTCCGATCTGTCGTTTCTTCTCTCATCGGAATCGCGCCGTCCGGACTCTCTTTTACCGGAGGAGAAGGACGGACGTCTCTGCATAAACAGCTCTGCCGCACGTTCTCCGTCATCCAGTTTGGGCGAAATAAACGCATCCAAAAACTTGAAAACGATGGCAAAGATCAGTCCCCAGAAGGTGGACGTCAGCGCCGCAAAAAAGTTGCCTTCAATATCCGTGGTATTTCCCACCATGCCGATCAGGGAAATGACCGTACCCAGAATACCCAGGAGCGGGAAAATTCCGGTCAGGTTCATGTAGATCGTATAAGCTGAAACCGCCTTTTCGCGAAGTGCCGACAGCTTCAGATCCGTCAATCCTTCCACACCCTCCTGAATGGAATTAATATCATCCTGGTAGGAAGGAGCATACACATGCTTATGCATGGCTTTATACAGCGTCTCCGCCGCAGCCTTTGCTTTGATAAAAATAAATATTTCCGCCGCAGCCACGAGGAATATCAGGCCGTCAAAGCCGATCAGATTGCTGAAAATGACCTTCAAACCATTTTCTCCCTTCTTTTCCTGTCATTCGGACAGGCTTGAAAATCTATGTTCTTGTACAACGTTCGCAAAATAACCGGACTAAAAGCAGGCAAGCATTCGGTCCGGTTATTTAAGAATCACTGTACCGGTTTACGGAACAACCGGTGTCCAGTATTCCTGACCGTAAATATCGGTAAGGAGATACGTCAGTCTGGCATCCTCGCCAATATCCGTATTGCTGATCTCCAGGTCTTCCGAATAGGTGATCGGATTTCCCAGATAGTAGGTATCCAGGTAGGTTTCATCATATGCATAATAATCGCAGATGAACTCGATCTTGTCACCGACGGTAAGGTCAGCCGCCTTACCCACTGTTTCCGTCTCACCATCCACATAGATATACCGCGCACCGGCAATATATCCATCCTTATGTGCGTTATTGAAAACGATGATGAGCTCGGCTCTTTCGCCGTTCAGCATAACCGGAACCCGGCCGGTGATGGTCTTTTCGCCATCATTCTCCGTCGTAGATTCATAATAGAATGCCACAGGCTGTCCTTCGATCGAGAACCAGACATTATCCTGCTCCGCTACCAATTTTCCGTCATCATCAAACTGATAAACCAGGTCAAGGCCCAGATCGATATAGCCTTCACCGTCATCCACGAATGTATTGAGCTGCAGGCTTTCGATCAGCTTCCACTGGTCCTCTGCAATGCTCATGGTGTAGGTGCCGTCGGATTCTCTCTGCCATACCATCTTGGAAGGATCGAACTGGTTATTGGCAACGATTTCCGCAGCCTGATCCACATCGATCTCGTCCATGTAATCCACGTTATCGGAATCAAAGCCCGGGATGCTCTTTCCACCGCCCAGGAAGGCGTTCAGAAGGGAACTGATGGCATCGGAGCCACTGGTACCTCCGCTTGAACCGCCGCCCAGAAGGGAGCTGAGGGCCGATCCGTTACCGCCGGCAGAAATCTGACCGGAGGTTTCCAGACCCGCAAAGGCCTTGATACATTTTGAATAATCGTCATCCATACCAATGGCATCATAGGTCTTCACCATGCTGTCCACACTGGATACCCTCTTATAGGGGAAGTAGATGGAAAGACCGTAAGCATTGGTCATATTGGATGAAGTTCTGTTATATTTTACCGCACTGAGAAGGGTATCGGAAAGTGCCTTTGCCTCCGGCGTTCCCAGATTCTTGGCAAAGTTGACCAGATCGATCTGATCGATCTTGGAGGATACCGCAAATTCCCGTACGGATGCTCTCGCATCGGATACCGTCTTGAAATCGTCGCTCTTGATCTTCGCTGCCGTACCGGTAGAGAAGGTTGTCAGCCGGGGCGGCACTGTGGTGGATAATTCCGCCAGATCAACAACCGAAAGGGTTGCCTTCTGACCGGGGCACCTCTTAGCACACTCATCGACAAAGCTGTCAACGATCAGCTTGCCGAGTTCCACAGTCGGAATGGATGTATTTCCGGCAAAAGAGGTCAGCCAGTCGGTATAATACCAGCCGATACCGGGTTCTGTCTCCTCGGAGGCCACGATGTAATCCGCATAGGGTGCGATCATCAGGCAGTTTTCGAGGGTTGCCATAAGGCAGGTATCAAAACCGATGAAATCAAAGGTCGTTCCTGCGTTTTTCAGAGCCGTATTGATGCCGGCCAGAGACATGGATCCGCTGTTTTTATGTTTTTCATCATAGCCGTAGCCGCTGATGGATCCCCCGCCGTGATCCCAGAAAATGAGTTCATTCCGGTTTGCCGGGAAATTCTGGTTACAGTACTTGATGAAGGATGTCAGCGTTGCGGGATCGGTCATGGGCTTGTCGCCGTCATCACCCACAAGCTGTACTAAACCGCCGTTCTGTACCCGATAAATCTGGTTCACGGAATTCGAAATACCAGATGTCTTCCATCTGGTACATCCGCCGGTATAAATGATGATGTTCAGATTCGGAGAAGTACCGGCATTGCAGATTTCCGCAATGTCATTCGACGCCATACCGCTCCGGGATTCCAGATCCGTACCGCACATGTAAACCATGATGGTTACGGTATCTTCCCCATTGCCCTTAATGGTCGTTCGCTTCGCCGGCGTACCGGATGCCACATTCTTATTTAACGTTCCGGTATTATTCTCACCGTCCTTCCAAGCCTCCGAACTACTCGAGGAAGAGCCGAAGCCGGAAAACAGAGAAAGCGGGCTGGCACTCTGACTGGAGCTGGAGCTGGAATTGGAGCTTGATCCGGAACCGGAACCACCCGAGCCGCTGAGAAGTGCCGTAAGACCGCCGCCACCACCGAGAAGAAGTGCAACGATCATGACAATGAGCTTTATGCCACCAAGTCCGCCGCCTGCCGCTCTCTCGCCGCCGTCCCCGCCCCCATGGGAGCTGCCACTCCCGGAGGGACGAACGCCGCTTTTTCGTCCGCTATATCCATCTTTTCTACCGACCGGTCCCGTTCCGAGACCGTCGCCGCGCTTGTGAACGCCCTTACCGCCTTCCGATACACGCCGTTCGCGTCCGCTTCCTTTATTATCCATATCGTTCCTCCTTACTCAGGATCGAAATAACCGGAGCCGTAGATTCCTGTCTCGTCAACAATCTTATCACTGATACCCATAACTCTGTTTGTCGGCGTATAGCTCTGTGTATCAAACAGGAACTTCTGCAGGGCAGATACATTCTCCTTCAGATCCTCCGGTGCAATACAGGAACCCTTGCTGTCGGAGTCATAGAAGCTCCAACGAAGCGGGAATCCCGTCGTCTTTGTAACATTGTAGCTGCTGATCTTTTTCGCATAGCTGATCATGTCACTCTCCGAAATACTGGTGGAAATGTACGGGAAGAGTTCATTGATCATTTTATTCAGCTTGGAAAAACCGGCCGATTTCATCTTGGCCATCATGGAATTCAGCACCTCACGCTGCCGCTCCGTACGGGTAATATCTCCCTGGTCAGTGCTTCGGATTCTGGCATAGGCCGTGGCCTGTGCACCGTTCAGCGTCAGGTCACCTGTGGCAAAGACACCATCGGAATAGATTCCGTTCACGGCAATCTGCTCTGCCAGTGCCTCATTCAGCACCTCCAGCTCGTTTTCTTCCACGTGAACCTCTACGCCGCCCAGTGCATCGATGGCCCGGGTCAGACCCTCCCAGTTCACGGTAATATATTCGGAAATATTGAGGTCCAGGTTTGCATTCAAGGTCTTTACCGCAAGCTCCGGTCCACCAAAGGCATAGGCAGCATTGACCTTATTGGTCCACTGATCTTCATCCTCGATTTCCAGCAAAGTATCGCGGTAAACGGATACGATCCTGACCTCCTTGGATTTGTTGTTGATACAGATGATCATGATCGAATCACTCCGGTTACCTGAACCAAGAGATTTATCTCTGGCATCGATACCGAAAAGGGCGATGGTGGTATAGCCCTTCATATCCTCATTTGCGCCCTCATTGATCTGTGTGACATCCTGATCCAGTTCATTGACTTCGATCAGGTTATATTTGCTGTGGGCGTAGGCCTTGACAAGGAAAATCCCCAATACCACAATGGTGATCAGCTCCACCAGGAGGATGATCCCCAGCTTGGCATTGGACGAAAGTCCCTTTTTCTTCTCCCAATCTTCCATGCTTTACTCCTTCATTATCCGGAAAACTGTGTTGTTACAATTGATTTTTGACTACAGATCTATTTTATATATAAAACCATGACCTGTTATTCCGCCGGAAGGGATTTTACCTTCCGGACATGCCGTTTCACTTTCAGTGCATCCACTGCCATGGTAAAGATCGATGAAAACCGGATTTTGGAACGGCTCCGGTCTCCCCGGCTGAAACTCACTACTACAGGCATCTCCTCGATCCGATAACCGAACTTTGCCCCTATGGCCAATAGCTCAATATCAAACGAAAAGCTTTGGGCCCGGGATACCCGAAGCACCGGTTTGATTCTGTCCGTCCGAAACAGCTTGCAACCGGTCTGTGTATCCCGGATCGGCAGACGGAACAGGATTTTCATGAGGATATAGTATCCAAAGCTCATTACACGCCGGAGGAAAGGATATTCCACCTTGGAATCCGGGTGCATTTTGGAGCCGATCACCATATCCGCGTCTGTTTCTTTCATTTTTCTGAGAAACCCATCCAGCTGAAAGGGCGGAAGATCCAAATCTGCGTCCAGAAATGCCGTATACCGACTCCTGGATGCCAGAATCCCCCGGCGCACGGCATATCCCTTGCCCCGGTTCTTCGGATAAGAGATCACACCGATTTTCGGATGATCCGCCGCGGCGCGTTTTGCCTCCGAAGCAGTTTCGTCACTGCTTCCATCATCGACACAGATGATCCGGAAGCTATCTGTGATGCGGGAAAGCTGCTTTGCTGTCTCCATGAGATTTCTGTATATCCGGCCCCCTTCATTGTAGGCCGGCATGACTACGGTAAGCTCTGTCATTTACTGATACATCTCCGCATAATATTTCTGGTAATCACCGCTGGTCACATGCTGCATCCACTCGCCATGCTCCAGATACCATTGAATTGTAAGACGGATGCCGTCCTTGAACATCGTCTCCGGGAACCAGCCGAGATCCGCCTTGATCTTATCCGGCGCGATTGCATAACGGCGGTCGTGTCCCTTTCTGTCCGTTACATAAGAAATCAAATTTTCGGAAACATTTGCCTTCCGGGGATCGCTGTCCGGCAGAAGTTCCCGCAGAGTCTCCAGGATGATCTGAATGATCTCAATATTCTGCTTCTCATTGTGGCCGCCCACATTGTAACGCTGACCGAGAACACCCTCTTCCTGAACCATGTCGATGGCCTTTGCATGATCCATCACATAGAGCCAGTCGCGGACATTCTTGCCATCGCCGTAAACCGGCAATGTCTTTCCGGAAAGCGCATTGTTGATGATCAGCGGGATCAGCTTCTCGGGGAACTGATAAGGTCCGTAGTTATTTGAGCAGTTCGTAATGTTTGCCGGGAAGTGATAGGTGTCGATATACGCCTTGACCAGCATATCCGAGGATGCCTTGGATGCGGAATACGGGCTGTGGGGATCGATCGGCGTTGTCTCATAGAAGTACGCCTCGGGATCCTCCGGCAGAGATCCGTAAACCTCATCTGTTGATACGTGAAGGAACTTTTTGTCCTCCTTGAAGCTTCCGTCTGGCAGCTCCCATGCTGCCTTTGCTGCGTTCAGCATCACGGCCGTACCAAGTACATTGGTCTCCACAAATACCTCCGGATTCCGGATGGAACGGTCAACGTGGCTTTCTGCCGCAAAGTGTACCACGCGGTCGATATCATTTTCCGCAAAGATTTTTTCAATAGCTTTCTTGTCACAGATATCCGCCCGAACAAAGGTGTAGTTCGGGAGCTTCTCGATATCTGTCAGGTTCTCCAGGTTTCCTGCATAGGTAAGCTTATCCACATTGATGATGCGGATTGTGTCACCGTATTTCTCAAACATATAGTGAATGTAGTTGGATCCAATAAAGCCGGCTCCGCCGGTTACCAAATATGTTCTCATGTCTTCCTCCTCTTTTTTATCCGTACACCTGCTTTTGATTACGAGGCTGCTCGGGGTCGTTTTCACTCTAGACCGCCAGTTCCCCAAAAATTTACCGTTTAGCTAGTTCTTCTGAGATAAGGCGGTTTACTTCGGCGGGGTCACATTTCCCTTTCATTTCCCGCATGACAAGTCCGACGATGGCGCCGGCCGCCTTGGTCTTTCCTGCCTTCCAGTCCTCGACGGCCTTCGGGCTCATATCAACGGCTTTCTTCACTGCCGCCTCCAGAGCACCGTCCGCGCCCTTCATGGAAAGGTCATGTTCTTTTACATAAGCCTCCGGGTCCACATCCTCACGGAATACCGCTTCAAATACGGTCTTTGCCACGGAGCTGTTGATTTCTTTTCTGTCCACCAGTCCGATGAGACTTGCCAGATGTGCCGGTGAGAATGTGAGTTTATCCGCATCCGTTCCGGTTTCCTTCATCAGGCGCTGTGTCTCCACCATCAGCCAGTTGGCCGCCTTCTTCGGGTCAGCCCCCTCGGCTACCGCTCCCTCGAAGATATCCGCCA
>Ga0310691_10004758_pt1 | contig 15131 bp, 13 predicted proteins | sample 176DNAGHGlowgp2_FD_203887 | JGI IMG/M metagenome (GOLD analysis project Ga0310691, IMG submission 203887) | Sheep rumen microbial communities from Palmerston North, Manawatu-Wanganui, New Zealand - 1766 DNA GHGlow gp2 (v2) (version 2) | ecosystem: Host-associated > Mammals > Digestive system >... | reverse complement strand
ATTCAGGCTTCGGAGAAATAAGAAAAACAGATTATCGTATCTGGGAACAGGTAATAAACCTATAATAGGAGTATTTTAATGGGTAAAGTAATATTGTGTGCCGGCAGACATGCGGAAAAACCGTATACGCTGAACTCTATAGGGGTCACGGCTGAGAGTATAGAGGAGCTCTGCTATGTTTTACGGCAAAACCTTGATATAGTTGACTCGGGTGCCATTGACAGAAACCTGGCGGCTTTTATAAAGGATGATCTGGGACTTCCCGACAGAGGCAAAAAGCTGGAAGGACTGATATCATCCAGAGCCTCGCTTAAAGAAAAACTGATGAGTATTTTTGAGAGCTGTGATTATTATGACGATACAGAGCTCGGGAAAATCACCTCGGAAATAGATGAGCTCGCTAAAATGAGCGGTATTGAAAGAAGGAAAAAGCGTGCCGACAGACAGATGCGTCAGGGACATCTTAATGAAGCTGCCGCAGAATACAGGAGCATACTGAACGGTTCAGGTATAAATGAACTCAGCGTCGGGGGGTTGGCTGAGATCCTTCACAATCTGGGAATATTCGAGATTCATCGCGGGGACACAGAGGAAGCATTAAGACTTTTCCTGGAGGCTTACGAACAGAACGGAAACCGTGCAACTTTAAAGGCTTATCTTTTTGCATTGAAGCTTACCAAGAATACATCGAGATACGCAGATGAGGTAAAGAGACTGGAGGTTGACCCCAAGCTCTATAACGAGATAGAGAGCGGTATGAGGTCTGTAGAAGAGGATTTTGAACAAAGCAATAACTACAGTGAGATAAACAGGATGAAGGTGCTTTGGCAGCAGGGAAGATTCTCAGAGGAAAAGAGACTTTCAGGCGAGATTATAGACAGAATGAAGCATGTCTATAGGAAGGAAAACGAAGAGGATATACTTTAAGTGGGATTATTTGGGAAAAAGAAAAAGAAGAAAACTGAAGAATCCGCCTATAAATGGATGACGGTCGATGAAGCACTTCTCCTTTCCGAAGGTAAGGGTAAGGGCTCGGTTTCCGACCCCAAAAGGACAGCCTCCGATCTTAAAGAACAGCTTAAGAACGCTGAAAGGATAGAGAAGGATACCTCATTTGAGTATGATGCTATCTGTAAACATATAAGTGACATACAGCGTTTTGAAGAGCTGCCGGATAAGGCTAAGGCGAAGATAAAGGATATTTCCAATAACCTTACAAGCTATGAAAAACAGCGTCAGGACTATCAGCAGGGCAATAGGCTGATATCTGCCGAAAACTATAAAAATATGGAGCTCTATGCTGATGAGCTTCCGGAGAAACTTAAAACAATGGAAGAGCAGGAACGCTATCTTATGCTGGTAAAAAACGATATGCGCCAGCTGGAGGGAGAAAAGGGCTCGCTCACCTATGAAAGGGATGAGGCTGCCAAGAAAAAAAAGTTCCTGATCAGATTTTCGAGGATTTGTGTACTGGCAGTGCTTACGGTCTGCATACTTTTCGTGGTGCTCTCTGTTTATACCGGGAAAAACATGCTGCTGCCGATAATGGTGACGGTGGCTATAGTATGTATATATGCGGCATATTTTGTCGTGACCATGAAGGATTGTGACAGTACTGTCCGAAAGAGTGAGATGATGCTCAAACGCTGTGTCGAGCTTTCTAACAAGGTAAAGATTAAATACGTAAATACCACAAGTACCCTTGAATACACCTATGAGAAATATAAATGCAACAGCCATCAGGAGCTGAGGTATCTTTGGCAGAACTACTTAAGGGAAAAGGAAGAAGAGAAAAAGTATATCAAGAACACTAATCTGCTTGCAGCCTGCAGGGAGAACCTGACAGAGGTGCTCAGGGAATATGGCTTCGAGATGCCTGAAATCTGGGGCTATCAGGCTGAGGTATTTTATGACGGAAAGCTGATGAGGGAATTCAGGAACGTTCTTGATGAAAGACACAGAAAGCTGAAGGCCCAGCTGGAGTTTAATGCTAAGCAGAAGGCTTCGATAATGGGTGAGATAGAGGCTTTTTCTGCGAAGTATCCGGGGTATATAACCTGATATCGGGAGGATATATCATAACAATATGCCATAAATGGGAACATGGCTGCTAAGCAAAAATATTACTTGAAATATTTTGGATTTCAAGCTATAATATAAGTTGGTATTTTATATAAATGATATAAAAGAATTTATAAGAAACAGGGAAAGGAAACCAATTATGTATTCATTTGAAGAAATCTTGGCAGAAGACAAAGAAATAGCTACTGCCATATCTGAGGAAATCCAGCGTCAGGACTCCCATATCGAGCTGATTGCATCGGAAAACTTTGTATCCAAGGCAGTTATGGCTGCTATGGGCAGCCCGCTTACCAATAAGTATGCAGAGGGCTATCCCGGACATCGTTATTACGGTGGATGTGAGTTCGTAGATAAGGTTGAGACACTTGCCATTGAGCGTGCAAAGAAGCTTTTTGGCTGTACATATGCAAATGTTCAGCCTCATTCGGGTTCTCAGGCTAATCAGGCAGTACAGAATGCCCTCCTGCAGCCCGGAGATACCTTCATGGGTATGAGCCTTGCATGCGGCGGACACCTTTCACACGGAAGCCCGGCTAATATCTCAGGAAATGTATACAATTGTGTTTCCTATGGTATAAATGAAGAAGGTTACCTTGACTATGATGAAATAGAGAAGATCGCATTAGAGTGCAAGCCCAAGCTTATCATCTGCGGTGCCTCCGCTTATGCACGCGCTATAGACTTTAAGCGTTTCAGAGAGATCGCTGATAAGGTAGGAGCTTACCTTATGGCTGATATCGCTCATATCGCAGGTCTGGTTGCTACCGGATATCATATGAGCCCCATCCCTTATGCACATGTAACAACAGCTACAGTACATAAGACACTCAGGGGACCTCGTGGCGGACTCATCCTTTCCAGCGAGGAGTTTGCTACAGAGCATAAGCTGAATAAGGCAGTATTCCCCGGTATGCAGGGCGGACCTTTAGAGCATGTTATCGCCGCAAAGGCTATTTGCTTTAAAGAGGCACTTTCACCTGAATATAAGGAGTACGTAGGCCAGTTAGTAAAGAATGCAAAGGTACTTGCAAGTGAGCTGGTAGCTCGTGGATTCAAGCTTGTATCGGGCGGTACGGATAACCATTTGATGCTTGTTGATCTCCAGAACAAGAACATCACCGGTAAGGATGCAGAGCATCTCCTGGATGCAGTAAACATCACCTGCAACAAGAATGCAGTACCTAACGATCCCCAGTCACCTTTTGTGACCAGCGGTATACGTCTCGGTACTCCTGCCGTTACCAGTCGTGGTATGAAGGAAGACGATATGAAGATCATAGCTGAAGCTATTGATATCTGCATATCTGATCCTAACGGAGATCACAGCAAAGCATTAGAGCTTGTCAAAGGGCTTACTGACAAATATCCTCTTTATTCTAAGTAATTGTTAAGGGTATTTTGTATAAAAACAGGGATATTTATTCCTTTGCTTCTTTGAAAGATGCAACAGGATATACACTTGTAAGGTGAGGAGGTGAGGATTTGCCTAAAAAGAAAAACAGTGGTTCTTCTGACAATAAAATATTGTTTATCCTCAGGAAAATAGGCAGTTTCTTCATCTTCTTAAAGGATAAGATACTGGATTTCTTTGATTTTATAAAGGATAAATTCTCGGACCTGTTTGACAAGCTATTTGGTAAAAAAGGCTACAAATTTGGCATCAGATATAAAATCATTTTAGGCTTTGTCATCCCAATATTCTTTATCATAGTTGTGGGTATTGCTTCCTACAGCAGGGCTAAACAGGGTATGCGGGACCGATATGAGAAGTCTACGCTGGAGACTGTCAGAATGTTGGGCTCTCAGGTAGACATGATCACCCGTTCGATGCATACTGAGGTATCGAAATATGTCGGACTGCTCGAGCTAAACAATCTTTCAAAAGGCGTTTATGACAGTAATGTTTCCGAAAAGACCAGAATTATGCGAATGGTAAAGACAAACATACTTGCCAGTCAAAAGGTTAATGACTTTATCAATAATGTTTTTATCATACTGAAGGACGGTTATAAGAATATTACTACCAAGGGTGTCGGTATTGACGGCTTTTTTGATGAATATTATGAATCAATAGAAAAGATTAACGGGTCAGGTACTATAAGGAACTGGATAGATGCCCACCCTGTAATTGATAACAGAATGTCCCTGAGTGATGCGGTTGGGGATTCATATCTTTTCAGTTATCAGGCTCTTAATCCCACAAAGGATTTCGCTGTAGTTATAGATGCTTCTAAGGAAAAGCTTCAGGAACTCATAGATGGGATAAATCTTGGAGAGGGCTCCATAGTAGGTATAGTTACTATGAATGGCAAAGAAATCATTCATAGAAACGGAGATGTACTGACCGATGATGGCAGACCGGTATTTGCAGGTCGGGATTATTATCGTGATATACTTAGTAATAAAGGCTTGTTCGGTACTGAAGAGATAAAGTACATGGATAACGAGTGTATCCTGTTTTATTCCATCCTTAATGAAACCGGTATCGTTATCGTAGGAATGGTACCTATATCAATAGTAACATCGGAGGCATCCGGTATTTGGGCCTTGACTTTGATATTGGTAGTTATTGCTCTTATTGTGGTAATGGCAGTTGCTTTTGTGATATCGGCCAATATACAGAAAAATGTAGAGACCGTATCAAGGGGACTTGGTGCCGTGGCAGAAGGCAATCTGAATGTAAAGGTAAGAGTTAAGGGACATGACGAATTTGTGGATCTGGCAGATGCTACCACAAACATGATCTCCAATACCAAGAATCTGGTAGCAAAGGTTGATACAGCTGCTGAAGGTGTGGCTGATTCAGCCAAGAGTGTTCAGGGTGCTTCGAAGAAACTTGGAACCTGCTCTGATGACATAATGAGAGCCGTGGAAGAGATGTCCGACGGTATGGAGAGACAGAAGAAGTATGCTGACGAATGTGTTAGTACTACTGACAGACTCTCCAATGAGATAGCAAATGTTTCATCACAGATAGGCAGGGTTAAAGAAATAGTAGATGAAACCAACAGGCTGATCAATGAGAGTGTAAGGATACTCAGTACGTTGGGAGATAAAGCCCGTGAAACCACTAAAGCTACGGATTCGGTTAAGAGTTCCGTATCTGCATTGCTTGATGAAACAGGAAAGATTAATTCCTTTGTTAATGTTATAAAGAATATTTCATCTCAGACACATCTGCTGTCACTTAATGCATCAATCGAAGCAGCACGTGCAGGTGAGTCGGGCAGAGGATTCTCAGTGGTAGCGGAAGAAATCCGTGCCCTTGCTACCGAATCATCAAAGTCTGCGGGAGAGATAAAGAAGCTGGTTGACGGAATAAATGCTCAGACCGATACGAGCGTAGGCAGTGTTGATATGGCTCAGAATATAGTTGATGAGCAGTTTGAACTGGTTAACAGTTCTATTCAGATATTCGATCAGATGAAGGCTTCGATGGACAGCCTTACAGAAGAGCTTATGAATATCGATAAAGCAGCATCTGAAGCCGATCAGAGAAGGGTGGAGGCGGTTAGTGCTGTGGATGATATATCAGTGATCATCAATGATTCCGCGGCAAATGCCAATACTGTAATGGAAGCTATCAATATGCTAAAGAAAAATGTGGATAATCTTGATAAGACTGCTGCTAAACTTGGTGAGAATATGGATGAACTGAAGAGTGAAGTAAGAGTATTCCAGATATAAAAATTTTATTACAATGCCAAAGGGGAAACTCTTTGGCATTTGTTTTTTAACGGTGTTTATAAAAAGAGCGATCAGGAAGAATACTATATGCGTGAAATCTTTAAGCAAAAACGAAATTTCATACTTCTTTGTTATCCTCTGGGTATTATTTGCCTTATATTGGCAAAGACAAACAGGGACATCGCAGAGTATGTCTTTGCACGGGGCATATACCGGGTGTATGGGTGGATCATGTCCCATATAAATGGCATTTTCCCATTCTCTATAGGAGAAATACTGTTCCTTTTGGCTGCTTTGGGACTGGCAGCATTTCCTTTAATAACCATCGTTCTTGTAATAAAGAGTAAAAAGAAGCTGGTGACTCTGGTAAGCAGTCTGCGTCATTTGCTCATAGTTTTGGGAGTTGTTTTCCTGTGGTTTATGATAGGAGCGGGGACAAACTATTATAGGTATGAGTTTTCAACATTTAGCGGACTCAAGATAGAAAAGAGTACAGTGGATGAGCTGTATGCACTTTGCAAGGAGCTTGCGGAAAAAACAAATGCTGCCAGAGCCGATCTGGGGATATCCGACGATGAGGTATTTGTTTCTGGACTGACTAACAGGGAAAGAGCCGGAGAAGCTAAAAAAGCCATGGAAAAACTGGCATTAAAATATGATGTACTTGACGGATATTATCCATATGCGAAATCTGTGTTTTTTTCCAGAGGATTATCGGAGTTTAATATCACAGGAGTATATTTCCCGTGGACAGTTGAAGCAAATGTAAATGTGGATACTGTAGATTATACTAAAGGAGAAACGCTGTGTCATGAGCTTAGCCACCTGAGAGGGTTCATGCGGGAGGATGAGGCAAACTTTATAGGCTACCTGGCGGCTGTAAACTCGGATTGTGCTGAACTCAGATACAGCGGATATATGCTGGCATTGGTGTGCACCGGCAATAAGCTTTATGAAGCGGATAAGGATAAATATTTTGAAGTGAGAAGTACCTACTGCCGGGGCATTACGCTTGATTTTGCCCAGAATGCCGAGTATTGGAAACAGTTTGAGGATACAGTTTTGAGTGAAGCCGGAGAAAAGATGAATGATACTTATCTTAAGATCAACAGTGTTGAGGACGGTACAAAGAGCTATGGCAGGATGGTAGACCTGCTGTTGGCCGAGTGGCGTGCAAATCAAAAATAATAGGATCTCCGGAGGAATATTCCTTCGGAGATCCTATTATTTTTAAGTGTTTATTTAGATATGGGCTTAAATCTGAAATCAGCGGTAAATTCAGGAAGAGGTATCCTGTACTTGTCGGAAAGTGCGGGACCGCAAGAGTTGGAACCTACTCCGGCCATCTTCCAATCTACACAGATCACATTATTTTCGTCTTTAACAAGTTCCCAGTTGTGTCTGGCTTCGGCTATTTTCTCTTCGGTGTATTCTGAAGCATTAAATGAAATGGTTGATGAGTTACCGAAGAGCACATCGAAATCTTTTCCCAGGAGCTTTAAGTATGTACATCCGTAGTGGGATGAATTCTCCTGAGGCCTTATATAATCCTCAAACATATCCTTGATATCAGAACTGAATTTAGCTATATATGAGGCCTGATGCTTATCAATATAGCTTTCATATGGTCCGTACCCGAAATACTCGACCTTGTCAAAGTCCTTCGGCACAAACAGACGGAATCCGAATCTCGGCAGAAGGGTTATTTTGTTTGATGTCCTGACCTTGCTGGAAACGGAAACCGTACCGTCGGGATCAAATGTATAGATGGACTTTACTGTAGCAAAAGGAGCATACATATTCCAGCCGAATGCCTGCTCAACACCGATTTTTAAGTTCGAGCCTGTGTTTTCTTCTTTGCCGTCTTCATGCTTAACTGTAGTATGAGGGTAAAGAATTTCTACCAAATGTACCTTGGTATCGTAATCACTTGTGTGTGAACGGAACCATTCGCCTCTCATAGAGTCATTGTCGATAGGCGCACGGAAGAAATTGTATTTCATGGGTGCTTTGAGCAATTCGGTTCCGTTGCATACTATTGAATCAATAAAGCCCAACCTTTTATTAAAGGTATAAGTTATATCCGATGCCTTTAATGTTATTTTTAAGGGGGAATTGTCTACTATTTCGATGTTATGCTCGTTTGTGGCTGAACTGTCACCCGCACTGTTTGAGTATGACAGGAAATCTGAAATCTCCTTATCCTTAAAGGAGCCGGCATCAACAGCCTTTAATTCGAGTTCGTCAAAACAAACTTCGAAGCCTTTACTTTCCCACATAACATCATCTTTGAGCGTAAACACGAATCTTATATAATTACCTGCGGATACATCGGGTACGGTGATGACGGTTTCTCCCAAGGGCTCTACCGAAAAATCGAAGTCTTCGTAGCGAAGTATTCCTTCAGTATCTATGATTTCATAATGACCGTTCAGCAGATCACCTGCATTTGAAAAAGCAAGGAAACTGGTAAGCTTAAAGGTATTAGCAGTCTCGGTCTTTGACATGCGGACCGGTCTGTATACCTGCTTTAATTCTTTGAGTCCTGTATGCGGAGTCCTGTCCGGATAGCATAATCCGTCCATGCAGAAATTTCCGTCATTATGACGTTCTCCAAAGTCGCCGCCGTAGCCGTATTTTATCCTGCCGTCTTCAGTCTTTCCGATGGGTACGGAATGGTCACACCATTCCCAGACAAAGCCTCCCATAAAGCGGTCGCTTGAATAGAAAATATTCCTGTAATCCTCGAGGTCTCCGGGACCGTTGCCCATGGCATGGCAATACTCGCAGAGCATAAACGGACGGCTGTCATTTACTATGAATCCCCACATATCCTGTGGAGCGGTATACATACGTGATACCACATCAAAAACATCGTCTTCTATGTCATCTATCTTATGTATACTTTCATAGTGTACCGGCCTGGTAGGATCGATCTGTTTGATCATTTTGGCAGATTCGTAGATATTTGCTCCGAGACCGCCTTCGTTTCCTAATGACCACATTACTATGCATGGACGGTTTTTATCTCTGGTAACGAGGAGTCTTTCTCTGTCGAAAATAGCATCTTTAAATACGGGGTCCCTGGCTATAAGTGCAATACCGCCGTAGCCCTTTTCCCACTTGAATGAATTGTAGACTTCTACACAGCCGTGGGATTCAAAGTCACATTCGTCTATAACATAAAATCCATATTTGTCACAAAGCTTATAAAATAAAGGAGAATTAGGATAATGAGATGTCCTGATGGCATTTACATTATGCATCTTCATAAGCTTGAAATCCATCTCCATATGAGCAATATCAGCGTAGTATCCTGTGTCGGGATAGCTGTCGTGACGGTTTACACCGCGGAATTTCGCATGGCGGTGGTTGATCTTGAAGATGCCTTCTTCAATAGTGATATCTCTTAAGCCGACCTCTTCTCCGATAACTTCCTCGCCTGAAGTAATCTTAAGCTTATACAGGTAAGGAGTTTCTGCCGACCATAATATGGGGTTACCTATCATACAGGAGAACGGAACTCCGTTTGTAAGATGAACGGTAAATATTTTCTCGCCTTCAGCACTTTCCAGGCTGGCATCACAATCCCAGCCGTATGCCTTTATCTCAAAGGTACACGTGGTACAGTCACTGTTTAAGGAAGTCTTTATAGCATAGTCAAAAAGATGCGCTGCAGGCCTTGAAAGAATATAAACATCCCTGAAGATACCGGAAAGTCTGATCTTATCCTGATCCTCCAGGTAGGTGCCGTCACACCACTTAAGCACTGCTACGCATATACTGTTGGTACCTTCTGCCAGGTAACCGGTGATGTCAAACTCACTGGTATGGTGTGTTACCTCTGAAAAACCGACAAATTTGCCGTTTACATAGAGATACAGACATGAATCCACGCCTTCAAAGCACAGAAATCTGTTCATGCCGTCGGGAGTATACTCAATACTTTTTCTGTATACGCCCACGGGGATATCATCGGGTACAAAAGGCGGATCGAACGGGATAGGGTATACCACATTGGTATACTGGGGCTTATCAAAGCCATGAAGCTGCCAGTTTGAAGGAACCGGAATGGTTGCCTTAAAATCTATATCGGTAAAATTGTCCTCGAGATCTATGATGCTGTCATAATAGTTGAATTCCCATTCTCCGTTAAGCAGCTGGAATCTTGATGATTTCTCACGCGGCTGGAAAGGGTCCTCTTCTTTGGCAAAAGGGATAAAATAACTATGATCGGCTACTGTGCCTATGTGCAGATGGTGAGGGTCCTCATGATAGATCATAAAGCTTTTGGGACTGCCTTTTTTTGCAATAGATGAAATGTCCATAAATGTAAACCTCCGTGTTTCATGCATGCTTTGATGCCTGAAAAATACAAAATTATTATAACACATTCTTAAAATAAAAGTAAATGTATAAAATTGCCGGTTTTGCATTAAATATAGAGCTATGTATGTCAAAAAAACTTGCCAACTTACATGCTTGGTGGTATACTGTAAGTTGGATTGATATTTATACTTGATAGCTTTTGAAATGGTCTTATCGGGCTTAATCAGGTAGTTTTCAGGGGAAGAATGTAACTGGGGGTATTCGGATGGTAAAAACAAATTTACTGGAAGAAACTGAATCCAGAAAGATAGTGGAACAACGGGGCAGATTTACCGTTGTTGAATATTTAAGGGATATTTCCGTATCGCCTAAGATGGCACAGGAGGCTTACTTTGCTTCGGAGATGAATGTCAGGAAGCGTCAGCTTATAGCGGACATCGATCCTAAAGTCGGGGTATTTGCCCAGGCCGGCGAGATGCAGATGATGATCGGAGATATCGAAGCGGCCACCAATGTCAAGGGTGCGGGTGATTTTTTGAAAAAGCTCGTAAAGAGCAGTGTTACCAGTGAAACCATCATAAAACCAAGATATACCGGAAAAGGAAGTCTTGTACTTGAACCGACCTTTTATCATATCCTGCTTATGGACCTTGATGAATGGGAAGGGGATGTAGTGATAGAGGACGGAATGTTCCTGGCCTGTGAGGATACGGTTGAACTGGAAGTGACAGCCAGGAAGAATGTTTCATCACTTATCCTTGGCGGTGAAGGCATATGGAATACAATGCTTGCAGGTTACGGTCTGGTGGCACTTGAAAGTCCCGTGCCGGCCGATGAGCTGATAGTGGTGGATCTGGAAGATGATATTATCAAGCTTGACGGCAGTATGGCTGTTGCCTGGTCATCCACATTGAAGTTTACCGTGGAAAAGACCACGAGTACGCTGGTGGGTTCTTTAGCATCAGGTGAAGGCTTTGTAAATGTGTATACAGGGACCGGCAGGGTACTGATAGCACCGGTTAGAGAGAACAAGGGAATTAACGCTCCTAAGGAGTGAAGGAAAGGATGAATGTATATGGAATCATTGGCAATCATTATTGGACATTCTATCAACGGGATAATTATAGCACTGGCTATCATTACCATAGCGGGCTTTGCTTATGTAGTCATGAATATTACAAAGCTTAAGGCTTCCATAGACGAAAAACACAAGAAAAACCGTTCTACGGAGTTTACTCCGGGAGGCATACAGAAGACTCCAGATGCCTATACATGGGAGGAGACTCTGGAGTATAAAGAGGAATATAATAAGATCCAGCTTATCTATCAGACATTTGAACAGTTTGTACCTATTTTCCCTCTACTTGGTATCTTAGGAACCGTAGCAGGCCTTATCCAGCAGCTTGATCATATCGATCAGATGAGGGATGCTCTTGCAGTTTCCATGTCCACTACATTTTTGGGACTGATCGCTGCTGTAATATTAAAGTTTGTGGATGCGATATTTGTCAGCAAAACTGTTAACACCATGGAAATGTATTTTGAAACCTTTGAGCAGAACTACCAGATGGCCAGAGATAAGCATATGCTGGACACAAAAGAGTGATAGGTACAAAAAACGCATCAGAGTTATAGACGGGGAATAATATGGGAAAAAATAAGAAGCCTAGATCAATCGGCAGACTGATAGTCGACCTGACTCCGCTGCTGGATGTTATTTTCATAGTCCTGATAGTGGTCCTGGCAGGACAGGATAATTACAGCACTCAGGCTGATGTTAAATATGCCGAGGCTGAAAAATATGTTAGCGAAGTTAATGCCGAGATGGAAGAGATAGATGCGGAGAACAGTGTGCTTAAGGAGCAGATGAGTGCATATTCTGAAATAAATGACTATGTTAATGTGGTTACGGTTTATGCTGCATATGATCCTGAGTATAGAAAACATAGAACTATCTATGTGAAATTAAATAATGAAGAGACAAAAAGTATTGATTTAAATGCTGTTAATTCTTCATTGGCATGGGCTGAGTGTAGGAAGTATATTGAAGATATCATAAAAAAGGATGATAGTCTTCATATGATTCTGTCAGTTAATACAAATAGCGATGATAAGATGCTATATAGGGATGAGATAGCTATAAACGAAATGTTTTCAGAACTTATGGACAATTATAATAATTTATCTATACGTAAGTTCGATTCATAACCACTTGTAAATAAGTTATTCAAATAAAAACATGGGGTAGTGAATCAATGTCATTAAGTTATGCTTTTTAGCCTTCCACTTGAGGGGAAGCCTTAATTTAATGACATTGGTAGTGAATATGTAGAGAGAAATGAAAGGATGATGCCATGAGTAAACCGACTGCTATTATTTTACTTGTCTTATTAGTCATTCTCCTTTTTGGTATTTTTAAGATACTTTTGCCCTCTATTAAAATATATATCAGTAGGATGCCCAAAGGTATCTTTGTGATATTGTTTTTAGTGATAGTATCGTTTGCGGTTTATCTAGTTCATTATCTGGTAACAGATATTACAGGAGGTAATCCTGGAAATGAGAAAACTGCTGAGAATTCAGGTATCGAAGCAGAAGAGGACCTCCCTAAGACTGTTAAAGAAAACTGCATTGTGATTTCCGGATCAAACGTATTTATTGAAAATGAAAAGGCCGACAGTGCAGCTATTGATAAGTATATTGATTACAGAGTTGAAAACAATATCCAGATAACTATAGTTGATGATTACTCTACGGCGGCTTTATTCCGTGAGATTAAAGCCATTTGTGATGCGAAGGGTGTAAGGTATAGTATAGAAGATGAAAAATGGCTGGAATAAGAAAATAATCATTATATCAGGGCTTGTCATATTCCTTTTCCTTACGGCTTTCTTTCCCTGGAATATGCCTAAGCTCATAAATGCTGACAAACCGTTTATAGATCTTTCGGGCTCTATAGGAGAGTCTATTGGCAGTGCCAATGAGGCTTATGAAAAAGCGGTACTTACTCCGGCACCTGATGATACTGTTATCCCGACAGTTACTCCGGAGCCGACTGATGTTCCGGATATAAGCGATCCAAATGATGGAGAGCTTAAGATAATGATAGGGGATGAGAATTATGCAGGTTCAGGAGAGGCGGTATTTCTTAAGAGCGAAGGAAGTACTGTGCTAAGATACAGTATTGTAGCAGTTAAAGATTTAAAGCAAGCTATAATAAACAGAGTATCTGATGGACTTAAGGTTGTCCTTGTCGATAATTATGCGGAGACAAATAGTTTTAAACTGGTAAAAAGGATGCTTGAAGAAGAAAATATTGAATTTCGTATAGAAAGTGAATAATAATACAGACCTTATTTTAGTTTAGAGTTTGCCATGAGGTATGATAATGATAAATAAAAACATATTGACAAGATTAATGGCTGTTTTTTTGCTCATTCTTACATTTGTTTTTAATACTTCTGTCGGGGCGGCGCAAAAAACAGCCAGACTCAGAGACTGTCTGGAAACTGACCATATGTATTTCGTCCTTGCCCCTGATGTATTAGGTAAGACTAGCCTAAAGAGCAGAGATGACCAGTTTATAGCATTTAGCGGTATGATCCGGAGAGATTCCGTAAAAAGCAATCATAAGAAGGTTACTGTATACGGAGACAGTATCGGTGTGGAGGTTGATACCTCTGCGTCTTCTGTTATTGGTATGGTCGGGCAGCTGAAGCTTGGCGATTATGTAACAGTTTATGGTCAGGTTGACGGATCTGAAGTAGATGCCGAGCACCTGGTTATCAATCCCGAGAAGGCACCTGAGATACTTTCTTATGTTTTTTATCCCGATAAAGCTTATGATGAAGTGACCGTGACAGATCTTGCCCGTGACGGACATGTCAGCTTCAGACTTCCCGCTTCATGGGATAATGAATATGTCAAGGGAAGACTTACAAATAATGATGTAAACGGATATCAGTTTTTCCTCAACGCCATTTATCCGCAGAATCTGAATTATCCTGAAAACTTTTATATGTTCTATTTCCCTTATGAAACTTATCTTGATAAGGTAAAGAAGAACATGGATTCCTTTGATATTGAGGATATTGAAGAACTGGTTATCCAGAATATAATGCAGCCTCTTTCAGGGGATTTTAAGGTTGATATCTCAACCATGACCTTATCTGACGGAAAGAAGTTTGATTATTGCAGTACGGTTTATAAGCCTGCTGACGGAAATGATTACCGCTTGGAATTTCTGTTTAAACATGATTCTAAGGGTTTTGTATGCATGCTTTACCTGTATTATCCCAATGATTATGCTGTAAATCATTTGCAGGATGTGGCATATGTTGTTCAGACTCTTCAAAACTAAAAGAGTGAAATATGTGATTGGATATTTATATAAATGAAACAGAAAAACAAAAAGGCAATAACCATATTGTCGATCATCATTATAGTTACCCTTGCTTTCATATGGATTCATTCCTGTATGGACAGAGAGGATTCGTCCATGGAAAGCGGGTTTATTTATGATCTGTTGTGCCCTTTTTTTGAGCTGTTTATGGGTAAAGGGAATGTTACAGAGCATTTTATCAGGAAACTGGCTCATTTTACAGAGTTTTTCGGACTTGGACTGGAACTTATGCTGTTTATGAGGCTGGAATTCCTAAAGGTCAAGCCGGTTTTACCGGTAAATGCATGGGTATTTGGGACCTTTTGTGCTTTGATAGATGAGACGATACAGCTGTTTTCAGGAAGAGGACCGGCTGTCCAGGATGTATGGCTCGATTCCGCAGGGTGTCTTACCGGAGTGCTTATTATGCTCGCGGGGATTATGCTGGCAGATAAGAAAAACAAGAAGAAAAACGGGAATGATTAAAGATTGTCCGATAAAAGAAAATAAAAAATCGCACGTTCGGTTTTGAATAGATATTACCGTCGTTACCTTCACAGTTAACTCGGCCCAGGCACCCTCACGGCACATGAGAGACACTGCTTAGTGCTGCTGTATTCCTACCCTGACACGGTTCACAGGCTGCCATTGC
>Ga0310691_10004757_pt1 | contig 15132 bp, 9 predicted proteins | sample 176DNAGHGlowgp2_FD_203887 | JGI IMG/M metagenome (GOLD analysis project Ga0310691, IMG submission 203887) | Sheep rumen microbial communities from Palmerston North, Manawatu-Wanganui, New Zealand - 1766 DNA GHGlow gp2 (v2) (version 2) | ecosystem: Host-associated > Mammals > Digestive system >... | reverse complement strand
TTTAATCATATAATAACATGATTTGGGCGTTAATTGCACAAAAATAGCCGGTGCCGTTCTATCCGGCACCGGCATACACTTTAATATTCAGGTTTAATTTACTTCCGCTCTCAGCCCTTCTTCACCTTTAGTGATCTCTATCTCACTTCCCTCTGCGACTTCCCCGGATAAAATGAGCCTTGCAGAAAGTGTCTCCACGTTCTTCTGCATGTAACGCTTGAGAGGCCTTGCTCCGAATACCGGATCGTATGCGCTGTCAGCGATATACTCCCTTGCCTCCTTTGTAAGCGATATCTTTAAGCCGCGGTTTTCGATCCTCTTATTGGTATCCTCCAGTATGAGGTCTATTATCCTGCCTATGTTATCGCGCGTTAAAGGCTTAAACATGATTATCTCATCCAGCCTGTTCAGGAACTCCGGTCTGAAGTGCTCCTTTAATGCAGCGTTTACCTCAGCCTGGGCTGTAAGGCTTATAGAACCGTTCGCATCTATTCCGTTAAGCAGGCTCTCTGACCCTATATTGCTGGTCATGATGAGTATGGTATTTTTGAAATCCACTGTCCTGCCCATGGAGTCGGTAATGCGTCCGTCGTCCAGTACCTGCAGTAAAACATTGAAAACATCGGGATGGGCTTTTTCGATCTCATCAAAGAGGACCACGCTGTAGGGCTTTCTCCGCACTGCTTCGGTAAGCTGTCCTCCTTCGTCATAGCCCACATATCCGGGAGGCGCTCCGATGAGACGGGACACTGAGAACTTCTCCATATACTCACTCATGTCTATACGCACCATATTATTCTCGTCGTCAAAGAGAGACAGCGCGAGAGCCTTGGCAAGCTCGGTCTTCCCCACGCCTGTAGGTCCGAGGAACAGGAATGATCCTATAGGCTTCGTGGGATCCTTTATACCGGCTTTTGAACGGATGATGGCGTCCGTGACCTTCTGCACCGCGTCATCCTGTCCTACCACCTTTTTATGCAGTTCCTTATCGAGATTCAGGATCTTACTCTTTTCTCCTTCCGTAAGCTTTGAAACAGGGATCCCTGTCCATCTGGACACGATATCCGCTATCTCTTCATCCGTAACGGATTCGTGCACCATGGAGAAGTCCTTGTCCTGGGTTCTCTTTTCCTCTGTTTCCAGAGTCTTCATAAGTCCCGGCAGCTTACCGTACTGAAGCTCTGATGCATGGGCCAGATCCCCGTTTCTCGTGGCGATGGCTATCTCATTTCTGACAGCTTCTATCTCCTCTCTGAGAGAAGAGAGCTTTGAAACAGAATCCTTTTCATTATCCCACTGGGCCTTCTTTTTATTGAATTCGTCCTTTAACTCATAAAGATCCTTCTGGAGCTCTGAAAGCCTGTTCTTACTCTGATTATCGTTTTCCTTCTTTAACGCGTTTTCCTCTATCTGGAGCTGGGTTATACGCCTGTTCAGTTCGTCCAGTTCCTCAGGCAGGGAATCAAGCTCGGTCTTTATGGATGCGCAGGCTTCGTCCACCAGGTCTATCGCCTTATCCGGCAGGAATCTGTCGCTTATATACCTGTGGGACAGCTCCGCAGCTGCCACCAGTGCCGAGTCGTTGATCTTTACTCCGTGGAATACCTCATACCTCTCCTTAATACCCCGGAGTATGGAGATAGTATCCTCCACGCTGGGCTCGTCCACCATTACAGGCTGGAACCGCCTCTCAAGTGCAGCATCCTTTTCTATATATTTCCTGTATTCATCGAGGGTGGTGGCTCCGATACAGTGGAGCTCGCCTCTTGCGAGCATGGGCTTCAGCATATTGCCGGCATCCATGCTGCCCTCGGCTTTTCCGGCTCCCACAATATTATGTATTTCATCGATAAACAGTATTATCCTGCCATCGGAACGCTTGATCTCATTAAGGACAGCCTTGAGTCTCTCTTCGAATTCACCCCGGTACTTGGCGCCTGCCACGAGAGATCCCATATCCAGAGAAAAGATCTCCTTATCTTTCAATCCTTCTGGGACATCACCTCTTACTATCCTTATCGCAAGCCCCTCTACTGCGGCTGTCTTACCGACTCCGGGCTCACCTATGAGGACCGGGTTATTCTTTGTCTTCCTTGAAAGTATACGGATGACATTTCTTATCTCCGAATCCCTGCCTATAACGGGATCCAGCTTTTCCTCCCTGGCTCTTTCCACCAGATTGATACCGTATTTTGATAGTGTGTCGTAGGTACTCTCGGGGTTGTCACTCACCACCCTTATGTTTCCCCTGACTTCCTGCAGCGCCACAAGGAACCGGTCTCTCGTAATACCGTACTCCCTGAATACTTCAGCGATCTCTTTATTAGGATATTTGATCATGCAGAGGAAGATATGCTCCACCGAGACATATTCGTCCCCCATGCTCTTTGCCTCATCCTCTGCGTAGGTCATGACCTTATTTAAGTCTTTCCCCACATAGGGATCTCCACCCTGCACTTTCACTTTCTTCTCAAGAGCTTCCTCTGAACGCCTTATAAAGCTCTGCTTATCTATTCCCATCTTCTCAACGAGTTTTAAGATGAGGGAATCCTCTATTGTCAGAAGCGAATACAGGAGGTGCTCTTCATCTATCTCCTGATTGCCGTAATCCATCGCAACCTTCTGGCAGTTATTTATGGCCTCCATTGAACTCTGGGTAAATTTGCTTATATTCATGATGTCACCTCCGTTTCCAGATGATATGTCAAATGATCAGGTTTTTCCGGTGTTTACTGCAATATAAAACGCCTGTAAACAACCTATAACCGTTGATTTACAGGCATTATAATACATTTGTTAGCACTCGTCAATAGTGAGTGCTAATTTCGTGTTTTTATTGTGCATCATCACATACAAAAATCCTTAAATGCATCATTTAAGTTAGCTTCATGATCTCCAAAAGGATTCTCGTTAACGTTTACCCCTTTATTGCGCTGTACACTCATCGGATCACTTGAGCGCATTAATTCCCTGTAGGAAAGTAATTTATCATAATGGTCACGACTGCACTTTGACAGATTACTCAGCCTTTTCTTCCATGCTTCATTTGAAGTGCGTTCTTCCTCGGCTTTAAACCTGTTTCTGAAATCCTCATTGTTTATTGAAGAAGATATTTCATCATAAGCTTTTTGCATAAGCATGATAGTTTGCATATATGGTACAGCGGAGGACATTCTGTCCAGACTCTTGGATCTATCCTTGAAAAAGTTCATGACTCTGGAGGTCATATTGACAGCAATTCCGGCTCTCATCTCCAGCAGAAGCCGTGATACCTTATCCTGGGCTTTTCTGTTAACGGATGTGGCTGACAGGGCATCTTCAACTTCCTTTTGTATTGACCTGATCTTCTTTTCTTTCAACCTGTTTCCGTTAAGAACACTCATGTTCCTGTTTCTGGAATAGTAAATGCCGAGGATCATCATGCATCTGTTGTTGACATTGTTTACGGCGTCAGACCACAGAGCAGAGTTGGCATTCTTCATCTGTATTTTTCTTTGACCTCCCTTCGTTTTCGAAGAGTAGCCAAACAGAGAAGGTTTTAAATCCATATTGGATGAGCTTTTGGATATTTCATGCCGGCTGGACATAAATGTAGCCAGCATCTTATGATCCTCCTGATGCCGTTCGCTCAGTGCCGCGTGATCCAGAGCATCCTTCATTTCCAGTACTTCATCCGGAACAGCCCTTAAATAGACAACTATTTTTCTGTCTTTAATTTTATGATCCTTACTTTCCCATTCTCCGTCATCTATGACTCCAAGAAGCTGAAGCTTGGTATTTGTCTGCAGCAGGACCTCATCTTCATGTTTAAATTTGGAAATATTACGGATACAGGCTCCTCTGGTTCCCTTCGGCGCGAGAATCCTGCATTCCACCTGGCTTTTGTTGAAGCCTGAAGCGCCTTGGGGTTTCAGCGAAGTACTGCAAAATGCTTTGTCTGCGTTTATGACCCTGTGAACCTTCATACTGCCGAATGCTTCAAAAAGCTGCTTACTTGTTTTGATTTCATCATAGTTCAGTCCCAATCCCCTTATAAGACCGTCAATCCCCATGTGTCTGGTTAATGTCATATCCTCTTCGAGCCTGAATCCTTCCAGGGAATCAGTGACATCATCGCACATATCTTTTATTTCCTGAGAAACATTGGGATTCAATTTTCTAAGGTATTTGTTCATTTGATCGTAATATTCGTTTTCGGTATAATGCACGATGTTTTCAAAAGATTTCTTGTTTTTCTCTTTTAATCTATTCAACTGCTTTGTATGGGAATCAATCAGTCTTTTAATCGAATCGTCAGATCCATTGGGATCTTTTTTTCCAGAATAATGAATCTTATACTGATCCCGCAGGTAATTAATATGGAAAATATCTGCCGATACCTGTTCATTCTCGCTAAGGGAACCGGGCTCTGCAATGCTTTTTTTATAAAGCATACCACGGTATTGTTTGATCTGAAAAACCCTCTGAACTTTTTGGAGCAGTTCATTGGAAGCCGGTTTATTGTTTTGTAGATGCTCCTCCGCTTCCTTTTCAACTTTCCTTTCGTCGGTCATATCCTCAAACACAATCGGGGCAACCTTGTATTTGGATCTGAGCTCTCCGAGATTCATCGGCGCTGTCATCTCATTATGATGTCTCATAATGAAATTCCTGCTGCCATCTTTGTTTTTTACCTGATCGACTACCGTAAAATCAAAGAAGCCCTGTTTCTGATCCGCCTTCTTTTCCGTGTCAAAAAGCTGGTATTTGTTTTGATCCTTATGATTTAAATTATGTTCAAATTCCTTACACATGATCATTTCCTTCTTTCTGCGTAAAATTTGTCACAGATTCCGCCGTTCAATATATTGTCAGGCTTTATGTCATACTTATGGCAGGCACCTGATTCCATGCCCTCCAGCCTGTAGAGGCAGTATTTGCAATATAACTGATCATCTGTGACAGGTCTGAACACAGGATCATCGGCAAAATGGCTGACGTAATCTCCGTCATCACCGCCTTCTTCGTTATCCTCCGGTTTCGGGTCATCATCATAATCATACTCAGGCAGCACAATCGTATCTGCGTCAGTTTCCTGCCTCTCTTTATCATCTTCAGAAGATAAGGATTCCCGTGAGGTATCTGCATCACCATTATTGACTGCCTTATTTGAACTGGATCTTCTGAATGGAAGGGCATATATTGTCTGAAAACCGCTGCCAGATTCTTCCGGAAACAAAAATGAATAGAGATCCTCCAGCTGATCAAATGCCGCGACAAAACGAAGCTCGGTTTCATCATCATAGATCTCTGCAATAGCCATAAGGGTACGTACTATCATGGAATACAGCACTTTTGGCTGCCCTACTGTCGCATACAGAGCGTTCACCAGGAAGAATCCGTCTTCCTTAGAGACCAGAAGACATCCTGCCGGGCTTCCGCTTTTCTTATAAACAGTACTGACTGAGGGAGAGTAATCCACATCATCCCCATTTGGACTTGAAGGGAGCAGCTTCAATAAGGATTTTCCTTCGCTACAGTGCGGCTTAGGAGCTGCTTCATAGTCATTTCCTGTCCATTTTTCAATGATCGGGGCAAGCTTTTCATTTTTCTTTGCACTGCTAAGTGAAAAAGAAAAGTCAGAGAATTTCCCCACAGGTGAAAATCCGCAGCGCCAGAAGAACAGACCCGGTCCGGTAACAGTACCCCCTTTATCCTCCGGGATGATGCAGATAATTCCTTCTATGCCGGCACCGGAAAGTGCTTCTATCATATGAATGATCATAGCGCTCCCGACACCCCTGTTTCTGTAACGCTCAGCCACGGTGATGCTTAAAAGATCCGCCGGATTCGCAGAACGGAAAACCGCAACTCCTATAAGCTCATCATCATTGAACGCACCGAAAATATATATGTCCTTTTCCTTCAACTGTTCTTCTGTAACTAAAGAAAGATATTGACTGTAACTATCATAATCTGACTTATCAAGTGTTCCAAATGAAAGATTAATATCCAATTCCATTTTATTCTCCTCTTCTGCATGATTAATAAGAGATTTTATAATTATATCATATAAAACGGTTAATGTTACACAAGTGTGAACCACCTTGAAAATGTCTTATTATCTAAATGACATTGAAACCGTCCCCGGTGACTTCTCTTGAACCGAAAATGCTAAAATGGTATTATTTGTCAGGTTACTAATCCTCAACTTTACTGCATTTATGTGCTTTTATTTCCGAGGTACGGCCCTTTATGCTGCCCATATTAAGAAAACTACATTCAAAGCGGCTTCTTGCAACGGTACTGATCATTTTCTCTCTATTTGCTACGTGCTGCAAGATCTATGTTGGTCTTGATAATGATGAAGTCTTCATAACATATCTTGCTACCAGATTGGCTGAAGGCAGGATACTGTTTGCTGACAGTTGGGATGTTTATGTTACAAGCTCTATTATCCCGGCCATTTTTATACGGCTTTTTCTTGCTATTACCCATTCTGTCGATGGAGTCATAATATATCTCAGAGTACTGTCTGCTTTTGCCCAGTGTTTTACAGCATATGCGGCATACCGTATTTTCAGGAAGCACTATTCTGCGGAATCCGCTTTTTTTGCGGCCATTGTGATCCTGGGTATTCTTCCCAGATCAACTCAGAATTTTGAATATGGGTTTATTTCCATAACGTTCTTTATCCTTTCATCGTTGATGCTTTTTGACGTTTTTTATGATGGAAACAGGAGAACAACTCATATTTTTATTGCAGGTGTATTCTATGGACTCGGAGTATTCACCTATCCTACCATGCTGATTTCTCTACCTTTTCTTACCTTTCTGTTATTGATCAAAATTCACCCGGATATGAAGGTTCGAATTAAATTCAGCATCTGTTTCTGGAGCGGTTGTGTCCTGCTTTTTATACTGTTTATGTCTTATATTCTGCTCCATATGTCTATCAATGACTTTCTTATTAACCTTTCCGGTCTGCTGGAATGTGACGATCACTCCGTGTTTTTTAGCGTATTCCGGAATACTGAATATCTGTTCAAGCTTATTATACGTTCCGGCTTACTTCTCTTCTGTACCTTTTTCCTGTATCTTTTGCTCCGGATAAGGTTAAAGCTTTCTCCAATCGGTATGATATATATTTACATGATGATGATATCCATCATAATAATCGGAGCGAATATTACCAGTCTTCGGGCAAGTGGTCCTTTTGGTCTGCTGGAAAGATATATCATATACGCGGTAATGGCTGTAATCATGGTCATTTCATCCAGAAAACACCGTCCGTTATTCTTCTGTTTTACTCTTATGGGTATTTTTACGTATCTCGGAGCTTTAGCCGGTTCAAACCTTGGTTATGGAGAAAACGCCATGTACCTGGAACCAGCTTTAATTTCACTTGTCATAAGCGCCGTTGAGTACAAGAACACAATAGAACGCCAGAATATTTCAATACTCGCTTCCATCTGCATTATTATGATGCTTGCGGAAATAATTTTTTCGAAAGCCTACTTTGTTCGAATCGATGGTACTTCCCCCGCTAATATCAACGAACCCCGCATTGTTTCAGAAGAGGGCCCCTCGATGGGTATAATGCTTTATCCGGAACATATTGATAAATGGAACGGAAAGCGGGCGTACCTCAATAAAAACACCTTTGCCGGCTCGACCTATGTCAATATAGGGAGCGATACAATGCTAAATTATTTTTATAAGGGGGAGATGGTGGCTCCACAGTATGCAGGAACCCTTTCTACCGGAAAGCAATGGGTTGATTATTACACCATAGGAAAAAGAAAACTTCCCGATTATATCTATGTAGACAAAATGTATCACCCTGATATCGAATCATTTTTGAATACTGCCTTTGGGCAGTACATCAATGACAAATATATTGAGGAAACAAATACGGACACGGGTTTATTCCATGTATTGAAAAGATCAGCTAACTAAATTCCTTATTTCCTTCTTTTCAGAGACATGAAGAATAGCGCCAGACCTCCGAAAACCGAGCATAACTGTGTCCTGTATACCCAGAATGTGGCATGAATCGTAGAATGATCACTCATTACTATCATCCAGAAATATGGATATGCAGATACAAAGAGAATGGGGATCAGCCTCTTTATCCTGTCCAGTGAATCATGTTTCCTGATAAACACTATCGTCAATCCTAAGAGAAGCAGGGTATATATTACAAAAAACGGTATTAATTCACCCACTCCTTCACCGGAAGGGAACAGACAGAAGAGATTTTTCTGGATAGCCCACAGCACTCCACCGTTTTCACTTTTTTCCAACCACTGTCCCACCTTGCCTGTTGCATTTCCAAGTACATTTTTCCTGAGTATCAGTGACCCGAGGAGCCACTTCTCCGCCCAGAATAATCCATACCCCAGCACCCATGCAAAGGAAGCGCTGATGCATTTCATCAACTGTTTTTTTATATCCGTGGATTTGTCAGCGTATTCATCGAGAATAAGCTCAAAGAGAAGTGGAAGGGCAAGTCCTGCTACAGGATCCGTCAGAAGATCAAAAAAGCTCATACACATTCCGGATATGAGGTAGAACATCCATCTCCAAAGTCCTGTCCGATCGCCGTTATAAAGATGAAGTACTACAACTGAGCTTGTGAATGCCACGTAAAACGCTATTCCGGCATGCAGTGCAAAGGGAACCACAGCAAAGTGGATGACCCCCAGAGAAAGGATGAAAGCAATGGAAACAGCCTTATCTGTCCTCTCCTGCAGCTTTGTAACGATCAGAGCGATCAGCAGAAGAAATAGTAACGACATGATATACCGGATCTGCCCGTATTCAAAAATCGTAAGAAAGGGACGGAAGAATGTCATATACCCATGCCAGTATCTGGAATACCCGTTTACAGACATCCCTCTTTCCAGAGGAGTAAGTGTCTGATCACCATTCAATGCCACATCTGTCATTGGTTTATCTGCTATCAGCTTACTGCCGTACGTATAGCAGAAAAACTGTATCTCATGATCATAGGTTCCTTCCTGCCTGTATCGGTTTTCTGCGTCATTCACGCCTCTTTTCACCAGGCTGTCCGGGATTGCCCATACGGCAGTCATCAGGATAACTGCGATAAAAGCTCCCGATAAAAGTGTTATTAACGAATAAAGTGTATATTTCTTTACTGTCTCTACCATTTCTGTCTTCACAGACTTACACCTCACCAGATAAACTACGATAATATCTGAAATCCTGCTCATATGAGGACTCTTTTTCCCTGTACCGGTCCAGCTTCGATCTGAGATCATCCGACACACCGTTTTCAAGCTTTCTCGCAAACGGTCTTCCCGATCCGGTTATCGCTTCATAATCTTCTTCTCTCAGAATCTTTATCTTTTTACCGTAATTAAAATATGTTAAAGGTGAATAATTACCTATGCCAAGATCAGTATCCCCTTTCCATACCACTCCCCTGTCCTTATATTGGGAGTTGAAGAAAAGCGTATGTATCCATGATTCGCTTGGTACAAAGCTGTGTTTTAATACGTCTCTTAACGCTGCATCACTGTCATACTCCGCTATCAGATCACGAATGCAATCGTATGTCAGAGCCCAGTATTCACTACCGTAATAAAAATCATATCCTATGGACTCATATGTTTTATATCGCCTGATCCTGAGCTTTTTAATGACCCTCGCAATATTCCAGTTTCCGTCAAACCTGTAATAATACAGAAACCTGTCCTTATTTGACATTTTGATAGGCGAAGACGGGCCCCATTTTTCCTTTGTGATGTCAAATCCAATGATATACTCTTTGTCCTGATCGGAAAAAGCTTCTTTCAACACTTCATTGGAAGCCACCGGATAATCCATCCCCGTCAGGCTCACGACTCTGTTATATGTGACTCCGCTGTTCAGTATAGCCTTTATAAGATTATACTGCATCTCTATCTGGGAATATCCGCCCCAATAGACCTTAACCCTTTCCTCATCCGGCAGGAAATAAACGTTTTCAAACCGGGACAAAAGACTTAAAAAAGGAGCTGCATCCTTCTTCCTGTCAATATGAATAAAAAAATCTGCTCCGTCATTATCCAATGCCGTTACAAGATTTAATAACGATTCCGGCGACAGGTAGGCCGTGATCATATATGCAATGGTTTTCATCTTTGTCATGTTTTATCCCTGCCATTTTTTACGGATCCTCTGACACCGGTTATCATATATGTCTTTTCAGTGGGATCATCATGGAAAAACATTGTACATCGTTGTACATCCATGTGCAACTTAGGGGTGCTTGTGCACTTCGTGCTCCCGCAATTCAAGCCACTTACACTAAACCTACGGGTTGCTTCGCAGCTTCGCTGCTCCCGCAATCCGAGCCACGTATTCTAAAAATAACGAATTGCTCCGCACTTCGTGCTCCCGCAATTCAAGCTACTTACACTAAACCTGCGGGTTGCTTCGCAGCTTCGCTGCTCCCGCAACCCTCCCCTGTATTCGCATTCCGGGCTATCGCCCTACATGCTCATACAGGGGCGAAATCCAAAGTCAAAAATGGCGCCTCATGCATAGCATGGGCGCCATTTCGACTTTTGATTTCTGGTTTAGTACATGCCCGGGGCGGGTGCTGCGGGAGCGGGAGGGGTGGGCTCTTTCTTTGTGGCTACAACCGACTCAGTTGTGAGGAAGGTTGCTGCTACGCTGGTTGCGTTCTGAAGAGCTGACCTTGTAACCTTTACGGGATCGAGGATACCGGACTTTACCATATCCACATATTCTTCCGTAAGGGCATTGAAGCCTATTCCGGCCTTTGATTCCTTTACCTTATTGATGATGACTGCACCTTCAAGTCCTGCATTTGCTGCGATGTGGAAGAGAGGAGCCTCAAGAGCCTTCAGCACTACCTGTGCACCTGTCTTCTCGTCACCTTCAAGGGTATTGATGAGCTTCTCAAGCTCCTTCTCAGCGTGGATGTATGCGGATCCGCCTCCTGCGATGATACCCTCTTCAACTGCAGCCTTTGTAGCATTAAGAGCATCCTCTGTGCGGAGCTTTGCTTCCTTCATCTCTGTCTCTGTTGCAGCACCTACGCGGATAACTGCTACGCCGCCTGAGAGCTTTGCAAGTCTCTCCTGGAGCTTCTCCTTATCAAAGGAAGAAGTAGTTGCTTCGATCTGGTTCTTGATCTGATCCTGACGGGTCTTGATATCAGACTTCTTGCCAGCGCCATCCACGATGGTCGTGTCATCCTTTGTAACCTTTACGCTCTTTGCGCGGCCGAGCATATCAACTGTAGCATCCTTAAGCTCAAGTCCCAGGTCACTGGAGATGACCTTTCCGCCTGTAAGAACAGCGATATCCTCAAGCATATCCTTTCTTCTGTCGCCATAGCCGGGAGCCTTTACAGCCACTACATTGAAGGTTCCGCGAAGCTTATTGACGATAAGGGTTGTAAGAGCTTCTCCGTCCACATCCTCAGCGATGATGAGAAGAGCACGTCCGCTCTTTACGATCTGCTCAAGCATGGGAAGGATATCCTGTACAGTAGAGATCTTCTTGTCATAGATAAGGATGTAGGGATCCTCGAGATTAGCCTCCATCTTATCCATGTCAGTGCACATATATGCTGAAACGTATCCCCTGTCAAACTGCATTCCTTCAACCACTTCAACCTCGGTCTGCATGGTCTTGCTCTCTTCGATGGTGATGACGCCTTCCTTTGAAACCTTGTCCATAGCGTCTGCAACCATGTTTCCGATCTCTTCATCACTTGCAGAGATAGCTGCAACCTTTGCGATGTGATCCTTTGATGAAACCTTGGAGCTCATCTTCTTAAGAGCTGCAACTGCAGCATCACAGGCCTTCTTCATGCCCTTTCTGAGGATCATGGGATTTGCCCCTGCTTCCAGGTTCTTCATGCCCTCGTTGATCATTGCCTGGGCAAGTACGGTTGCTGTTGTGGTACCGTCTCCAGCCACATCATTTGTCTTTGTGGCAACTTCCTTTACAAGCTGTGCGCCCATGTTCTCGAACTCATCCTCAAGCTCGATCTCTTTAGCGATGGTAACACCGTCATTTGTGATGAGCGGAGCACCATAGGACTTGTCAAGTACCACGTTACGTCCCTTGGGTCCAAGGGTTACTCTGACGGTATCTGCAAGCTGGTCAACACCTGCTTTTAATGCAGCCCTTGCTTCTGAGCTGTATTTGATTTCCTTTGCCATTTCTATATACCTCCCTTATTTCTCAATAACTGCAAGAATATCATTCTGACGAACGATGATTACCTTTGACTTGTCATCAAGCTCGATCTCTGTTCCACTGTACTTGGAATAGATTACTTTCTGACCCTTCTTTACCTGCATCTTTATTTCCTTGCCATCAACCACTCCTCCGGGGCCGACTTCAAGGATCTCAGCCTGCTGGGGCTTTTCCTTCTCATGTCCGGGAAGAACTATTCCTGATGCTGTTGTCTCTTCAGCTTCGATGGGCTTCAGTACAACTCTGTCTGCTAACGGCTTTAATTTCATTGTAAAGACCTCACTTTCTTAGATCATTTTTATCTTTTACTAGCACTCACTCAATCCGAGTGCTAATCATCAATGGACATAATACTTTCTTTAGTGTTGAGTTGCAACTGTATGATTTAGGGGAAATTGAATATTTTACTCGTTTTTTCTCTCGTTTTCTTAATTATTCTCTGATTTCCTTTGTGATCGAGAATTATTTGACTATATTATTCTGTGATGTGTAATACGTAAGAGATCCTTCGGGCAGAGCCCTCAGGATGACATTTAGAATGGCACAGGATGACATTTAGAATGGCACGAGATGACATTTAGAATGACATTGGATGACATTTGGCATGACTGTGAAACATGAAAGCTGAGAGCAGCACCCTGCTCTCAGTATAATGATCCTTTATTTCAATTCCTTCACGGTCCTCACAACCCTGTATGCGCATTTAAGTACTTCGTCCCGGGTTAAGAGGCCGCTTTCCAGGCTTTCATTTATCTCTTTCCTGTCATCCGGATGTCCGGGCATGATAAGGTCGTTTCCTGCCCTTACACAGCCTCTGGCGGTACAGTTGTCTCCGTGCCAGGTGGTGGTCCAGTCTGTCATGACGAGACCCTTAAAGCCCCATTCATCCCTCAGGACTTTGGTTATAAGGTCTTCATTATTAGCGGCGTGAACTCCGTTTATCTTGTTGTAGCTGGTCATGACAGCCTTTGGCTGCGAATCCTTTACCGCGATCTCAAATCCCTTGAGATAGATTTCCCTTAAGGTTCTTTCGGAAATCACGCTGTTAGAGAAATACCTGTTATCCTCGGAATTATTGCACGCGAAATGCTTGATGGTAGTGCCTGCACTACTTATACTCTGAACACCCTTTGTCACTGCCGCAGCTATGGTGCCGGACAGGACAGGATCCTCTGAATAGTATTCGAAATTCCTGCCGCAGAGTGGATTCCTGTGAATATTCATGCCGGGAGCAAGCCACAGGGATACCCCGAATACTTCCATTTCCTCTGCCACAGCCCTTCCAACCTCAGCAGCTATATCCGGATCCCAGGATGATGCGATAAGAGTACCCACAGGGAAAGCCGTGCAATACTGATAATATACTTCTCCTTCATCCTCTTCCTTTTTATCCATATCAAAGAAGCCGTGTTCCACGGTCTTTATAAAGGGAAGAGATCTGATCACGCCGTCCTTTACTATGAATTTTTCCTGGAGCCTTAGTCCTGCAGGTCCGTCAGCGGTAACAATGGAAGGGATCCCGTCATCAACCGCGAGATAGCTGGTATCTCCAGCACTCCCTGCCACCTGATAGCTGCTGGCGCCGATGAGAGTCGGATCATCAGCCTTCCCGAGGTCTCCCATCAGTAGTGATACAAGCTTTTTATCGTTAAGGGAATCAACAAGAGACTTAACTTCAGATGGAATATCGTCATCTGATCCGTAGGTACATATTCTGGTCTCAATACCCGAAGTATCGATGGAAATACAGGGTATTCCCTCTTCTGCAGCTTTACTTACCCATTTATTGTAGGTTGCCATCCTCTCGTCTTCCGGAATGGAAAACTCATTTATCTCATCCTGCGGAACGCAGGCGTTTTCTGTCTTCTCCGTGATAGCATCATCAGAAAGCTCGAATACAGCGGAGAGTACCGATCTCTCCAGTGAGAATCCAACCCAGATACCGTAGGTTCCCTTTTCCAGGATCCAGCCCGGAATGCTGCTGTCATATGAAGTAAGGTCTGACAGCTTTACCCTGAGCACTGCATTCTCACTTCCGTCAGCCGGAATGAGAGATGTCTTACTGAAGGCCGCAAGGCGTCTCACTTCCTTTTCCATTCTCTTCTGCGGGCATGAAATATAGACCTGCAGGACTTCCTTTGCAGGTACATTTCCAACATTTGTTACCTTGACCGGGATGGAAATAACACCTTCACTATACTCAGGAGCCGATGCTTCAAAGATAAATTCACTGTAGGTCAGACCGTAACCAAATCCGTAGCGGACGGGGATACCGAGAGAATCAAAGTATCTGTATCCCACATATATACCCTCTTCATATCTCTCCGTGGTAAGATCGGAATTCATGAAAGAGAAATCCATGGCTCCGGGATAATCTTCATAATCATAGCACCAGGTATCAGTCAGGTGTCCGCTGGGAGATACATTGCCGGAGATCAGGTCCGCAAGAGCTGCTCCACCCTCCATGCCTGCCTGGCACATAAAGATAAGTCCGCAGATATTCTTATGTTCATCCATAAAAGAAAGATCCAGGACACCACCCGTATTTATGATAACTATCACCTTATCATAGAGTCTGCAGAGGTCATCTAAGAACTTCTCCTCTTCCTCCGTGAGATAATAATCACCCCTTAGATTTCTCCTGTCTGCAGCCTCACCTGAGGTACGGCTTATTACATAGAATGCGGTATCCGTATCCTCTTTTTCCGGCTCATCCCCTGCAGGTGCAGGAAAGGGTCTGGCGGCATACAGTTCAAAAAAGCTCTCCTTCTCCTTTTTACCTTCAGGGTCATTTACTTCCTTAAGGAGAGCGTCTCTCCATTCTATTCTCTTTCTGTCGTATTCCTTATCGTAGGTATCGATCCAGCCTTCATTGACTATTACGAATCCGGCATCCTTCATCCCGTC
>Ga0310691_10004754_pt1 | contig 15145 bp, 11 predicted proteins | sample 176DNAGHGlowgp2_FD_203887 | JGI IMG/M metagenome (GOLD analysis project Ga0310691, IMG submission 203887) | Sheep rumen microbial communities from Palmerston North, Manawatu-Wanganui, New Zealand - 1766 DNA GHGlow gp2 (v2) (version 2) | ecosystem: Host-associated > Mammals > Digestive system >... | reverse complement strand
CAGGTGAACGTGAACTACGAGCTCGGCGAGGGCCTTGACTTCAAGCGCGAGGACTTCGACTTCGAGTACACCACGACCCGCAAGGCTCAGGCTGCCGCCAAGAAGGCCCAGAAGAAGGGTCAGGACAGCGCCAGCTGGGCGGATGACACTTCTGATGATGAGGATGGCGACTAATCGCCACCTCATTCCAGAAGAATTGACAATTGAAAATTGAAAATTGAAAATGAAGGCACCCCGTTGCTCGTGAGAGTGACGGGGTGTTGTGTGTCATGCCCGAAATCGCACACACGCGATGAAAAATTGAGGAAAGATGATGGCGGTTCGAGGGGAATTGTGTACCTTTGCACAAAGTTAAAGGATCATCTATGATATACCCTGCAACGTTTGAAGAGAAGATTGGGATGACAGAGGTGCGGGCGATGCTGAAAGGGCATTGCTTGAGCACGCTGGGGGAAGGACGCGTGGACGAGATGGCGTTCACGAGCGATGCCGAGCGCATCGCGGAATGGCACCGGCAGGTGGGGGAGTTCAACCGCTTGCTGGAGGAGCGTGAGTTCCCAGAGCAGGGGTACTATGACCTGCGGCCGGTGCTGACGCGCATCCGCATCGAGGGGACGTACATGGAGGTGGATGAGCTGTTTGCGCTGAAGCGGTCACTGGAGACCATCGAGGGGATTCAGAAGACCCTCTCCCCGCTCCCCCGTGAGGGGGAGGGCCTCGCTTCGCTCGAGAGTCCCTACCCTGCCCTTTCGCGCATGGTTTCCGCCAGGACTCCCCTCCCTCACGGGAGGGGTCAGGGGGTGGGTCTGCTGATTAAGAAGATAGACCAGATACTGGACAAGTTCGGCCATGTGAAGGACTCGGCGTCGGCGGAGCTGCAGCGCATCCGCAGGGAGCTGGCCTCCACGGAAGGTAGCATCGGGCGGGTGCTGAACGGCATCCTGCGCGCCGCTCAGGCTGAGGGCACGGTGGCGGCGGATGTCACGCCCACGATGCGCGACGGCCGACTGGTGATTCCCGTGGCACCGGCGCTGAAGCGTAAGCTGCGGGGCATCGTGCACGACGAGAGTGCCACGGGCAAGACGGTATTCATAGAGCCGCAGGAGGTGGTGGAGGCCAACAACCGCGTCCGCGAGCTGGAGGCGGAGGAGCGCCGCGAGGTGATCCGCATCCTGCGCGAGATGACGGATATCGTGCGCCCCCTCTGTCCGCAGCTGCTGGAGAGCTATGAGATGCTGGCGGATGTGGAGCTGGTGCGCGCCAAGACGCTGCTGGGGCGCGAGATGCAGGCCACGATGACCACCGACCCGCAGATAGCACCGCACCCGCTGATAGACTGGACACTGGCCACGCACCCGCTGCTGGTGCGCTCGCTGGCGAAGCACGGCAAGAAGGCTGTGCCGCTGGACATAGCGCTGAACCGTCGGCAGCGCATCCTGCTCATCTCGGGGCCTAATGCGGGCGGCAAGAGTGTGTGTCTGAAGACGGTGGGGCTGCTGCAGTATATGCTGCAATGCGGCCTGCCCATCACCATGGGCGAGCGCTCGCGCGTGGGCGTCTTCGAGGATATCATGATGGACATGGGCGACGAGCAGAGTCTGGAGGACGAGCTCTCGACATACAGCTCGCACCTGCTGAATATGAAGCAGATGATGCGCCGCGCCAACCCCTCTACGCTGCTGCTCATCGATGAGTTCGGCGGGGGCACAGAGCCGCAAATAGGCGGCGCGATGGCGGAGGCTGTGCTGATGCGCTTCGTGCGTCAGGGGGCCTTCGGCGTCATCACCACACACTATCAGAACCTGAAGCATTTCGCCGAGGAGACGGACGGCGTGGTGAACGGCGCGATGCTCTATGACCGCCATCTGATGCAGCCGCTGTTCCAGCTGCAGACGGGGCAGCCGGGGTCGTCGTTCGCGGTGGAGATAGCGCGCAAGATAGGCATCCCGGAGGAGGTGATTGCCGACGCCTCGGACATCGTGGGACGCGACTACATCAACGCCGACAAATGGCTGCAGGACATCGTGCGCGACCGCCGCTACTGGCAGCAGAAGCGCGAGAACATCCACGGGCAGGAGCGGCAGATGGAGCAAACGATACAGCGCTATGAGACAGAGGTGACGGAGCTGCAGCGCCAGCGCAAGGAGATCCTGCGCAAAGCGAAGGAGGAGGCGGAACATCTGCTGCAGGAGGCCAATGCCCGCATCGAGAAGACCATCCGCGACATCCGCGAGGCGCAGGCTGAGAAGGAAGAGACGCGCCGCACGCGCCAGCAGCTGGAGGACTTCAAGATCAAGACCATCGAGCAGCAGGAGAGCGCCGACGACAGCGACGAGATCGACCGCAAGATGGAGAAGATCCGAAGGAGACAAGAAAAGAAGAAAAAGGGAGCCCCCCTGTCGTCCCCCGAGGGGGACACGAAGGCTGTCCGCCAAGGAAAAGAAGCCCCCTCGGGGGCCGTATGGGGGGCCGGTACGCCTTTCGTGCGTATCAAGGGCCAAAATAGCGTGGGTCAGTTGATGTCCATCAGCGGCAAGACGGCCACGGTGCTCTTCGGGCAGATGCGCACACAGGTGAAAGTGGATAAGCTCGTGGCCGCACAGGAGCCCAAGAAGCAGGAGTCGCCCACGGGCATCACCTTCCTCGGGCGCGAGACGCAGCATGAGATGCGGGAGAAGAGCCTGCACTTTAGGCAGGACATCGACGTGCGCGGCATGCGTGCGGAGGAGGCCCTCAACGCCGTCACCCATTACATCGACGATGCCATACAGGTGGGCGTCGCGCGCGTACGTATATTACATGGTACGGGCACGGGCGCGCTACGGCAGGTGATACGGCAGTATCTACGCACCATCCCGGAGGTGCTGGATGCGCGCGACGAGCACGTGCAGTTCGGCGGTGCCGGCATCACCGTCGTGGAGCTGCAATGACCACCGCCCCACCCCGCTCCACCCAATACTTTTGCAAAGAAATCATAAAATATGCGCCAAAGAGCGCGAGAGAACAAAATAATGACTATCTTTGCAAGCGAAATTGAAAGATTAATAATCTGGTCGGCCTAACGGCCTCAAAATCTCCAAAAAATCTATCTCAAAAATCTCCAGATAAAATGTTTGAATGATTTTCTATAAGATTTTCTAATGATTTTGAGCGAAGCGACCCCCTTGAAACTTGAACTCTTGAACTCTTAAACCCTTTAAACTGCGGCGATGCCGCGCAACGCATGCACATTGTCATTGCAGGAAACATAGGCAGCGGAAAGACGACGCTCACGAACATGCTGGCCCAGCACTACGGCTGGACGGCACAGTTCGAGGCCGTCGATTACAACCCGTACCTCGAAGACTACTATAAGGACATTCCGCGCTGGTCGTTCAATCTGGAGGTGTACTTTCTGAAGCAGCGCTTCAAGGACCTCCTGGAGCTGGCGCACTCGCAGGACACCATCATCCAAGACCGCAGCATCTACGAGGGTGTCTATGTCTTCACCACCAACAACCACCGAATGGGCAATCTCTCAGACCGCGACTTCGAGACCTACATGGAGCTCTTCGAGCAGATGACGGACATCCTGCGCTACCCCGACCTGATGATCTACCTGCGTGCCTCCGTGCCCCATCTGGTGGCCAACATCCAGAAGCGCGGTCGCGACTACGAGCAGTCCATGCCCATCGACTACCTGCGCAACCTGAACCACCTCTACGAGGACTTCATCTACGAGAAGTACCGCGGCCGCATCCTACCCATCGATGTGGACAACCTGGACTTCCAGCATAACACGGAGGACTTCGCACAGATCATTGACAAAATCGACAGCCAACTGTTCTCACTCTTCCCAGAGTGAGAGAAAATGAAAAATGAAAGAGTGAAAAGTGAAAAATAAAAAGTTCCCCTTGAACTCTTGAACTTTTGAACCCTTTAAACGTTAAACATTAAACTTTAAACTGCGGCGAAGCCGCACACAACCATGCATATCGCCATCGCAGGAAACATCGGCAGCGGCAAGACGACCTTGACCAAGCTGCTCGCCAGCCACTACGGTTGGACACCCCATTTCGAGCCCGTGGATTTCAATCCATACCTCGACGACTTCTACAAGGATATGAGTCGCTGGTCGTTCAATCTCCAGATCTACTTCCTGAACAAACGCTTCAAGGATGTCGTGGAGATTGCCAAGAGCAACGACACCATCATTCAGGACCGCACCATCTTCGAGGATGCCCGCATCTTCGCCCCCAACCTGCACGCTCAGGGGTACATGAGCGACCGCGACTTCGAGACCTATACGGACCTCTTCGACCTGATGTTGTCGCTGGTGAAGCTGCCGGACCTGATGATCTACATCCGCAGCAGCATCCCCACGCTCATCGCACAGATCCAGCAGCGCGGACGTGAGTTCGAGCAGAGCATACGCATCGACTACCTGCAGGGTCTGAGCGAGCGCTATGAGAAATGGATTGAGGGCTACAAGGGGAACCTCATCATCGTGGACGGCGACAACTGCAAGTTCGGCAACGACCCGCAGGCTTTCCAGCAGGTCACAGACATGATTGATGCCGAACTCTACGGCCTGTTCCCTTTGGGCAACTAACTTCGAAGTTATAACTTATTCCTTGTCCAGCGCTTCATATACGGAGTGCTGGCTTTTGTATTCGGGCACGATGGCTTTCATCTTGCGCACGGTAGCCATGTTGTCAAACTGCTGGCTGATGCTCACGAGGTCATCGATGTCCTGGCACACCTGCGCGTAGTCGTACTCACGCACCTGCGCAATCTTAATCTTCTTATTGAACGTGGGCTTGGTGATCTCGGCGTCGTTGAGGACCTCCTCGTAGAGCTTCTCGCCGTCGCGCAGTCCGGTGAACTCCACCTTCACATTGGTGGCGCCACTCAGGCGGATCATGCGGCGTGCCAGGTCGGCAATCTTCACGGGCTGACCCATGTCGAAGACGAAGATCTCGCCACCCTGACCCATCGTGCCGGCTTCAAGCACCAGCTTGCAAGCCTCGGGGATGAGCATGAAATAACGGATGATGTCGGGGTGCGTGACCGTCACGGGGCCGCCATTCTTGATCTGCTCGCGGAAGAGCGGTATCACGGAGCCGTTGGAGCCCAGGACATTGCCGAAGCGCGTGGTCACGAACTGCGTCATGCCCGCCTGGCCTTGTGCCTCCAGAAGTTTGTTGTGGCGGTCGAGGGACTGCACGTAGATTTCGCAGATACGCTTGCTGCAGCCCATCACATTCGTGGGGTTCACGGCCTTGTCGGTAGATACCATCACGAACTTCTTCACGCCGTACTTCACGGCCAGGTCAGCAATGATGCGTGTGCCCTGGACGTTGTTCAGCACCGCCTCGCTGGGGTTGTCCTCCATCATCGGCACATGCTTGTAGGCAGCGGCGTGGAAGACATACTGCGGGCGATAGGCCTTGAAGATGTTCTCCATGCGGGCGGCATTGGTGATGCTGGTGACGATGGTGACAGCGTCCAGCTCGGGGTATTCGCGCTTGAGCATCAGGCGCACATCGTGCTGCGGCGTCTCGGCTTCATCGACAAGGATCAGGCGCTCGGGACCGAACTTGGCAATCTGGCGCACCATCTCGGAACCGATGCTGCCGGCGGAACCGGTAATCAGGATTTTGGCATTGGTGAGCAGGCGTGCCACCGCGTCCAGGTCGAGCTCTATCTCGTCGCGCGGCAGCAGGTCTTCGATATCCACCTCCTTGAGTTGTGAGGCATTGATGTCGCTATGGCCGTCCCACTTCTGGGCGATGTCATAGTTGTAGATGGCGATGCCCTCGTCCAAGAGGCTGTTGACAAGTTCCTGGTTGCGGAAGAGGTCGTCGCGCTTCAGCGGCGATACCAAGAGCACCTTGATGCCCTTCGACTTCATGAGAGGCACCAGGCTCGCGTCGTTGCGATACACCTCCACACCCTGCAGGAGATGGCCGATCATATCGCTCTCATCGCTCACGAAACCTTCCAGCTTAAAGCGCGTGGGCACCTGCACACGGATAGCCTTGGCCAGCGCGATGCCGCCTTCGCGCACGCCATAGATGAAGGCGCGACGAACGTTGCTGTCCTCCTGCACCTTCTCCAACAGGAATTTCATCATCACACGGGCACCCACCATGATGATGGTAGCCATGAGGAAGATGAAAATAAGGTCCTTGGAGCGGATGGGGACAAAGACTTTATCGAAGGAGAAGAACCAGCGGGCAACGACAATACAGGTGATACCGAAGAGGTTAGCGACACCGATGCGATAGACGTCGGCAAACGACGAATAGCGCAGCACACCCGAATAGGTGCGCATCATGCGGAAACCCGCCACGAAGAAGAGCAGATAGACGCCGAGCGTGCAAACGACAGGAAACAGATTGTTGAGTGTGGCGTGGACGCCATGGGTCAAGGCCACTACGACAAGTCCCGACAACAGGACCACCATACAGTCAAACAACAGCACGCACCAGTAGGGCAATGCCTGACGCGAGAAATACCAACTCGCTATCTTCTTGATAAAATCCATTATCCGTTCAGAATAAGTATGAAGCATGAGCACCACACGATGTTTATGACAATTTTTCTCGTGCCTTATAACACTTTCGCCCTGCAAAGGTAAATCATTCTTTTGGTTTACACAAGCTAAAACGGAAAGTTTTTGCGTTTGCAACAAATATTTCATATAAAACGGGGATTGTTTCGGCAAAAATCATTACCTTTGCCCACATGAAACAAGCCATGCTTTTGGCAGCAGGCCTCGGCACTCGCCTGCGCCCCCTCACCGATACGATGCCCAAGGCCCTCGTGCCTGTGGCAGGCAAGCCCCTACTCTACCATGTCTTCCAGCGCCTGCTGTCTGCGGGCTTCGAGCGTGTCGTGGTCAATGTCCACCACTTCGGCGAGCAGATTATCGACTATCTCGCCGCCCAGGGCAACTTCGGCATCGACGTGCGCGTCAGCGATGAGCGCGGCTTCCTGCTCGACACCGGCGGCGGCATCCGCAAGGCGGCCCCCCTGTTCGATGCCGACAGCCCCGTCTTCATCCACAATGTCGATATCTTCTCCGACCTCGACATCAATGCCCTCTACGGCGCTTATGAGCAGGCTGGCGACGTGGATGCCGCCCTCGTGGTGTCGCAGCGTCATTCGCCCCGACAGCTGCAGTTCGAGCCCGCCACCCATCGTCTGGTGGGCTGGCAGAACACACAGACGGGTGAGCAGCGCGGTCAGCTGGGCCTGCCCCTCGCCTTCGCCGGCATCCATCTGATATCCCCGAGACTCTTTCCCCTCATGGAAAACTACCCCGAGAAGTTCTCCATCATCACCTTTTACCTCGACATCTGCGGCAGTCGCACGCTCGTGGGCTACGAGCAGCCCCACTTCCGCTTCATGGATGTCGGGAAACTCGACACCCTCTCCACCGCCGAACAGTTCTTGGCAGACCTGTAAAACACCCATAAGTCACATAGGCCCCTCAAGCCACATCCCCCACATCATCCCCCATGCAGAAAATCATCATCCTTGATTTCGGCTCCCAGACCACACAGCTCATCGGCCGTCGCGTGCGCGAGCTGGACACCTTCTGCGAGATTCTCCCCTACAACAAGTTCCCCGAGAACGACCCCGATGTCATCGGCGTCATCCTCAGCGGCTCCCCCTTCTCGGTCTATGACCCCGAGGCCTTCAAGATCGACCTCGACAAGATTCGCGGGCGCTATCCCATCCTCGGCATCTGCTACGGCGCGCAGTTCATGAGCCACACCCTGGGCGGTCGTGTGGAACCTGCTCCCAGCCGCGAATATGGCCGTCAGCATCTCACCACCATCGACCTCGACAACCCGCTCTTCAAGGGCTTCGACCTCGGTTCGCAGGTGTGGATGAGCCATGGCGACACCATCACCGCCATCCCCGAAGGCTTCCAATGCATCGCCTCCACAGAGACCGTGAAGTACGCGGCTTATTGGTCGGCCCCCCTTTCGTCCCCCGAGGGGGACACTGATGTCCTAAATGTTGAGGGCAAAGCTGCAGAAGCCCCCTCGGGGGCCGTAGGGGGGGCTCCCATTTGGGGAGTGCAGTTCCACCCCGAGGTCTTCCACAGCGTGCAGGGCACCCAGCTGCTGAAGAACTTCGTGGTCGATCTCTGCGGCAGCACACAGAGCTGGAGCGCAGCCTCGTTCGTAGATACCACCGTGGCTGAACTGAAAGAGCAGCTGGGCAACGACCGCGTCATCCTGGGCCTCTCCGGAGGTGTCGATAGCAGCGTGGCCGCCGTGCTCATCAGCCGTGCCATCGGCGACCGCCTCACCTGTATCTTCGTGGATCACGGTATGCTCCGCAAGAACGAGTTCACGCAGGTCATGGAAGACTATAAATGCCTGGGGCTCAACGTGATTGGCGTGGATGCCAGCAAGAAGTTCTTCGCCGACCTGGCAGGCGTCACAGACCCCGAACAGAAGCGTAAGATCATCGGTCGCGACTTCATCGAAGTCTTCAACGCCGAGGCACAAAGATTGATGACAACAGTGTTCCCCTCGGGGGACGACGGGGGGGCCTACCGCTGGCTGGGACAGGGCACCATCTACCCTGACCGCATCGAATCACTCAATATCACGGGCAAGGTCATCAAGAGCCACCACAACGTGGGCGGTCTGCCCAAGGAGATGCACCTGCAGCTGTGCGAACCCCTGAAATGGCTGTTCAAGGATGAGGTGCGCCGCGTGGGCCGTCAGTTGGGAATGCCCGAGCATCTCATCTCGCGCCACCCCTTCCCCGGTCCCGGCCTTGCCGTGCGCATCTTGGGCGATATCACGCCCGAGAAGGTACAGATTCTCCAGAATGCCGACGACATCTTTATCCGCGGGCTGCGCGAATATGTGTGCGAGGATGGCGAGACATTATATAACAAGGTGTGGCAGGCTGGTGCCATCCTGCTCTCCACCGTCCGCAGCGTGGGCGTGATGGGAGACGAACGCACCTACGAGCATCCCGTGGCCCTGCGCGCCGTCACCTCCACCGATGCCATGACCGCCGACTGGGCACATCTGCCATACGACTTCATGGCACGTGTCTCCACCGACATTATCAACCAGGTCCGTGGCGTCAACCGCGTCTGCTACGATATCTCCTCCAAGCCACCAGCCACCATCGAATGGGAATAACCCCGCTGTCGTATGAACTATAATGAGCGGAACAGGCATGACCGGGATGCGCTGATTCATTTCGAGAGCGAGAGCCATACCTACACGTTCCAGGGGCAGGTCTTCAAGTCTGTGACCACCGTGGTGGAAGAATGCTTCGAACAATTCGACGCAGACTACTGGGCCGCCCGTAAGGCGCCGGGCATGGGTCTGACGCCTGAGGCGCTCAAGGAGCTTTGGGACCGCCGGGGTGAAGAGGCGCGCACGCTGGGCACCATGATGCACGAGAAGATTGAGCGCTACTACCTGGGGCTGCCCAACGCCAGCGACGAGACCTATCAGCTGTTCACGCAGTTTACGCAGTACTACCAGCTGTCGCCCTACAGGACAGAATGGGCCATCTTCGACGAAGACAGCCGCGTGGCCGGCACGCTGGACTTCCTGAACTGCCAGGATGGCGTCTTCACCATCTACGACTGGAAGCGCAGCAACAAACTCGTTGTCGATGGTCAGCCCGCCTGCGAGAGTCCCTGGGGCAAACGCGCCTTCGCACCCATCGCACACATCCCCGACACCACCTACTGGCACTACGCCCTGCAGGTGAGTATGTACCGGTATATCCTCGAAAAGAACTACGACATCCGGGCTTCCGCCTCGCGCCTTGCCGTCTTCCATCCCGACAACCGACGCCCCTATGTACTGGAAGTCCCCTATCTACGCAACGAGGTCATCGCTGTCCTGAACAGTCGGTGACCTCGCCGCGTAGATTGAATGATAAAGCCTTATTCCGCTTGTTCCTTCTTCTTGGCCTGCTCCTTGTAGTAGGTGTACAGGACGCCATAGTATCAGACGAAGTATTCGCTGCCGAAGAGCACACCCATCGCGCTGCGGTCGCGGTCATAGATGCTGCCGTCCATCACGCGCCCGTCGTTCCGGAACTGGTGTAAATGGCGACCGGAACGGACATCCGTCGCGAAGACGCCATACATAACAGTTTCGTTTTCATTTTGCGTTCTACTTTAGGTTTAAGTTAGGTAAAGGAATCATGTTTCGAGGGTAAAAGTAGAGATAATAATTGATACAGCAAAAAGATTCGAAAAAAATTCACATTATTTTATGCGTTATGTTTGGTCATCCCGTCAAATACACCTACCTTTGCAACAGATTCCTTCAACTCATCCCTGCAACAACATGAAAAAGGTCACTTCCGGCTACGCCAAGCTGGACGAATGGGTGGCGATATGGCGCGAGACGCTCCCCCACTACTTCGGCTACCCCTTCAACGAGGTCTCGCCGCTGCGCGATTTCTACGAGTGGTACTATGCGGCCGGCATCAACCTCATGAACCTGAACAACGCCGGCGACCCGTTTACGGATACGCCTTGGGAGGTGTCGTCGCAGGTCTTCGAGCGCGAGGTCATCGAGTTCTTTGCACCTCGCTACGACTTCGACGACGACAACCGATGGGGACTCGTCACACACAGCGGCTCCGACGGCAACAACCACGGCATCTACTTCGGTGCCAACTACCTGAAGCATCGGACGGGCAAGTCCCCCATCCTCTATGTGAGCGACGAGGCCCACTACTCGAACATGCGACTGGCACACCTGCAGGACCTGGAGACGCGGTTGGTGAAGAGCGACACCATGGGGCGCATGATTCCCGAAGAGCTGGAACAGCAGCTCGACACCTCGCGCCCCGCCCTCGTGGTCTATGCCTGTGGTTCCACCTTCAAGGGTGCCATCGATGATATGCCTGCGCTGAACGCCGTGCTCCGTCGCCACCCCGAGCTGCCCGCCGTCTATCGCCACGTCGATGCTGCGCTCTTTGGCGGCTACCTGCCGTTTACGGAGCACGCCCATCTGGTGAGCAGCAAGAAGATGGGCTTCGAGTCTATTGCCGTCAGCGGCCACAAGTTCTTCGGCATCGACTCACCATGCGGACTCTTCATCTGCACACGCGAGGTCTATGACAACCAGTCGGACTTCGACGTCCCCTACCTGAACAAGAACATGCGCATGATCAACTGCTCGCGCGACCCCATACAACCACTCAAATACTGGTGGGTGGTACAGAAAGTGGGTGCCGAAGAATGGGCACGCCAAGCACGTCGGATCATGGAGCTGACGGCCTACCTGAAACAGCAGCTTGACAAGGCCGGCTATCCCGCATGGGTGAACGAATACAGCAACACGGTCTTCATGCGCTGCCCGTCAGCCGAATTGGCTCACAAGTACCAGCTGGCACAGAACGACGACCCACGCTTTGGCGGCAAGCTGGCCCACGTGGTGGTGATGCAGCATTTCACCGAACCCGCCATCGATGCCTTCGTGGCCGAGCTCTGCTCAGAACAAAAGATAGCCCGCTGAAACCAGCGGACTATCTTTTTGTTTTGTGGAGCATGCGAGACTCGAACTCGCCACCTCTTGACTGCCAGTCAAACGCTCTAGCCAGATGAGCTAATGCCCCATTTGCTTGGAAAAGCGGTGCAAAGGTAGAGATTATTTGTGATATTGCAAATTTTTTTCGATTATTTTTGCTGAAAGTGCAATATTTCATATACCTTTGCACTCGAAAAGAGAACAATTCACGAAATATTGTATTAACGAACGATTCATACCATGAGTCTAATCAAATGTCCCGAATGCGGCCATGATGTGTCCACCAAGGCACCGACCTGCCCTCAATGTGGAGTTACCATTGCTGGCAACCTGAAGCGCTGCCCGACCTGTAATACCATCGTCCTGAAGGAGGTGGAGGAATGTCCGCAGTGTCACACGCATTTTGTCGTTGAGACGGCACCCGCAGAGCCCTCGCAGCCCGCAGAGCCTATAGTGACAACGGAGGAGCCTACAACGCCCTCGGAAGAGACGCCCAAGGAGCCCACTAAAGAGGTGCCCGCAACCACCTCTGAGCCTGCGCAGGAGGCGGCGCCCTCCCCTGCCCCACGCAAGAGTCGCGGCGGGTGGATGCTGACGATTATCATTGTGGCGTTGGTGGCGATCATCGGTCTGATTGTATGGCAGATGAAGACCGGCGAGAGTGCTGCTGCCGAGCGGGCTTATGTCCTGCTGCAGTCCTGCAACGATCCGCAGAACTACGAGGATTTCATCATGCGCTACCCCAAGAGCCAGCATATCGCGGATGTGCAGGCGCGTCTGGAGGAGCTCCGCGAAGAAGAGACGGCATGGAAGGCTGCTTCAATCACGACTCAGGTGGAGCTGGTGCTGGCGTTTATCGACAAGTACCCCACATCGTCGCGCCGATCTGTGGCTCTGCACCGCATCGACACACTCGAATGGCGCCAGGCCGATGCCGACGGCACCTCTGTGGCCTATACCTCTTATATTAACGCGCACGAGGCGGGCGACTTCATCACCGAGGCTTACACAGCCCGCGACGAAGCCTTGCGCCGTGAGCTTCGTGCCCGCAACGACTCCATCGCAGCAGCCCAGGCAGACACCCTGAAGCTGGAGGCCCCAGGCATCGACAACGTATTTGCTCAGTAATTACCGGCGTTCCAGCAGCACCACATTCTCCACGTGCTGCGTGTGAGGGAACATATCTACCGGCTGAATCCGCGTGACCTTGTAGTCTGTGTCCAACAGCGCAAGGTCACGCGCTTGTGTGGCGGGATTGCAGCTGACATAAACGATGCGTTGGGGTGCTGCCTTGAGGATGACAGCGACCACATCAGCGTGCATGCCGGCACGTGGCGGGTCGGTGATGATAATGTCAGGACGGCCGTACTCGGCGATGAAGTCCTCGGTGAGGATGTCCTTCATGTCGCCTGCAAAAAACTGCGTGTTGGTGATGCCGTTGATCTCTGAATTAATCTTCGCATCCTCAATGGCCTCGGGTACGTACTCGATGCCAATGACCTGCCTGGCTTTCTTGGCCACGAAATTCGCGATGGTTCCCGTGCCGGTATAGAGGTCGTAAACTAAAGACCCCTCTAAATCTCCCCGTGAGGGGAGACTTGCGTTTCCGCTTGCCAACTCTGCGCTAGCCTTCTCCCCTCCATCACGGGAGGGGTTGGGGGTGGGTCTGAATGCGAAGTCTCTCGCGACTTTATACAGCTCGTAGGCCTGCTCGGTATTGGTCTGGTAGAAGCTCTTGGGACCGACCTTGAAACGGAGGTCTTCCATCTGCAGGAAGACATGGTCCTCACCCTTGAAAACGGTGACGGGAAGGTCGCCGAAGGTGTCGTTGTACTTCTGATTGTTGACATATAGCAACGATGTGATTTCATGGAACTTATCACCAATGTATTGCAGCAACGCTTCAGCCTGCTGTTGCTCCTCGATGGTGAAGATACAGAACTGCATCAGCAGCATCAATCCGCCTGTGTTGGCGAGGCGAATCATCATGCCACGCAGCAGGCCCGTATGCTCGCGGGCATCGAAGAACGTGAGTCCGTGCTCATAGGCGTAGTCACGGATCGCGAGGCGCAAACGGTCGTTGACGGGCGCCATCAGATGACACTCCTCGATGGGCAGAATCTTGTCGAAGGTGCCATTGGCATGGTAACCCACCGAGCGTTCCTCCATGGGCTCGCTCAGCGCTTCCGCGTCAGCAGCCTTCAGCCTCCTACTCTCCTCCTTCGTGAGCCAGCGGCGGTTGGCAAAGCCGAACTCCAGCTTGTTGCGGTACTCCTGCGTCTTGGCAGAGCCCAGAATGGGCGAGCACGGCGGCAGCTCCACCTTGCCGATGCGCGTGAGGGCATCCATCACCTGCTGCTGCTTTGCCTGCAGCTGCAGCTCGTAGGGCAGCATCTGCCATTTGCAGCCTCCGCACACACCGAAGTGCGGGCAGAAAGGCTCGATGCGGTTGGGTGAGGGTTGCACGAGTCGCACGACCTCGCCCTCGGCATAGCTGTGTTTCTTTTTCGTAATCTGGATATCCACCACATCTCCGGGGATGGCAAACGGCACAAAGACGACCATGTCATCGACCCTCACCAAAGCCTTACCCTCAGCGGCCACTGCCTCGATGGTCACACCTTCAAGAAGCGGAAGCGGTTTGCGTTTTCTGCTCATAATTCTATCGCGCTATAACAGCCTATTTTTGTTTCTGCGTGCAAAGGTACGAACTATTTTACACTTTTCACGAAAGGTTTTGCGCATTTCTTTTGGCAGTGAGCAAAAAAAGAGTTACTTTTGCGCACTAGAACTCAAAAAATCCTCATTATTCATCTATTAATAACACTAACGAATGAGTCAAAAACGTGTTTACACCTTCGGCAACGGACAAGCTGAAGGTAACGCGCAGATGCGCGAGCAACTGGGTGGCAAGGGTGCAAACCTGGCCGAGATGAACCTCATTGGCGTTCCCGTTCCTCCGGGCTTCACCATCACCACCGACGTGTGCAACGAGTACTACGAGGTTGGTCAGGAGAAGATCATGGAGCTGCTGAACGACGACGTGATGGCTGCCGTAGCCCACATCGAGAAACTGATGAACTCCAAGTTCGGCGACGCTCAGAACCCGCTGCTCGTCAGCGTACGTTCCGGCGCCCGCGCTTCCATGCCTGGTATGATGGACACCATCCTGAACCTGGGTCTGAACGACGAGGTGGCCGAGGGCATGGCCAAGAAGACCAACAACCCCCACTTCGTGTATGACAGCTACCGCCGCTTCGTGCAGATGTACGGCGACGTGGTGCTCGAACTGAAGCCCGCCAATAAGACGGACATCGACCCGTTCGAGGAGATCATCGAGAAGGTGAAGGCTGAGCGCGGCATCAAGCTGGACAAGGACCTGAGCGTGGATGAGCTGAAGAAGCTCGTGAAGCTGTTCAAGGCTGCCATCAAGGAGCGCACCGGCAAGGACTTCCCCAACGATCCCATCGAGCAGCTCTGGGGCGCAATCTGCGCTGTGTTCCGCAGCTGGATGAACGAGCGCGCCATCCTCTATCGTAAGATGGAAGGAATCCCCGACGAGTGGGGTACGGCTGTCAGCGTGATGGCTATGGTGTTCGGTAACATGGGCGAGACCTCCGCTA
>Ga0310691_10004753_pt1 | contig 15149 bp, 23 predicted proteins | sample 176DNAGHGlowgp2_FD_203887 | JGI IMG/M metagenome (GOLD analysis project Ga0310691, IMG submission 203887) | Sheep rumen microbial communities from Palmerston North, Manawatu-Wanganui, New Zealand - 1766 DNA GHGlow gp2 (v2) (version 2) | ecosystem: Host-associated > Mammals > Digestive system >... | reverse complement strand
CGTAGAGCATCTTTCCGACGAACTGATTGACCATCTCGTAAACCGAATCATCGCCGAAGTTCCGGGCATCAACCGTGTTCTCTTCGACTATACTCCCAAGCCCCCGGCAACGGTAGAGTACGAATAAATAAAACTATCCCGCAAGCCGCTTGTGACAAGGGTTTGCGGGATTTTTTTACCCTTTTTGACCGCATTTTGGCAACAAAAAATACGCTTAATGACTAAAAATTATAGTTAAATATAAAATAAGTGGAACAAATAAAGACGATATGTAATAATTCCGATATTGTTTATCAAAGAAAAGCATCCGAATACAAAGGGTGTCATTATATACCGGATGATCGTATTTGTGAATGGAATTCTTGTACAACGGTGCATAAATTAATTGAAGCATTACAGATTAGTGGGAAAGAATAGCATGTCATAATGTGGTAAATGTAGTGAAAGAATAAGACGATTAGATAAAAAAATAAATATGAAAAGAAAAATTATTCGTGATTAAAGAAATGGTAAAAGTGCCGCAAAATGCCTATTTCACTGGATTTTCCGGGGGGGGGGGTAGAGTATTTTTTATCTATAATATACTCTCTATAAATATCTCCATTTACATCTCTGATTATCGGAATAGAAATTGTAGTTTCATAAATTGTGGAGTTATCATTTTGGTGATAAAAACCGCTATATTTTTCTACTATTTTTTTTACATTCATTATTCCAAAACCATGTAGAAGATTCTCCTTTTTTTGTTTTGGATATAAAGAAGAAATTGGTTAATGTTAGTTTATGTGTTGGGATTTTTTTGAATTCTATTGATGCAATGCGTTAAATGCGCTATTATAGTATTAAGTGAAATGGGTGAATTGATATGGATACAGCGAATGAGATAAAAAAATTACGAACAGATATGGGAATGAATCGCAAAGAATTTTGTGATTATTATAATATACCGTACAGGACTGTTACTGACTGGGAAGCAGGAAAACGTAAAATGCCGGAATATGTCTTGAAACTTATGGAATTTAAGGCAGATGTGGAGCAGTTAAAAACTACCAACACATGAGATATTTGATATTAAGGAGGACTTCTGTTATGAGTGTGAGAGATAAAGAAGTACTTAATATGCAGCTGGCTTTAATACCGGTTTTAGCAGAAGCTTGGAAGAAAACGTATTCTGAGTTATCGGATCTGCTCAAGAAATATGATGTATTGAGTTATATTGATGTTTGCTATGAAAACTACAATTCTACCGGGAATCAGGGCATTATCGATGATTTACAGGACTATATAGAAATGCAGGGAGGTAGAGTTAATTGAAGCCATTGTATCATGGAACAATATATGATTTTGATGAGATAAATGTATCAGCCGGAAAAGGTTATAAGGATTTTGGCAAAGGATTCTATGCCACCGCCGTTCCTTCACATGCGGAGAGGCTTGCAATCAGAAATAAGAGCATTGCAGAGAAACGCCAAAGCTTTCTCAAAAACAAAAAGGGAATAAAAATACAGCTGATCGTGGCATACAGATATAATCTTCTATTCAGTGAAGAAACGGCTGGACTAAAGGTAAAGGTATTTGAAAAAGCCGATAAGGAGTGGCTGCGATTTATCCTTCAAAACCGTAAATGTAATGGTTGTGCGCATGATTATGATATTGTGATAGGCCCTACAGCGGATGCTGAAACAACTACAATTATCAATGAATATTATGATGAACTGGAAGAATCAGGGTATTCCGATGAAGTATGCGATAAGGTAATTGCGGAGTTAAAGCCGGAGAATTTACCTAAACAGTATTTTTTCAGAACCCAGGAGGCAGTGAACACCTTGAGCTTTGACAAGGTGAAAAGGCAGGTGATTGGATAATGATTACAGGTGCTGATCAGAAGAAGGCTATGCGAAATATAGCGGCATTTCTTGTTGAATACATTATGAACGATAAAGAGTGTTCCAGGGATGAAGCTGTCGAGTTTTTGATCAAGACAACAGTATATGCGGCTTTGATGGATGAGGATACGGATCTTTATCTGGAATCACGAGAAGCCGTATTGGATATATTAAAGGAGGAACTGGCCGGAAATCCATACAGATTATTACAGGTATAAAAAAACGTTTTGGGTACATGCTGGATATCAATGATTGAAGATGGTGATGTTGTTGATTGACAGTTTTTATGAAGCATGGTTGAGGCGTTTAAGGATCTTAATGTTTAGATGGAACCCGAAAGGTTATAAAAAGCATAAATGATAACGCAATAGCGACATGGGAGGAAGTAAAATGGGTTATTTGCAAGAGTACATTGATAAGGGGTTCGCACCGAAAGACTTGCTGGAGGAACTACAAAAATTAGTTGAACAGTACAATTCCATAACCGGGAGGTATTTGTTTCTTTATGTTGCAGCGATGTTTAAACATGTCCAAGGTATATCGATGGAAGAAGAAGATTTTTATATAATAAGGGATATGCTGCAAGCGGTGCAAGGGTATAATGAGATAGATGTATACATTGAGACGCCTGGAGGTAATGGTGTTACGGCAGAACAGATTGCTAAGTTCCTTCACAGTAAATTTGAAAGGGTAAATTTTGTTATTAGCGGTGAAGCCAAAAGCGCAGGAACATTATTAGCAATGGCTGGGAATGAAATATATATGACTGAAACAGGTAGCTTAGGACCTATAGATGCGCAGGTTTCGATAGGCAGGACTGTGGTTTCAGCTTATGATTATATGGAATGGATAAATAATAAGATGAGCGAAGCAATCAAGAATGGCAGACTGAATCCTGTAGATGCTACTATGATTGCACAGATTACACCTGGAGAAATACAGTTAGTAAGCCATTCGCTGGAATTCGCAAAAGATCTTGTAAAACAATGGCTGCATCAATACAAATTTGAAAGCTGGGTTACAACTGAAACTCGCCAAGAAGCCGTGACGGATGCTATGAAGGAGAAACGAGCTAATGAGATTGCGACAGAATTAGCAAATCACTCACGTTGGAGAACACATGGCAGATCGCTTGGAATAGGGGACTTGGAGTCTATAGGAATAAAAGTTGTAAACTTGGAAAAAGATGTGCAGATTGCAGAAATTGTTTATAGAATACAATTTGTTTGCAAACTTTTACATGAGTCCACTTCGATATATAAACTATTTTATAGTAAAGATGAAAAGATTCTGAAAAATGCTGTAGCGGCTAATATCAGAAATAATCAACCACAAGGAATTCCACAAGGTATACCGCAAGAAGCTAAAGTGATTCAAATAGAAATACCATGTGAAAAATGTGGGCGTAGACATAAGTTTTATAAAAAATTAGTCGATAATATAGATATAGATAGCGATATGCAAAAGCAAAACATAACACCACTGCCTCAAGAGGATCATTTCATATGCGAATGCGAAAATGTTATTGACTTGAGGGCGATAAAAAATGAACTTGATATGTTGCCTAAAATGCGATAAAATAGTTTATGTTTTATATATAAGGAGTGATGGCTGTGGAAGCAATGAAAGAAAAGAAATGCGAAGCCGTGTTTACCTTTCTAAAGGATACAAAAGATGGGAAATATGCTGAAATAGATCCCAATATAATTGAGATACCAAGGATTTTAACTTCTAGAGATGAGTTTCTTGCTGAAGAAGAAATACCAGTTTTGTATAGTGTAACAAATCAATTGTAGCGTATAAGGCAAGGGTGATGGCTCTTGCCTTTTTATTTTCTACTTTTGGGTACACTTTGGGTACAGTAGCATTTGAACGGTATGAATATATCGAAAAGCGTATCAAATGATACGCGCAAGAAGTACGAAAAGAATAGGAAAAAACGGTTTGAATTTTCCGTGTAAATGAGTTGGAATAATACATTTGTGTTATCTTGTTCATTTGGTACAGATAATGATAATAGGTTGCAGGTAATCCTTGTGGTTGCCTGCAGTTTTATTTTGTAGAAATAATGTTGTACCCAATAAAAGAAACGTATACGTTGACAACGTATATGAGCTGATTTATACTTTAGTAAAGTACAAAGATGTTTTTGGAGACGATGATATGGATATTTCAGAAAAAATAAAGGAGTTACGAAAGAAAACGGGATTATCGCAAAGTAAATTTTCCGCTAAATTTGGAATTCCCGTAAGAACTCTTCAGCAGTGGGAACAGGGAATAAGCGCCCCTCCGGAATATTTGGTCAGAATGATGGCGTATATTATGCTGCTTGAGGAAAATGGTCAAATAAATGCCAAAGAACCGATAAGGGGGAAACATGCTGATGACAAATGATAAAGTTCAGTTATTTGAAGACCGGCCGATAAGGACAGCATGGGTAGAGGATGAGGAAGAATGGTATTTTTCAATTGTGGATGTAGTGCAGGTATTAACAGAAAGCGCGGATGGAAGAAAATATGATTTGATTAAAGAGAACATTTGGGAGAGAGTAAAAGATGGGGAATATCCCAATACGCATTTTTCTATTTTTGTAGGTGATGATAAAAATTTGTTAAATGCAAAAAAATATTAGAAGAACAAAATTGGGATTCTAGAGGTAATACAGAAGATATATTTGATGTTTTAAACAATTTTACAGAAATAGATTTTTATTTTGATAATCAAGGAAATGTATATATATACACCCCTGAAAAAAACATAATGTCACTTGAAAATTATAAGAAAGTAAGAGAGGAGTTTTTGGCAAATGGGTACAATTAATGATGATGAAAAACAGTATACAAATCAGGAAAATACGGAGTTGATTTTACAAAGTATGGAGAAAATATATCCGTAGTGAGTCTTGCAAGTTATATAAGAAATGGAAAAATATCGGAGATATAGAAATAGTTGATTATGAAGTACCGACAAAATATGTTATAGACAAAGTTGGCGGAATAGACTTGATTCTTAAAGATAAAAACGGCAAGTTATATGGTGCGGAAGTTAAGCCGGAATATAGTAAAGAAACTTGGGGAAGAATGGTCGCTGAGACTTTATCTTATACGATAGGAACTAAATATAAGCTAGCTATAGTTGTATTTGATGCAAGTGAGCATAAGCAAAAAGATGCTATAGATTGGTTTAGAAAAAAAGGCAATGAAGGTTATGCCGATTGGAAGACAATTGAGAAATATGTCAAGGTTTTCATTGTTAGATACAAAGATAAAGGAAAAACCGCAGAGTTTGAGATTTTACCTTATTAAGATTATGCAGGTTCCATATTGAACAATAGTCAACTAACAGATTCTTGTATAAGGAAATGTTATGAGTAACGAAAATAGAATCAGGATTATACTACATAGAGGCGCTAGGCAAATTGGCGGAGTGTGTACAGAAATAGTTACAGATAATGCGAGAATACTATTTGACTTTGGTTCACCGTTAGAAGGTGAGGGTAGGCAGGATGTTCTTGATATTGATGGTGTTACGTCGGGGAAGGTCAATTGTGATGCTGTTTTCTTAACACATTACCACGGTGATCATGTTGGAGAAGTACCTAACATAATGGCGGGCATACCGGTTTATATGAATAAAACTGCCCGCAAGATCCTTCAGGCTCAACAGGAGCACAAGGTTAGCATCGGTCAGATTGTGTGGGCTAAAGAAATAAAAGAGCTTACGGAAGGCGTACCGGTTGTTATAAAGGATCTGAAGATAACACCACTGGCTTCTGATCATTCAGCAAGTGACTCTCTCATGTATTTGGTAGAAGGCCTCGAGAAAAGAATCCTCATAACCGGAGATTACAGATTACATGGTTTCTATGCAGAAAAGCTTAAGAATACACTTGAGAACTTAGGGCGTATAGATTTGCTGATCACGGAGGGAACAAATCTTTCGAGGGCATCATCTTTTTATAGAGATGAACAATGGTGTGTGGATCAGTTTAAGAGGATAATCCATGATTACAAGTATGTTTTTCTACTAACATCTTCGTCGAATATCGATAGAATAGCGGCTTTTTCAAGATGCGTAAGTTATGGAAAACATGCATTGACGGACAGTTACCAAACACATGTAATGAGAATTGCCGCTGAAGATCGTGAATCAGGATATCAATCCTTTAAGATATGGCCATACAAGGAAGAGAAAAGAGAACAGTATGAAAATCACGGGTTTGGTATGATAATTAGGACCAGTGAACGTTTTAAGCCGGTAGTTAAGTATTATTTTGAGAAACACCCTGATAAGACATGTCTTATATATTCAATGTGGAGTGGTTACGAATCTCTACCGGATGTTGCAGAGATTCTTGAATATAGTCAGGAACATACGGAGCGGGTTCATGTTTCTGGGCATATAAAAAAAGAGGACTTGGAGCAGGTGATAGAGATTATCAAGCCTGACAAACTCATAATTCATCATACCTCCGCAAGTGAAGAAGAGGAAAAGAGGATTAGAATACCTATTCATATAGATTTTATAAATGCGAGAGATAATCAGATAATAGAATTATAGGAGACAAGCGTTATCATGGAAGAAAAATATTACACGAGTGAGAGAATATTCGATAAATGTGCCGAAGCAATCAAAGAGCCAGAAACGTTTTATGACCAAGATTTTGTAAACTATCGAAGTAAGACGACGGATGATGATAGATTATGTACTGAGCTTGTTGCACAATTTTTGTTAGAGAAAAAGAATTTTGACAAGCTAAATGAGATTGTTATTCATTCTAGAACAGCTGTTGGGAAAAAATATAATATGCATCATAAAGGAGAATACCCGGCTGCGATTAATCATGATAGCGAGAAAATCATAGCAATTGATTTATATAATCAAAGTAAGGAACAAGGACCGTTTGATTATATAGGTAATGTAATTGATTATCAGACGCCTTTAAAAACCAAGCTAAAAGATCCATATGGGGAAATAGATTTGCTATCAGTTAATGATAAAGAGAAAACGGTCTATCTTTTGGAACTGAAGAGGAAAAATGCCAAAGCTTCAGAAACGCTGCTTAAATGCGTTTTAGAAGCATTTACATATTACAAAATTGTAGATAGAGAAAACTTACTTAAAGAATTTGGAAAAGAAGGATATGATTTTAAGATATCTCCTTTAGTATTTAAGGATGATGATCAGTACGAAGAATGGATTGATATGAATAATGGTAATAGACCTAATCTGAAAGCTCTTATGGAAAAATTAGAAGCAGTGCCATTTTTCCTAAGTTCTAAAGATACGGAGTATCAATATATAGTAACAAATGAATGACTGATTAAAAACGTAACAAGGAACATGATATTAGCATAAAAAAGGAGGGTCTCAGCTGCAATGGAGGAAAGAACAAGCCGAATCCTTTATGTCTTATATATTCAATGTGGAGTGGTTACGAATCTCTACCTGATGTTGCAGAGATTCTTGAATATAGTCAGGAACATACGGAGCGGGTTCATGTTTCTGGGCATATAAAAAAAGAGGACTTGGAGCAGGTGATTGGTTCCTAAGGCTTTTGCTTTTGATGTGATATGGATTTTTAAGATATAAAGTGGTATAATAAAAAAGCTCTCAAAGGCGCGGAAATACTGAATGAATGGCAGTTTTAACACTGACCGCATTTTGACCGCAAAAAGTTCGATAAATGAAAATAATACAGATAATGAGGATAGATATAGTGATGAAATATAATATAATATGAGTAACTGTATATTGGAGAAACACAATACAACTATCGAGTACGAATAAGTGATTTTTTGATATTTCCTGCGATGCCCCTCCTTTGGGTGGGGCATCGATTTTCTCTTATTTTCTAAATTAGATGCTTTTTGCTAATGTCCAACTGCGAAAAAGCATCAAAAACCCTCAAGTTTCTCAAAATAGATGGATGATTTCGGAAGCGGATATTCTTCTTGGATCTGTTGCAGGAAATTCATTTCGACGTTATTAAGTTTGATATGCGTTTCATGCGGCAGTTTAACCAGAAACCGGAATCGAGAGTTATTCTTACCGAGCTCATGAAAATGGCAGTCAGTCTGAACAGCGAGACGGTTGCCGAGGGCGTGGAAACCGCGGAACAGGCGGAATTCCTTGGAGAGATCGGATGTACGAAGCTTCAGGGACACGATTCATGCAATTCTCCGAAGAATTATGGATAATCCGGTAACCGGGACAGCCGCCTTTGCAATTGTAGGAATTACCGGGAAGGATGAGGACGGAAATTCTCTTCCTGAGTGGTAGAAAAAGATAACGGGACCACGGGGCTTACCCTCGTGGTCCTTTTTTGTTGTCGCCATGAGGGCAAATTGTCAGCTGCGCTGACAACTTTAGTCCCTCTGGCGACAATGTGACAGTTCTGTGACTACTCCCGTGGTATTATTTACTTAACAAAAGACAAATAACGCACAAAGGAGGTGCTCATTATGAAGAAGATTATCACAAAGGTTATCGCATTTCTTACAACATTCTGTTTGGTACTTGCTGTTCCGATGACATCACTTGCGGCACCCGGTGGGCTTCATAAACCGCGCAGAACATACGAGCAGGCGCTTAAACATTTTGAAGAAATTCAAAACCAGCAGGTAAAAATCAGATTTTCTCACAGAGGATTATATGTAGCAAACGATTCCATATTATATGCAAGAAAAATCGTAGGCGTTAACGAAGACGGTACCTATCAGATAGGTCCCTGGGAATGCATCTCCCATCGGAAAAATGTTTGCTACAACGAAGATAAGGAAATCACACTTCCGGCTACTTATATCATATTCGGATACAGCTACGATATAGCATGGGGAACGGACTGGCCGTTCGGTCAGGAGTTTTGGAACAACGCAAATACACCGGCAAAAGATATCAAGATATTAATTACCGGCGGAAACAGAACACCCGATGTACTGATCCAGGTAAATGGAAATGAAGTATACAGAAACGATAACTGTTCTGCACATGAACAGTGGATACCGCGATAATCTTAAGCACCGAATTTACTTTCTTAAATAAATATCGATCATCGACAAAACGGGGTGCAGTTCACAATGAACGGCACCCTTTTCATTATCTATAATCTTAAAGATTACTCTTACCAGTCGCTTCCCCAGTCCGTTCCACCGGAATCCCAGCTATCGGTCGAACTCCAGGAATAATCACTGTCGCTGTCACTGGTTGATTTGGCTTCCGCTTCGGAGGCTGCCTCATAGTCCTTATAGAATGAGGTTTGCTCGAAGTCGCGGTTTCCCACGCTTGTATCCCATGTCGGTGTATACCAGAAATCCTGTGCGGTCTGGCAATGCTTTAAATCCGCAGGAAGATCGTTTTTGGAAACCGGAGACCAGTCGGAAACATCGTCATCATAACAATACCACCCGCCATAGGAATAGGGCATATAATAGTATGTCGTGTCATTGACATTATAATATCCTTTTTTGTTTTCAAAGCCTTTCTGATAATCGTCATAGTAAAGACTTTGTTGGAAATCGGGAACGTTCAGCGATGCATCCCAGGTAGAACCACAATAATAGGGACTTGCTGTCTTTTCATGATACAATTCATCCGAAGAAGTGATCGTGGCACCAATCCAGTCGCCTTCCTCTTCACTGTATACAGCCCAGTCCGACAAATCAAAATGATAATATACATTTCCGTCTTTCTGATAATATCCGTTCGCCGGGGTTGTTACGTATTCAATTACTTTTGCCACACCCAAAAAACCGAGTGCGGTTACAAACGGGCCTGCAAAGAATACTATGAGAGCAATTATAATGATTCGTGTAACTATTTTGTTTTTGCGACTGACTGTCGGATTACTGTTCTGCGTCCCGCCTGATGTTCCTGCGTTTTCACCTGTAGAACCGTTTGCGATATTGTGAGCCTTCTGTTCCAGAATTTCCTGCTTCAGTCTGGTGTGCAGTTCGTTTACCGCATATGCTTCGTCCGTACCCTCATAACGGACCGCACGCGTGCCGTCTGCTTTGTTCTTATAGACGATGAAATTGCCTGAATTTTCATCCTTGTAAATACCGAACGCTTTTGCTTCGCGGATATCTTTTCCGATGAAAAATCTGGTAACGTCCTCGGGCGGAAGTCCTTTGGACTCATACCACTCTTTTAACCCTTCGATGGTAGTCGGCTGGTCCGCCGTACTACGTCTTACACTCTGGTTCGGTGCACCGCAGGCCGGGCAGTTTTCCAGCGTATCATCAAACATGGATCCGCAATATTCACATTTTATTTTCATTCCGTTTTCTCCCCACTAAAAAACTTTTGCGTATTCATTCTACCACGAATGTCACCAGGGGGACAGTCTGAGAAAGGGACCAGAGGGACTGTCCCCGTGGCGACATTTATGCTAAAATGGATAAGTGATGAGGAGAAGAAAATGAAGAGTACTCGTTGTTTTTACGGTTTGCATTACCATGGTACTAACGGTTATGGCGTCTCCTTTTATTACCACCATGGTGGATGCCATCTCGTTGATGGTATATTTCGGAATGGCGAATCTGTTGTTATTTAGAACGTGACAGATTCAGAACATGCGTGGTTCAGAACGTAAAAAGCTCCTGTTATTCAGGACGCGAGGTTTAGATGGTAAGACAGAAGGAAGAAGAGAAAAAGCGGAAGGAATTCTCTGAGAGAGAAGACTGAGCCGGTGTGGTTTGGAATACTTTGAGAAAAGTAAGAAAATATATTAAGAAATTCTTGTGTGAGAAAGGGGAAAAAATGAAAAAGAAATTACTTACATGTCTTGCAATCGGAATGTCCGTGGTGATGTTGTCAGGGTGCGGAATCCTTCGGAGAGCCGCAATGAACCAGCTGATGAATCAGCCGATTGAAGCATCGGAAACGCCTTCCGAAACTACGCTGCCGGAAATAACGGACGTGGATGTCTCGGGAGACTGGACAAGGCCGAACACCGGGACATCGGAAACTTTGGACGGCGGAACGGATGACAGCACGGGTACCGAAATCGGCACGACTACGGCGAATCCTTCGTCCGGCCTTACCGCAAGCTATCTTTCGGATGATGCGGAAAAAGCAATGCAGTCGCTTCAGTCGGATTACAATAAGATTGCCTGGGGTGTCAGATATTCACCCGATGATATCGACGGACTTGTAATTTCCGTTTCGGCATTTACGGATGGGTACGGTTCCTATTTTCTGCTGATCGGATATACCAATATTTTCCAGAAGGACATTACCGTTTCGGCAAGCGGCTATGCGAAGGGAACCGACGGGAACAACATCGGTATGATTGATTCCTATGTGACTGCGTTGGGAACCGGGAATACCTTTGTGCAGAGAGTTTACTGCGGAGACAATATGCCGAACGGTGAAATACACTGGGATTCCCTGGAAGTAAAGGAAGCGACGAATAAGTCCTATGTATACTGGGAAGCGGATTATTCAGGCGGTATGAATAATTCGGTATTAACTACATCCTATTCAATTCAGACAGTGGAACCGGCCGACATTAATGAAGTACAAATTGTTCTGGTGGATGAGAACGGTTATATTTTGGATTACGGTATGGATGCACCGCAGGACAGAAATGTTACGCAGTTTACGGGTGAAATTAAGTACTACGGCGGACTGACAGGGAAGAGCAAGATGAATGCGGCGGTGTTCGCAAATCCTGTAAAGTAGAGTAAGTTAGGGCCGCACATTTCTGTGGCCCTTTTGTTAATGTCGCCAGGGGGACAGTCCCTGTGGTGACATTTAATAAAAAAAGCAGGGGAAAGGTCATCCTTTCCCCTGCTTTTTTTTACTGTCTTGGTTTAATGTCAATGGTAACTACTGCTTTTCCGATACTGATGAAAACATCCATAATCGTTTCCTCATTCGGAATGAAAATTTCTTTCAGATAGGTTTTATTGGCTCCGACCCGGGTGAGAAAATCCTTAATCGCTTTAATTTTTACCTGATTCATTCTACCGACCGGCATAGTTACAATTAACGGATCCTCATTTGCCTTTACCTTAAATTTTTCTTTTCCGATTACGATAACTGCCTTGGAATGATTGGGGCTTGTTACGTGAAAATATACATTATTTTCCATATCCATGTTCCTCTTTCTTTTGAATAATGTTTACAATTGCATTCTTATCATATCATATTATGAGGAAAAAACCATAAAAATGTCACCACAGGGACTGTCCCTATGGTGACATTGAGATTACTCATGCCCACCTTCGCGCATTCTGTAATCCGGGTCTTCCTCGATCATGCGGAGCATAATCTGGGCGAAACGCGGATCAAACTGGGTTCCGCTTCCGTTTATGATTTCCTGGCAGATCCGTTCCTGTGACATAATATTTCGATAGCTTCGGTTACTCGACATGGCATCATAGTCATCGGCAATCGCTATGATTCTTGCTTCTTCCGGAATTTCCTCACCGACTAAACCGTCCGGGTAACCGGTTCCGTCAAAGCGTTCATGGTGCCAGCGGGCACCGACGGAAAGCTTCGGCATTTCGGCAATGTTCTTAAGAATCTGTGAACCGATGACGGGATGTTTTTTGATGTCATCGAATTCCGACGGAGACAATTTTCCGGTCTTATGGATGACGTCATCCGGCACGCCGATTTTACCGACATCATGTAAAAGCGCAATAATATAGATGTCGCCCTGTTCCTTCATGCTGTAGCCGTAGCGTCTTGCAATTTCCTTTGCGTAATCCGCAACGCGGCTGGAGTGTCCGTTCGTATAAGGGTCTTTCACATCAATTGCACCGGCAAGTGAGCTTACGACATCTAAGAAAAGCTGCTTAAGTGCGTTTTAGAAGCATTTACATATTACAAAATTGTAGATAGAGAAAACTTACTTATCTAATCATCCTTTGGCATTAATTTTACGCCGATGGCGATTCCGCCGGCGATACCGCCAACCAGCACAATAATCGCCGGAATCATCATAAAAGAGCTGAATAAAGCAACGATTGCACTTAAGATTGGGGCAGTTGCGACAAGCATAATGACCTTGCCAAACTGCCTTGCATAAAGCTTTTTATCGGATATCTTTGAAGACCAGTTTTTTGGAACCAGTTCAATATCTCCGGATAGGAAAACAATCAGTCCGTATAACAGGATTAAGGTTCCAAATATTCCCATTAAGATTGAGTATGCGTATTCCACTTTCTGTCCTCCAAGATATTTAAGTAGATGTGTTATAATCCGGTTGCCGTCCTATCCGTCAATCATTTCAGAAGCGGTCTTAAAAGAATAGTTTTATTCCCGTTTTCCACAAAATCAGAGTGTGTTCAATATGTATAATAACGCAAATACGACTTACAATACATAAATCCATCCCATCCATTTTATTTAGTGGATATATTATATCAGATTGCTTATAATTATAGTGAAAGACAAAAAATATTTTGTCTTTCACTATAAAGCATCCTGCAGGATGCACACGGATTTGCAGATGAATATGTTGCTCCGCAACGCAAATCCGGCGCAGTAAACGAACAAAAGCAAAAATGCTTTTGTCGTTTACCATATTTACAGTTATATTTGTTTTAGACGTTTGGAAGAGTGGTGAGGGGGAATAATATGTTTTGTATTCATTGTGGAAACCAAATTGAAGAAGGCGACAGATACTGTGCATTTTGTGGAAAAATACAGGAGATTGCGCCGGAAACTGTTTCGGAGTCGAGCGAGCAGCCGCAAGTAACTGTACAGCTACAACCGGCAGTACAGCCGCAAATCGTATATGTACAGCAACCGATTGAGCAACCGCAAATGACTGTACAGCCACAGCCGGCCGTAGCTCCTTCTGCAAATGCACCGAAGAAGAAAAAAGTGCCGGTAGCTCTTTTTGTCATTCTTGGGATAGTGTCTCTTTTTGTTCTTGTAGCATTAATCGTAATTATCATCCTGGCTTTTGTTTTAGGAAGCAAAATTAAGGGTGCGGGAAAAAAACTCGGAAAAATTCAGAATATTGATCCGAATACGGTATTGGAAGAAAACGGGTTTTATGATTTCTATGAGAATCCTATAGAAGTAACCAAAAAGGAAACAATAGAAACGCCTACTAATTCCGAGGAAGAACGGAAAGAAGACAATATCGGGCAGGGTTTGGAGGACGGCTCTTTAAAGGTGGAGAACGACTTAAACCAATGGGACGAGGTTGGGAATCCTAATTTATACGACTTTGACTGGAGAGAAAATGCCGATTCCAGATATTCGGATCCGAATGTGGAGTGGCTGGATGCATCCCAGTGTCAGGGGAAATGGAAGGGGATGATCATTTACTCTTCAGATGGTTCGGAAGAACTTGTGAATTTTGATATGGAGATTGCTCCGGATAATGTTACTATGGTTGCCGACTGGTATATGGTTCATATCGGAGGGAATGAATTGATTCCGGAAGAAGATATTGAGGATACTGTTTTTACCGGTTATGAGTATGGGAGCGGAATTCACGTGGAAAGTCAGAATGCGACCATTGAAATTGACGAATTCTGGGAAAAAGACGGCATTCAGTATGGAATCGGAAGATTGCTGCTGCCGGCATCCGAAGAAAGTGAGGTCTATTTCGTCAGACCGTAGTATCCGATTTCAGCACTCCTGTGGCTTTCAAAATAATAAACAGGATACCGGCATTCAGAAAATTGATGGAGAGAATGACGGGAATAATTCGCGTTCCCGTAATGAGGCAAATGCGTTACTAAATTGTTCCAGAGAGCAGACTATAGGCGCAGATTTATATCTTACAGGTATTAATCCTGAAGACAGTTCAATTCATGAAGCTAAGCCATGTCCATTATGTGCCAGAATGATCATTCAGGCGGGTATAAAAAATGTTTACCTTCGTGTCGGAAAAGGTGTTGGTGAATACAAGGTTGTTCCGGCTGAAAAATTGCTTTGGGTTGTTGGAGATACTGATTAACTTAAAACGGGTGCAGGGCGCTGCTGTGACAGGAATGTGATATTCTGTATGATACAAGTATATTTGTTAAGTAATACATGGGAAAAAGGGGAAGAATTATGAAATATAGTGTGGATACTTACAGATTCTATTCCAGCGAAAAGATTTTTGCTTACTCGATAAGAATCAGGGTAAAAATGAAGGAACCGGTGGATATAGATGTTTTGCGGCATGCGGTGAATGTTGCAATAAAACGTTATCCGTATTTCCAAAAGGAAGTGGTATTAGGGGAGGACGGAGGATATGATTTAATTCCGAATTCCAGGGAAATTGTTGTAATGAAAACCAACGATAAG
>Ga0310691_10004752_pt1 | contig 15149 bp, 15 predicted proteins | sample 176DNAGHGlowgp2_FD_203887 | JGI IMG/M metagenome (GOLD analysis project Ga0310691, IMG submission 203887) | Sheep rumen microbial communities from Palmerston North, Manawatu-Wanganui, New Zealand - 1766 DNA GHGlow gp2 (v2) (version 2) | ecosystem: Host-associated > Mammals > Digestive system >... | reverse complement strand
GCTTCCAGGGCTCCATTTTTTCGGAGGATTCGCAGAAGCTGATTTTCGAGTACACCAGCGGTGTCCCACGTTTGATCAACAATGTCTGCCGCAATTCTCTGATCTACGCCTACCAGAACCGCCGCACAATTATTGATGATAAAATGGTCCAGCAGGTGATCGATGGCGAAACCTAACATTGGGCTTTACCCATGAGGAGGATAGTGCAACGCTGGGGAGCGACATGAGCGCCTCATGGGGGTTGCCGGGAGCGATGCGCTGCATCGCTCTTTCGGCTGTTTTTCTCTCCTTCGACCTTCGTCATATTAGCTCGGCATTACAGACAGAATTGCCCGGCTATTTTAAGGCAGAATAGCTCGGCGGCGACACTCACATATCCGGCCTTGAAGCGTATCTGCTGATCTGCTTGCCTTTCCGCTTAATCAGATCATTCAGTTTCTCACACCAGTAGTCGAATTGCTCTCGTGTGATGGAATCAAACTTACTATGTAGAAAAGAAACGTCACTCATAGACCTTGCTGCTTTATCAAGCGCGACATAAGCTTTATACACAAGCAAATCCTGTTCGTCATAATCCGGCAGCCGACCAGCATTCCCTTCTTGCTCACAGCTAGACATAAAATTCTCTGCATACCTAAACTGCTCGTCGATATCCTTCGCATCTTTGATCTTTCCATAGAAAGATTCTTCATAGGTAGATGGTTTTCGCAGTTTGAACCCTTTCATCCGTTCCTGTGCGTATTGCTTTAGTTCGTTCATTTGGAACTCCTTGTAATATTGTCACCCTCTGTATCCCTTGGAAACGACACAATGGCTGGTGAACGGTTTTACTGAAAAACGAGGAGTTTGAAGTCAACTGTTAGCGTCGGGAGATTTCGACCGCGAGGGGGTGCGGACAAATCTTTGGACTTTGCCTAACCCTTACATCAGAGATATTTCTTGAACTTGCCTGCCTCCACATCAATTTTTAACGTGGGGACGAAAACATCTTCTTCAACAATTGTAATTGCTGCTGTGGTATCGATATATTTCCCTGTACTGGTCTCGTAGATTTCAATCTCAATTTCGTCATCATTGTCATAGAGCATCAAAAGATCAATCAAGTCTCCTGCTTTCATGTTGTACCTCCTAAGCTGCCAGGCCTAAGCTCCGCCTGTAATTCATCGGGCTCATGCCGTTCAAACTGATTTTGATTCTATCCTCGCTGTACCAATGAAGATATTCGTCGAGCTGTGCGACGAACGATTCAATCGAAACGCCGTGCCAATCTCTGTTGTAAAAGAATTCGTTTTTCAATCTTCCGTGAAAACCTTCACATGCGGCATTGTCCGGGGAGCATCCCTTCTTGGACATAGAACGCGTCAGTCCGGCAGCATCCATTCTCTCGATCCATCCCGGCCAGCGGTAATGCCCGCCGCGGTCTGTATGTACAATTGGATGCTCGCCTTCACGGAGTTCTGAAATAGCAACGTCAAGCATCGTATTCGCCAGGTCAGCACTCGGCGACGTACCAATTGTCCAGGCAACCGGAAGCCCGTCAAAGCAATCGACCATGGGAGACAGGTAGATCTTGCCCGCTGGAATATGGAATTCGGTAATGTCTGTCAGCCACAGCTTGTTCGGCGCGTCAGCGTGGAAGTTCCGTTTTACCAGGTTCGGTACTGCTGGCGTCACTTCTCCAACGTAAGAAGAGTATTTCTTCATCTTAACGAAGGGAACAACCATCGATTCTTCGCGCATGATTGTTCGAACGACTTTTTCAGAGATGACGATGCCCTCGTTCTTGAGCGAACAGTGAATCCGGCGGTAACCGTACCGCTTGGATGACGCGAGAAAGATCTCGCCGATTCGCTTTCTGACGGCGGCATATCTATCCGGTCCTCGCAGCACAGATTCTTGGTAACAATAACTGCTTTTGGCCATATGAAGCACTGACAGCAGCTCCTTGAGCTTGTATGCGTCTCTCAGGGCGTCAATCACAACCGCTTTCTCACGGTTTGTCAGTGCCTTTAGACTGACGCCCTGGTCTTTTTTTAAGATCTCTGCGGCCTTTTCAAGAACGTCCCTTTCCAACTGGCACCGGTACACTTGACGCTCCAGTTCTGCTTTCTCCTTGGTCAATCGCACAACTTCAGAACGCAATTCTTCTACCATTTCAACCGTGACAGGTTCCTGCGCAGGCTTTTTCATATAGGAAGCCCCTTTCCCAAACACTTGCCACTGACAGTTGTAAACGGTATACCGGCTGACCTGATAACGGTCTGCGATTTCTTGGGCGGACTCCGTTCTGGTACACATATCAATGGCCGCTTTCTCTCTCTGCTCTTGTGATAAGTATACCGTCGGAGTGCCACTCTTGCAAGTACGTTTTTCTTCGGGGCAGTCCTCTGAAAGCCATTGGCTGAGTGTTGCGCGTCCAGGATACCCAAGAACATGAATGGTGAGATTCATATTCTTACCGTGGCTCAGATAGAACTCTACGGCGGCGGCCCGCTGCTCTTCCGTGTACTTGGGTTTTCTAGTTATCTTTTCTTTGAGCGTTCCCTCGATGATATACTCCTGATACCATTTTGCGAGAACGTGTCGGTCTGGATAGCCCAACTCTCGAATGACTGCGGCAGCACGTTTGCCGTATTTCTCATACAGCTTTACGGCTCTAATTCGTTCCTCGTATGAATACATCTTGGTACCATCCTTTTCTCATTTTGGTCCAAGATTTCGTCCGCGTCCCCCGAAGTGTCGGGAGAAACGAACCAATAATTGTCGGAAGACGGTGAGCCAAAGATGAGCAAATAAAAGCCAACAACCCAGCTTTAATAACAGTTTACTCTTCTTGCGGGGACAGGGGCTCTACAGCCTGTACCTTGCCCGTTTGCAGAGAGACGGTCTCCAGCTTCTTTCCACGGAAACTCTCACCGCGCAGCTTGAACACGGTAGCATCGTCAAAGATTCGATCCAGTGCACAAAGTAAAGTTGCGTCCTCGTCGAAATCTTCACGCCAGAGAGCCGGATTCTTATTGCTGGTAAAGATCGTGTTGAAGTTGCCTTCCTTGTTGTAGCGCCTGTCGATCAGATCAAAGAACAATCTGGTGTTCTCTTTGTCGAAAGCGCAGTGGCCAATCTCATCAATGATCAGGCAGCTCGGCCGTACCAGGCCGCTGAGGCAGGAATCTGTCTTTCCTGTGCGCCTTGCGGCCGTAAAGCGGTCACGCAGTTCAGAAGCCTTGATGAAGTAGGTCTTTATCCCGTGCTGGCAGCAGGAGTAACCAAACGCCTGCGCCAAATGCGTTTTCCCGGTTCCTGCGGGTCCGATGAAAGCGAGATTCCTGTGAGAGTAGATCGCTGCCAGTGACGGAAGCGCCTTTATGCGCTCCACATCTCTACCTTTCAGAAGAGAGAAGTCAAAGTTTTCAAAGGTCTTCGGCACCTTCGTCGGCAAGCGGCTCATCTTCAGCAAGGTTGTAATCGTGGTCTGCTGTTTCTTGTCCTTGAGATAGGAAAACACAGACCTCACCGCCTCAATGGAGTCTTCAGACAGACCATGATCCTCCACAATGCCTGCGAACTCCTCGGAGGAAAAATCCAGTTTCAGCACCGACGCTGCTGAGGCAATCGTTTCAAACGCGGTCTCGTTCATACCGGATCCTCCTCGTCAAAGTTGAATTTGGCAAAGGAAAGATCCACGGACGGCTTAGGAAGCTGACGGATCTTCGTCTTAACAGGAGCCGTTGGAAACTCCTCCGGCTGCGTCAGCTCTTCGTACTGTTCCTCACAAAAGCTGTCCCGACGGCTCCACGTCACATCATGGGTCGCCAGCAGCACGCGCAGATCGAAAGAATAGATGTACAGCGTGTCGCCGCTGCGGGAGACTCTGGCCGTCGCGCCAGTGTAGCTGTACGGCACACCGAACCGGCGTCCCTCGTAGTTAACGAAGCCGTCGAAAGAAATCTTGCGTTCCGGGCACAGATAGAACCTGATCACTTCTGTTTTCGGCAACTCCTTCAGGCGCTCACCGCACAGGCTGAGATGAAGCTGCTGCGGCACGCCGTCCACTGCACGGTGGTAAATGCCGTTCTGGCGGTTGCACCACTCCAGCGTCTGCCAATTCAGATCGGTAATATTACTGAACACACGATCCACAAGGAAGTTTTCCTTCACAAAACGGACGAGGCGCTCTACCTTGCCCTTCGTGAAAGGATGCCGCGGCTTACAGAGCTTCGTCTCGAAGCCCACGGTCTTCATAAATGCCTCATAATCCTTTTGCCATACCGGATGACCTTCCATGTCCCGGCGAAGGACTACGCTCTTCATGTTGTCTGTGAGAACAAATCTCGGAACGCCCATGTACTGAAAGGCGTGGATCATGCCGATGAAGAGGTTTTCCTGCCTGGCATTGGGAAAGAACTCCACATACCGCTGCCCGCAATGATGGCAGATCATAGCGAAACAAGCCACCTGAAACTCGGCGCCGTCCGGATTCAGAACTTTGGTGAAGCCCCAATCCATCTGAAATGCTTCCCCCGGCTCGGTCGTGTAACGGCGACCGCGGTTGCCCTGCGGTGCGACCTGCTGGCGCTTTGCCGGCAGGAGATGCTTGTGCGCGGCGATGTACTCCTTCACGATGGTTGCACCGCCCTCGAACCCGGCCTGCTGCAGGCGGTCCAGAACGACGGATGAATTCTTGGTTCCTTGCCGCAGCAGGCTGTCGATCAGTCCTGTATAGCCGCTGAGCTTCGTAACTTTGTGTTTACTCCCCTTCGTTTTTCGAGGGAGATCTTGAAACCCATTCCGTTTCAAGCGCCGGAGCTTACCGCGCGACACCCCGGTTCGGCGCTCCAGCTCGGCCAGATTGATGCTTTCCAGAGAGAAAGAATCTCCCTGTTCTGCTTTCATTTCTTCAATGGCTTGTGCTATAGTACGCATAGAGCCATTACTCATAAACTCTTTCATTCTATTCCTTTCCGCTGGGTTGTTGGCACTTTCCAGTTTACAGGATGTGAAAGAGCTTCGGTAGTGGCTTTTTCATTTCCGTCTATTTTCGGTCGTTATCTCCCGACACCCTGCGGTTCGTTACGCCCGACCCGAACACAACTAAGGTCAATGGTTAGCATATTCCTCCCTACACATCGTTTTCAAGTCACCATCTATTATTCTCCAAAAGACCCTCTCCTGGTACAGTCCATGTAAACTTCCTTACTTTTGTAGTTTGATTCTACCACAAAAACTTTTGTGCTTCACTGGTATCAAGGATAACACGGAGGAACTGTCAATTGACCAGAACAAATGTTCATAGTTTGTTCACGGTGACAGGCACCAACGTTTCTGGTCTGACGATTCGATCATCGTATGGAATGTCGAAAAGAGTAGCTGCCGTTGCTATCAGATCGGCAGTCTCTGCTTCTCGGTCGTATCCCGGTTTCTTCTTCGGTCTTGCCATAAAGAAATCACCTCTCTTTTCCTTGGTATTCTAGTTCGACAGGATTGGATATTGTGGTTGTCAAGAGTTTTCTAATCATTCTAATTTGTTTTCTTGTTATTCTAATTTGTGTGGACTAAATAATCTTTTTTTTATAAACCGGGTTCTCACATTTTTTGTCCTCGCCACAAATGAGTCAGCAAACCCTTTTATTCCACTTCTAAGAGTTGCCCTCCATGAATACCCCGCCATCTCATATTCTATTCTTGAATCAGGTTGAAAGCCAATTCTGTATTGACAATTTCTTTCACTTTTCTCATACAGGAATATTTCATTTCCAACAATTCCATTTGTAACGTTTGAATCTATTGGTTTCATTTTCATTCCGTATGAAGCGATTATCTTATCTTTCAATCGCATGGGTGTAAGCATATATTTGTGCCCAAGAGAATTCTTCTTTGTGCAATTCAAATTCACACATATTTCTTCTCCTTGGATACCAGACACCAACATTTTGTCAAATACTCGTTCAAAGAATATATCATATTTAACCGCTTTCTCTGGATCTGGAAAATCAAAAATTCTCTTCACTCCCATCATTAAAGGAACTTGATGCGCATTACTCCTTGTAGAGACATGTTGTCCGATTTCAGAAAAATTAGTTGACATCGAATTATAAGGAATTACATAGTATAATTCTTTCTCGATCATATAAGATATATAATATTTCCCCCAAGAGTGTTCACTCCAGTATGAAATACTTTCTGGCATCATTTCGTTTCTTTTGGGTAATCTACCATCATGTATCTTATACCACTCGCGAAAATCTGCCCACCTTTCCTTTGTCCAACATTGGCCCCATGTAATACTATACTGACCAAGGTAAGTATCATATTCATTCTTTTCAGGCGAAAAACTAATGTTCGCATATCCATTCCATGCATGACTATAAAGAGCTATACCTGCAAGCTTTTGGTATCCAGAATAGTAATTCAACGCTAAATAAACGAAATGATAAAATGACGGAGATACAATTAAGTCATCCTCGAGTATTATAACTGCTTTATATTTCTGTGATAAATCCCCACATTGTAGCACATGCGCCTTTAATCCTTGCCTTGTGGGGAATCTTCGTATGATTTTTTCGCCATTTTTCCATACTGCTTCACGAGCTACTGCATCAACCTCATCACTTTTGCTACATTCATCAATGCTTATGATTAGGGTAATATCGCCAAACGGATAGTCAGCTTCACATATGGATTTTAATAGTCTTCTCATTGATTCTGCTCTATTAAATCCAACAGCTACAATTGCAGGTTTTATCATGGCCGTAGACCTCGTTAATCTGTTATTGAGTATTCCGCACCAGAACGTGCATCTCGACCGGACGAATTGAGCACTGTGACCGCTGCCGTTGTGCAGTGCATAGGTCGTTGTTGTATACTATGTTTTTGCGCCTTCGGCGCACCGGGCTCTGCCCGGACCCGGAGTTTATCGCTTTGAGTTTTCCAGGAAGGCGGGCGCGCTGAGGCGCAAGGGGAACGCGACGCAAAGTGTTAGCTTTCCCGCCAAGCATCACATCGGCGCTAGTGTCGCTTTCCAACGTTGTATTATCCTCTGCCTAGGGCTACAACGCCTTTATGGGATAATCCTCTTCATCGCTTATCAATATTAACAGCGCGGTGACACTGCTCAATCTCGCCGGCGACGTTGCTCAATCCCAGCGGAATCAGTGCTCAATTCAGCCGGTTTTGGTGCACTGACGCGGCGGAATATTCAGTTATCACTAACGTAGCAACCTATTAATCATTGATACTACGCAATACAATGTTGGACTCATGTTAAACAATTTGAATTTTTTCCTATTTATATCTGTTTCTGAAATATAAGGATAGAATTTTCTATATTCGAATCGTAGCCTTTCAATGATATGATTGTCTTGCTTAGTTCTCCAAGCCTCATAATACATATTCGTTGCCATATCACATGATATGGCCCCCATTTTATGTATTTCTTGTGTCCATCCTTTATTCTGGAGTTCTCTGATCCATAACTCAAATTCATTAAACACACATAGTCGTGCTGACTTAAATGACGAATTAGTATTTCCTGGTCTCTGAACACGATAATTATGTAATGTTGTATCCAAATACACTATCCTATTAGCTTTCATGAAAGCTAGTCTATCAAAATGAACATCTTCGCTTACTTGACCTTCAATAAAACGAACGTCATCGACAAGATCTCTACTCCATATTTTATTCCATACTTCAAATCTGATGCTGGGGCTTAATCCATATAGACTGTTAATTATTTCTTTTCCTCTATACTCGTAGACCACATGTGTGTCAATGTTAGCTCTTTTGATTCGACCACACTCATCCACATTTCTTGATTTACATGCAGCAATACTAGTCTTATGTGTTACCGCTAAATTGAGTAACTGTTCTATAAATGTTTTATCAATCCAGTCATCACTATCAATATATATTATCCAGTTTCCATGAGAGTGTCTATAACCGACATTTCTTGCAACTGATAACCCCTTATTTTCTTGACTAATGACTTTAATACGATTATCGCTCAACAATAGTTCTCTGCATATTTTTTCTGTATCATCAGAAGATCCATCGTTGACTATAATTATTTCAAGATTATTGTATGTTTGATCTAAAACTGATTTTACACATTGATTAATGTACTTCTCAACATTATAAGCGGGAATAATAACAGAAACCAAGTCATCCATATAATCCCCCCTATTGGTCTCAAGAGAAACAGAGTAATACCATTATATAATAATCTTAATAACTAAAACTTCCCACATAAAAAGTGGCTGCAAAGCCGCATGAAATCAGGGAAAACGGCCTCAAGGTAGTATCAGGCAGCAATAGGATACTGAGAAATTCCGAGTGCCGAGCGCAGATGCTGTGGGAGCTTAGCCAGAAAGCAATGAGTAAAGGCTTGCATCTGCTCATCTGAGACAGCGAAGAATTCTCTCACTGTGTCCAGCAGCGCTTCAAGAATCAGCGCCAGCGTCTTTGTGAAACTGATCTCCGCAGCTTCTGCGGTCATGAGCCAGAACAGTTCCCCAAGTGTGCGGTCATCCGAAGCCGCCCGTTGGTTAACAGCGAGAATCATATACCGGACGCAAACAATAGCCAGGTGACAGGTAAAGGCATCAAATGAAGGACTGTTGGACTCCTTCAAGAGTTTCAGGTGCTGCTTGCAGGTTTTGAAATACACCTCAATGTTCCATCTGACCCCATAGCGGCGAATAATCTCTTCCTCAGAAATGTCCATGTCCGTGGAGATCAAAGCAATCCAATCCTTGCGCTTTACTCTGTTTCGGACGAAGACGATACGAACGGGGATTCTGGATACGATCTGCCTATTCTCTTTCTGGATCAGGTTTGCCTCAACAGAAAGCAGATACTTGGAGCGTCCCGGACGTTTGCGGTTCATGGCATAGATTTTCTTCAGATCAAGCTGCTTGTACTGGTACTCGTAAAATACCTTACCGGATTTCTTGAGCATAGCGAGCACGTCGAGTGACAGCTCTTTCTTGATGGCGGTAATACCCTTTGGAGTGGCAAACCAGCTGTCAAACAAAACATAGCTTGCCTTATGCCCGGCCTTTATGGCGTCTTTTAGCATTCCAAGGAGAATATCTGGGGCTTTCTGCCTCGCCTGCTTACGAATTCTTCCAGCAAGAGAACGACCGTCGCACTTTTTAGCTGGGCAGGTCAGCAGTTCGTCCCTGCCTGAGGACAGAGGGCAAAAGTCTATGGGAATACTGGAATACTCATCTGACCAGAGCAGCGTCAGAATACGGAAGCCTCGTTCATACTTCATGGTCACATGATTGAAGAACTTCGACACCAGTTCCGTCCTCTTGCCGCTCTTGGCAAAGGGCGTATCATCAAAGATGAAGTATTCAATCCGTTGCTCTGAGGTCGCCGGTCGAATAAAGCCGCTGATGATCTTCTCGGATAAGAGTCGGACAAACTTATGCCAGTTGATCCCGGTGCTGCCGCAGAAGCGGTAGAGTGTATTCTTTGAAAAGGCTTCCCGATAGCTGCCGATTCGCATGGACATGTAGGTGCTGATCGGAGAGAACATGCAACATACCAGATATGCAAAGAGTTCCACCACAGAAAATCCCTTTGCCTTTTGCGCACGGCAGGAACGCAGAAGCTTACCAACCTCAAACCGCCGCATAAAATCTCTCACTGTATCATTTGCCTCTTGCGCTTCAACCAGTTTCTGTGATAACATAGTTGCCATAGCATATACCTCCGTGGTTTTTGTTTGTTGTGGTGACTACATTATACCACTTTTCGAGGCTATATGCTATTTTTACGTTCTTTTTCAAGCGGTTTTTGCTTTCAAAGCAGAAATCTCTGTAACATTTTTGGCAGTGTCACATGTGGGAAGTTTTAGTTAATAAATCAAAACAGAGCCCAACGAAAGCCGGATCAGACCGGCTCTTCAAATGTGTCTGGATGATTTGGGTCAAACATCTCGTTTGCCCACATGACTGTTACCAGATTTTCCGTGTCACTCAGGTTGATGATGTTATGGGTGTATCCCGGAAGCATGTGGACAGCTTGTATCCTGTCTCCGCTCACCTCAAACTCGATAATCTCATCGGTTCCAATCTTCCGCTCTTGAATAAGTCCATGACCGGCAACTACGATGAAAAACTCCCACTTGCTGTTATGCCAGTGTTGCCCCTTGGTAATGCCAGGTTTTGAGATATTCACAGAGAACTGTCCATGATCCGTTGTCTTCAACAGTTCCGTAAAACTGCCGCGGTCATCCACATTCATCTTCAGATCGAATGCAACCTTCTCCCTCGGCAAATAAGACAGATACATGCTGTACAGTTTCTTCTCGAAACTTCCCGGCACTATCTGCGGCATGATCAGGTTCTGCGGCTGATCATGGAAGGTGTGCAGCAGTTCTACAATCTGTCCAAGTGTGGCTTTGTGCGTCACAGGCGCATAGCAATAGCGGCCATCTTTACACGCTCTCGGCGTCAGACCATCATACTCCACCCCATCGATAAATTCCCCGGTCTTCGGATACTCGCAGTGTTTTGCTTTCCCCTCCATCGCGTCATACATTTCTTCAATCAGATCATCGATGAAGAGCATCTCCAGTTCAACGGACGGGTCATTAATCGTGATAGGAAGATCATTTGCAATATTATTGCAGAAAGTACCCACAGCGGAATTGTAGTTAGGACGTACCCACTTGCCTACTAGGTTGGGGAAACGGTAAACGAAAACAATTGCTCCGGTTTCAGCTTCATAGTTAAAGAACAACTCCTCGCCGTCACGCTTGGAAAGACCATATTCAGAGGTGCCGAATCGTCCAGCGAGAGTGGCTTGGAGAGAGCTTGAGAGCATCACTGGGCATTTATTATGATGCTTCTTCAATGTATCTAGGAGGGTGGAAGCAAATCCAAAATTACCAGCCGAAAACTCTGCCGGATCCTGCGGGCGATTCACGCCAGCGAGGTTGAATACGAAATCACAATCAGAGCAGAACTGATCTAGATCTTCCAGAGTGTTATGTCGGTCATACTCATAGATAGTCTCAATTGACAGATTAGGCCTGGTCCTATTCTTCCCATCTCTTATATTCTTAAGATTCTCCACAAGATTTCTTCCGACGAAACCTGCGGAGCCGGTTACTAATACCTTCATTCTTTAGCCTCCGCCATCCTTCTATCGCGCCTGTTCTGAATTCCTGATTCTCTATGCTGTATGGCGTTTTTATACATGTTCCTCATGTACACATCGGGATGCGGCATCGGATGCGGTTTTCCAGGCTTGGTTTTTCTTTCCTCTTCCGCAAACTTGGCTTGTATTCTACCCCAATCCTTTGGGTACATCTCTTTAAACTTATCAATGAATGCTTTCTCTGTAATCTCACTCCCAAGAGCCGCAAAGACGGCATCAACCTTTTCTTCCTTTTTTACAACTAAGGCAGGCATCTTGATCTCCCTTCTATACGTCCTTTCTCCAAACCATCTTATTGACCACACCAACATAGGACTGAATAATCTTCACGACTTTGTCAGATACATTGATATCGGTGTAATCAGGAACCGGAATCGCTCCTCCATTGACTTCATCTTTAACCATCTCCACAGCTGTATCTACTGCCTGGAGCAGTCCCTTTGTGTCAATTCCAGAGAGGATAAAGCAGGCCTTATCCAGTGCCTCCGGGCGCTCTGTGGATGTACGAATGCACACAGCTGGGATCGGATGTCCGATTGAGGTAAAGAAGGAACTTTCCTCCGGGAGTGTGCCGCTGTCAGACACAACTGCAAAAGCATTCATCTGCAAGCAGTTGTAATCGTGGAAACCCAGGGGCTCATGCTGGATGACCCGAGGATCGAGTTTGAATCCAGATGCCTCTAATCTCTTCCTACTCCTTGGATGGCAACTATATAGGATCGGCATATCATACTTCTCGGCCATCTTGTTGATTGCAGTGAAAAGGCTGGTGAAGTTCTTCTCGGTATCGATGTTCTCTTCACGGTGAGCAGAGAGCAAGATATACTTCCCCTTCTCTAAGCCAAGACGAGTGTGGACATTGCTACTCTGAATTGCATCCAGATTCTCCGTCAGCACCTCAGCCATCGGACTCCCCGTCACATAGGTGCGTTCTTTCGGCAAACCACAATCAGCCAGGTAACGACGTGCGTGTTCACTATATGCTAAATTCACATCAGATATTATGTCAACTATTCGTCTATTCGTCTCTTCCGGCAGGCATTCGTCCTTGCAGCGATTTCCTGCCTCCATGTGGAAGATAGGGATATGAAGTCTCTTTGCGCCGATCACACTCAGACAGCTATTCGTATCACCTAGCACCAACACTGCATCCGGCTTCAGTTCTACCATTGCCTTGTAGCTCGCTGCTATGATGTTACCCATCGTTTCACCGAGGTCAGCGCCCACAGCGTCTAGGTACAGTTCCGGATCAGCCAGTCCGAGGTCCTTGAAAAACACGCCGTTGAGGTTATAGTCATAGTTCTGCCCTGTGTGGACGAGGATAGTATCGAAATACTTCCTGCATTTCTTTATAACAGCGGCAAGCCTGATGATCTCGGGTCTCGTGCCCACGATAATCATCAGCTTGATTTTGCCGTTTTCTTTCCAACTTAGATATTGCATTATATGTATCCTTCCATCTATAGGAATAGGTTTTATTTGTATTATAAGCAGGCTGTCAAGCCTCTACTGTATGCGGCCGACCTTCAAGTTCCTCTTTAACGTAGTCTGTACCCATGATCTTCTTAACCACACCGTCAACATCAAGGCGGTTCGTGTTATGGCTCGTATACGCCTCATCACCTTCCGTGTTTACAGTGCCTTCTACATAAAACTTATCGTAGTTAAGTCCTCTTGCATCCGGAGCAATCCGGTAATAATGCCCCATATCCACTGAGCGAAGCATTTCTTCTCTCGTCACAAGCGTCTCGTACAGTTTCTCTCCATGACGAGATCCGATAATCTTCTTCTCCGTTTCACCGAACACCTTCATAACACCATCAGCAAGATTACCAATGGTACTTGCATCAGCCTTCTGCACAAACAGATCACCAGGCTCAGCGTGTTCAAAGGCAAAAGCCACAAGATCCACCGCTTCATCAAGGTTCATCAGAAAGCGCGTCATGTTCGGATCGGTAATGGTGATTGGGGCGTGTCTTTTAATCTGGTCGATGAAAAGAGGGATCACAGAGCCACGGCTGCACATCACGTTGCCGTATCTCGTACACGCCAGAACAGTCCCGCCACGCTCAAATGCTTTCTGCGCTCTGGCTTGGACAACTTTCTCACCGACTGCCTTGGTCATTCCCATCGTATTAATCGGGTAGGCAGCTTTATCCGTAGAGAGGAAAACCACACGTTCTACGCTGCTTTCGACCGCTGCAGTGATCACATTGTCAGTGCCAATGATATTGGTTCGCACAGCTTCCATTGGGAAGAATTCGCAGCTCGGTACTTCCTTCAAAGCAGCAGCATGGAACACATAATTAGCTCCAAACATGACGTCACGGACAGAATCCAGATTTCTGACATCACCCACATAGAACTGCACCTTCCCGGCATATTCCGGATACTGGGCTTGCAGAGTATGGCGCATCCAGTCCTGCTTTTTTTCATCGCGGGAAATGATCCTTATCTCCCCAATATCCGTCGTTAAAAAATGCTTCAAAACCGTTGAACCAAAGCTGCCGGTTCCGCCTGTTATAACTAAGGTTTTTCCTTTGAAAGCTTCTGTTATTTGCATAGTGATTTTGTTCCTTTCCTTTCCAGAGCCAGTATTGGCTTATCAAATCAGTCGGTTATCGGCCACGAAAATATATAGACCAGCCAAGGCAAAATGTCTGTAATTTCAATACCTCAACGTACATACCTCAATCTTGTAGACGCAAATGATCCAGTACCACCAGTAATCACCAGTGTCTTACCCAAAAAAGCTTCTGTTATCTGCATTTCTCTATATCCTCCTGGTCTCCAAAATACAATTCATCAATACAGTCATTGACATTTCTACTCTCCTTCCGTTCGAACAAGTCGTACTTCTCCGATGCATATAGCCGTTTTCCCCGGCCAGCAGGGCCATAATTCCCGGCCAGTCCGGGCCATAATAGGCGGCCAGCAGGCCGCTTGAAAACAGCAAGCCAAAATGGTATCATACAACTGCTTTTGACTGTGTCAGAGGATAGGGCAACGCTGGGGAGCGACCTGAGCGCTGGCACAGGGGTTAGCGGAAGGGGTGATGCCATGTGCATCACTCTTTTTTTCTGAACAACGCCCCGCCGTCCCCAGCATCACCCTTTTACGGAAACCCCAAAGCGAAAAACCCCGGGGGTCTGGGGGCAGCGCCCCCAGTAGTAACACTACGTTACAGCTTCTCAATATGGACAGTATAGCCGGTCGTCAGACGCCGCCGGATTCCGTCCAATTTGCCGTAGCAGTTTTCTTCGTCGCTCAGGTACTTGCCCCACTCAGACGGCGCGTACTGGCTGGTAAACATGGTCGAGGTTTTCAAATCCGTCCTGGTTTTGATCAGGTGGTAGAGGATCTTGATCCCGTCCTCCGAATACCGGCTGATTGCGAAATCGTCAATGAAGAGGATTTGAATCCTGGCATAGTATTTCAGCTTCTTCCTGTACTTGTCCAGATCGTCGCGGCGGCTCAGGACGAGCAGTTCATCCAGCAGGTCACAGTAATCCACAAACATACAGCGGTAGTTGCGGTGGCAGGCTTCGTTGCAAAACGCAGACATGAAGTAGGACTTGCCTGCTTCGGTAATGCCATAGACGCCAACATTCAACCGTTCCTCGGCAAAGCGGAAAGAAAGCAGCTGCTGAACCACAGCGTCGTTGTAGCGCCGCTTGCTGCTGGTGACGAGGTTCTCCGTGATTGCACTCTTGTCAATGAGCTTGCTGAGCCGCAGGTTTGTCCTGTAGCGGTTATTCATCGTCTCAATGTATTGAGGCTCCAGAACTTCCCGGAACAGCTGGTACGGCGTGAAATCGGCCAATTATAAATAACGGTCTGAAAAGGCCAGCTACACGGACTTTCGAGGCCACAATCACGGTGAAATAAGGCCACAGTCACGGAGCAAAAGGCCAGTCCAACCTCTTGACACATATCATAATAATTGGTACCATAATCATGCTTTTACTCACGTGCAGGAT
>Ga0310691_10004751_pt1 | contig 15151 bp, 19 predicted proteins | sample 176DNAGHGlowgp2_FD_203887 | JGI IMG/M metagenome (GOLD analysis project Ga0310691, IMG submission 203887) | Sheep rumen microbial communities from Palmerston North, Manawatu-Wanganui, New Zealand - 1766 DNA GHGlow gp2 (v2) (version 2) | ecosystem: Host-associated > Mammals > Digestive system >... | reverse complement strand
AAAGGTAATAGTAAAATGTTAGAATATGAACAATTAACTTCTAATATATATTATAGTATAAAGAATAATTCTTATTTAAAGAAAGAATATAGTGAAAAAATAAAACAAGGCAATTAAGCCTTGTTTTCAAATAATATTTTTGGAGGTTTAATATCTATATCATATTCTAATTCTTCATTTTCTCTTATTAATTTATCCTCACACATTTGTCGTGCAATATCATGTAATTTTGGATACCCTCCAGTTAAATCATATCCATCATTACTCCAGTTAAGTGTTTTTACGCTAGCACATAATACTTTTTTGTTTTCTTTGTTTAGCTTTCTTTTTAATACTATAGAAGCAGCTCCTAAGAATTTTTCACCACAATAGATAGCGCAAAATGGTCTATACTTACCTTTGTTTGTTATTCTAATATAGTCTGTTTTATCATTTTCTTTTAATTTTGTGACATATCTTTCAAAATTAGGATCAGTTCTATCAATCTTATATACTGCTATGCTTGGAACATGTGACATATTAACTGCTATACTTGACATACAATCCCCTCCTTTTTTTGACAACGTTCTAAATTATATCATATTTTTAATAAAAATGCAAGAATTTTCTAAATAATCTCTAATTTCCTTAAGAACATTTATCTTATAATAATCATTAAACCTTATATTTTTAATATCCGTTTTAAAGGTATTATATGTATTATTATTTAGATAATAATATTCCGATAAAACATACTTATCATTTAATAAATCAATTTCTAACACTATTTTACGAAAATCTTGATATTCTAATTCTATATTCATATTTCACCAAAAAAATAGACTATTTACTAGTCTATTTATTATATGCATATCCTTATATATTAATTACTAATATCTTTTAAATAATAATGCTTTATTGGTTTTAAATTATCATCTAGCTCATATACTAATGGACTACCTGTAGGTATTTCAAGATTTACTATATCTTGATCACTTATATTATCTAAATACTTAATTAATCCTCTAAGTGAATTACCATGAGCTACTATAATTACTTTTTTCTTATTAAGTAAAGATTCTTTAATATTAGATTCCCAATATGGAATAACTCGCTCTATTGTATCTTTTAAACACTCAGTATGAGGTATATATTCACTATATATATCTTTCATTTCTAAATATCTAGGATCATTATCATCAAGTGCTGGTGGTTGTATATCATAACTTCTTCTCCATATATGAACTTGTTCTGAACCATATTTATCTGCTGTTTCCTTTTTATTTAATCCCTGTAATGCCCCATAATGTCTTTCATTTAATCTCCAACTTTTATATATAGGAATATCTAATTTCAATTCTTTTAATATATAATCAAGTGTTAGATTTGCTCTTTTTAAAACACTTGTATAAGCAATATCAAATGTAAAATTATTATCTTTTAATAATTTGCCTGCTTCTTTTGCTTCTTCTATTCCCTTATCAGATAAACCAACATCAGTCCAACCAGTAAATTTATTTTCAAGATTCCATATTGACTGGCCATGTCTTACTAATACTAATTTAATCATATTATCACCTATATTTATCATATCATAGATTTAAATACAAAAAGAAAAAAATGCATCATTTGACACATTTTTTCTTTAATTTTTCTAAATTAGTAAAAATTTTATTTGAACCATCAACATATAAATATTTAACCCATTTATTACCTTCATTTAAATAATAATACTCATCACTAGCTAATGATAATAAACGTGGTGTAGCTTGTTTATTGTCTTCAGGTATTAATTTAACAAGATTTATTTTATCTTCATAATCACCAATATATGCTAACGATAATCTTTCATAATTAGTTTTCTTGCTAGTTGATATTTCTTTTTCTCTAGCATCAATTGATTGATAAACATTATATTCCATTCCATCATAAGTAGCAGGGAATATAATTTTTGCTTCAGGTAATTCTTTTACATTTAGATCTTTTACTAATTCAATATTTTGAAAATATTCAAGTAATTTTTCTACCATATTTGTCCTCCCCTTTTTCACCGAACAGGACATAGTATATCATATATTTCAAAAAAAAGCAAATTAAAATAAGAAGCATAACGCTTCTTATTGTACATAACTTATAAATTTTTCAAGTGTAGTACTATCTTGTATAGGATATCTAGGTATTCTATATTTATCACTACTTCTAGAAGCTTTTCTATTTCCTCCAACAAAAGCTACCTTAAATCCAGCATCTTTTACAGCTTGTATTGATTCATTAGTTGATTCATAGAACGGAAAGCAAAATGCTGTAGTTGACTTAGTTATCTCTATTGATTGTTTCAAGTCATCTAGTAATCTATCATATCCAACACAATTAACTTTTGAAGTATGTCCACAATTTTCTCTTATATGTAAATCATGAGTATGAGATTCTACTTCTAGATATTCTGATTGATAATTAGATATATCCCACCAACCTGTTATTAAGAAAAGTGTTGCATGTACTTTATATTCTTCAAGTGTTGGTATTAAATGATTACCATTATGTTTTCCAGTACCATATGCACCATCATCTATGGTTATTAATACAGACTTTTCTGGAACACTAATATTTCCATACATCCAATCAACAAATTCTTTCATAGTAAGAGTTTTATAGCCATTATCATTTAACCATTTTAACTGTTCTCTAAATCTATCCATGTTTTCACAAATACTTTCATGACATCCCTCAGACCAATTTTCATAAAAGAAATGATAATTAAGTACTGCTACTTTCTGTTCAGTTTTAACTACTGGTCTTTCTACTACTTTTACTTTTCTTTCTATACTAGATTCATTTTTACTAGAATCTGATACTTTATAGGTAATAACATATTCACCTATCTTATCTTTATCTACTTCTCCAGTTATTTCTATTTTTTCTGTCAGATCTTTATCATAATTATCAGAAGCTTTTGCTCCTTCTTCTTTATAATCATTTCCTTTATAAATAGTTATTTCTTCTTTACCATTTAATTCTAATACTGGGGCTTCTTTATCTACAATAATTACTTTTCTTTCTATACTTTTAGTTAGTTTCTTATATTTGATTGTATAAGTATAAGAATATGCTCCTATCTTTTCTAAATTTAAATTATTTTTAATCTTTATTTTCTTAGTTAAATCTTTATTTTTATATGAAGCAGTAGCTCCTTTATCTTTATACTCATCTTTATAATTAATAGTTATTTCTTTCTTACCATTTAATTTAATCTTAAGATATTTAGATTCACCATTAATATTTATATATATGAAATATGTAGATACTAAAACTATTATTAAGAATACTACTATAGATATAATTATAATTATTCTCTTTTTATTCTTCATAAGCATCTCCTAATATTTACTATCTATTCCAAAATATTCCTCTAATGTTATCCAATCACCACTATTATATAGTTTAGTAGCTAAATCTACACCAACATATCTAATATGCCATGGTTCAAACATATAACCAGTTACATCTTCTTTACCACGAGGATATCTGATAATAAATCCATATCTATAACAATTATTATTTAGCCACTTTCCTTCATTAGTATTTGCAAAATCTTGTCCTAAACTATTAATATCTGCTGCTAGTCCAGTTTGATGTTCAGAATGTCCTGGTCTTGCTGAATATCTATCAGCAGCATTTCTACCATCACGAGCTACATAATTATTATAAATAGAATCTTGTCTACTATAAGATCTATAACCACTAATTACATTTAATCCTACACCTTCATTTGATGCATCATTTTGCATCTTTTTAAAATTATCTAAAAAAACATCTAATAAATCTCCAGGATTATAACTACTTGGTAAAGAATATGATTTATTTGCTATTAAGATACCATCTATATAAGTAATACCATTTTTAACTTCTATATTATATCCCTTAGATGTTTTTCCTTTATTACCATCTGTTACCTGCGAATTATTCTTTTTCTCAACTGGTTTTTCAATAACTTTTACTTTTCTTTCTATACTAGATTCATTTTTACTAGAATCTGATACTTTATAGGTAATAACATATTCACCTATCTTATCTTTATCTACTTCTCCAGTTATTTCTATTTTTTCTGTTAGATCATTATCATAATTATCAGAAGCTTTTGCCCCTTCTTCTTTATAATCATTTCCTTTATAAATAGTTATTTCTTCTTTACCATTTAATTCTAATACTGGAGCTTCTTTATCTACAATAATTACTTTTCTTTCTATACTTTTAGTTTGTCTCTTATATTTGATTGTATAAGTATAAGAATATGTTCCTATCTTTTCTAAATTTAAATTATTCTTAACTTTTATTCTTTTAGTTAAATCTTTACTTTTATAAGAAGCAGTAGCTCCTTTATCTTTATAATTATCATTATAATTAATAGTTATTTCTTTCTTACCATTTAGTTTTATTTTTAAATACTTACTTTGTCCATTTATATTTTGGTATAAAAAATAAGATCCAATACAAACTATTATTAGTATTAATATTATAGATAATATAATTACTAATTTCTTTTTATTCATCTAATCACCTTAACAATCTATATATCTAAAAAACTACTTATATGTACCGTAGAATAATTAGTATTATCCATAACATCATTCAAGATATTAACAGTATCATCTATTATGACTATTTTTTTATCTTCTAAATTAGGGTATTTACTCTTTATTTCATTTAATTTATACTTCTTTTCTAATTCTTCTCTTACATAATATATATTTTCATTTAAGATATTATAATATTTCATTAAATAATCTCGTTTCATATTATCTTCAGCATCACCATAAGATTTAGTTATTACATATACATTGTTCATATTTCTTGTTTTTAAATAATCTTGCATCTTTTTAGAAACCTTATCTTCACCATAGAATTCTGCACCATTATTTACAGCTTCAATCCATACATCATCATTCATTGCAAAATGGTGATAATCACCAAATTCTAATACTGCTAATACACCATCTACATCGAATGCCAAAACTGTATCTTTATCATTTAATAATTCTTTTATTTTACTCATATTATCATTTCCTTATATTATTCATTCTAACACATTTAAAAAAATAAAAAAAGGTATTGCTTATTTTATATATATTTGATAGAATTATAGATGTCATGGCGAGGTAGCTCAGCTGGCTAGAGCGTCCGGTTCATACCCGGAAGGTCGTGGGTTCGATCCCCTCTCTCGCTACCATATATAAATAAAACTAATTCATTATGAATTAGTTTTTTTATTGAATTATGTACTAAACTATGTTAGAATATCCAATATGCAAGGGGGATTTTATGGAAGATATAAGTATTTTAGCTAAAGATATTTGCTGTTTTAGAACTTTATTAGGTATATCACAAGAAGAATTTGCGAATATACTTGGTTTAAATAGAGTAACATTATCTGCATTAGAAAGTGGTAATAAAGCATCTACTAGTACCCTATTTAGAATATATTACCATTTGAATAAGTATAAAGAAGAAATAGAAGGTATTGAAAATAAAGCAACAAATCACAACATATGTTTACAAATTATTAATGAAACTCTTAATGAGATAGATAGTATAATAGAAAATAACCAAGCTGGTTATCAAAAAAGAATAAAACCAAATAAAAACTAATTCATTATGAATTAGTTTTTTATATAGTATTATTTTCATTTAATTTTATTAATTTCTTTACTGGTGTTTCATATGGTTTAAAATCAAAATCAAAGTAAGTATAATAACCACCCTTTGCTAAGTTTAGATATTCATCTATATCATTATTAGCCTCTAATGAAATACTATTTATTCTTGCTACACCATCTTCAGTTAATACTAATGGTGTAACATATCTCGTTTTAGCTTTAACACTTACACAATACTTATCTTTAATATAATCATCACACTTATAAACATTATCAGCATTTTGAAATTTACTAAAACTTTCTGATAAATATGAATCTTCACAATTTAAAAATTTTTCAATTATTTCTTTTTCTGATAGTAAGTATAAATCATCTATTGTTAAATAGCCAGCATTATTCATAGACTTACACATATCTGCTAAGAATTGCATAACAGTTCTATCCTTATCACTTACCCATTCAGGCCATAGTTTAGATATTATATGAATATATTCTTCACAAATTTCTTTATCTTTAAATGCTAATTCATCTATACCTTCTTCATTTTTAGTAACTACTATATTAGAATATATTTTTCTAATTGTATCTAATTCCCACACTCTAAAGAAAGTTAGACCACTTGCAAATGTATATTCAAATCTATCAGCAGATAATTTTGGTGTATCATTATCAGCAATAGGATATATCTTATAATCATTAACTTCTTCAAGCTTGATTCCATCTCTATTTAATAAAGCCATTATCTCTTTTGAATTTTTTATAATATCAGTTGTTCTTGCTTCAGTAGACTCTTGAGTTTCAGAATCTCCATTCATAAAATCTATACAGTGTTTAAATACTGGCGTAGCAATATCATGAAATAAACCAGCTAAAGTTTGCTTCTTATCATGAGTAAAGTTCCATATAATAAGAGCAACTCCAACACTATGATCTAAATTAGAATACCAATATCTAATATTAAAACACTTTGAGTAATCAGTTCCACAACTCATACTTATTTTTCCAATTCTTTTCATTTCAGGAGTATCAATATATTCTAATATCCACTCTGGAAAAATTGGAGATAAAATACTAAAATATTCTCTTACTTCTTCATTTAAATTTTCTAAGTATTTTTTCATATAACCACCTGTTTAGTTATTATATCATAATTCTTAATTTTTTATTACTAAAAGAATTTGATAATAAAAAAACTCGAATTAATCGAGTTATTTTTTTATTTTTATTAATGTATCATTTAAAGTATCTTCTATAGCTTTATAAGGAATACCATCTTCATGTAGAGTTATTATTTTTTTACTTAATTGATCTAAACTTTTTTCTATAACTGGTTTATTTGGTTGTACCTTATTATTTATGACATCTTCTATATCTAAATACTTTGTATCATCATCTAAATCTTGTCTTGCACAAAAGAATTCAACACCTTGACCAAATATACCACCTATATTAAACATATTAGTATTATATCTTACTCTATAGAATCTAGTAAATTTATCAGCTTCTGGATAAATATAATTTCTTTCAGCATATTTATTAATAGCACTATAAAAATCACCTAATTTTCTAACATTTTCCATTTCCTTTTTAGGTAATTTAGTTTTACTATATTCCCAGTCATTTTCATAAAAATCACCATTTATTAAAGTAAATTCATTTAACCATTCAATATAATCAGTATTAGCTATTAAGTTTTTAATTCTTTCTTCTCTATTTTCCATTTTAATAAGAGCTGGTTGATTTTTCATTGATTCATATATATCTTGATAACTCATACTAACACCTCTTTCTCGACTACATATTATATCATAAAAAAAGAATAAAGTCTATTTATTCTTTATTCTTTCTATATAATCTTCTTTTAAATGAGAAATATTTGCACAGCTCATCATACATATTACAGGCTTATCATACTGTAATAAAGCACTTGTATCAGTATCAGTAATAATCTTTCCATTCTTAGTATTATCTAAGATCATTTGAGTAGATACTCCAGGATAATCTTCCTGTTTTTCACGATTAGAATCTACCTCAGTAACATATATATAATCTGCTACATTTAAAGCATCACCGAATTCTTTAGGGAATTCTTTAGTTCTTGAATATGTATTAGGTTTAAATACAGCTATTAATGGTCTATCTTTATATTTAGCTTTAGCTGCTTCAAGTGTTACTTTTATTTCTGTTGGATGATGTGCATAATCATCAATAATTATAATATCTTTTATCTTTTCTTCTTGAAATCTTCTTTCTGCATTATGAAAGTCTTCTAATAATTCTTCTATTTTTTTAATATCAATACCAAGTATTTTACATACTATAACACAAGCTGCAGTATTCAAAGCCATATGTTTACCATATAAAGGTACTTTAAAACTATCAAGTAAGCTCCCTTCATAATATAAATCAAACGAAGTTCCTGAGTCTGTAACATTTATATTTTTAACTATATAATCATTATTATCATTTTCTCCATAGAAAATAACTTTCTTTTCAAAATTAATTTTTCTAATATTTTCGTTATCTCCACAAGCTATAACTAATTCTTTAGTATTTGTATTAGCAAACTTACTAAATGTATTAATAATATCATCAAGTCCATCATAACACTCTGTATGTTCTAACTCTATATTAGTAATAACTGATATAGTTGGATGATATGCTAAGAAATGTTTATTAAATTCATCTGATTCTATAACATATAATTCATTTTCTTTATTAGCATGACCTCTACCATCACCAATAAAATAATTACATCCAAGTTCTTTATCTACTACATGACTAATAAGAGAAGAAGTAGTTGTTTTACCATGAGTACCACATACTGAAATAGTTTTAAACATTTCAGTAATACTTCCCATTATTTCATTATAAGGAGTTATAGTAAATCCTAACTCTTTTATTCTTTTAATTTCTTTATGATCATCACTAAATGCCTTAGATGCAGTTATGATAGTATCTTGATCTAATTCTTTAGAACCATCATAATATATTTCTATACCTCTTTCATCTAAACCCTTTTCAGTAAATTTAAAATCCTTTACATCATCATAACCAGATACATCGTTACCTAAATCTTTAAGTAAACAAGCAAGTGTAGCCATACCTGATCCTTTAATACCTATGCAATAATACTTCATAATATCACCCTAATAAAATTATACACATCTCTTCTTCTTTTTACAACCACTTATTCCAAAGATTTTGATATAGCAGTAAACAAAAAACCAAGTGTTTCACTAACACTTTCTCCTAAAAAATTAGATGTCTTTAACATAGTTTTACTAATAGTATTATCATATTTCTTTTCCTTATAATCTACATAATTATTTAAATCTATATTTACATTATTATTAACATCTTCTTCAAATCTTTTAATATTTTCTTCTGTCATCTTAGTTCTATGCTTAGCAGGATAATCAATAATACCTATATCTGCTCCAAAGTATAATCCTAAAAATATTAAAAATAAAACCAACATTGTATATTTAAAAAATCTATTCACTATTATCACTCCTTATATAATCAGCTAATACACTTGATATAGCTTCTGCTGTATTATATACTTCATCAATAGTATTATCTTCTCCTCCTACTTCTATTAATATGGTATTAGGATCAAAATCTTGATTATAAACACCATTTACTCCTTTACCTTTCTTTTTATATATACCTCTTGATAATCCAGGATATCTTTCATTAAAAATATTATTTAACTTTTCTATTTTTTCTAAATTAATCTTATAATTAGGATTTTCAAGCCCTACTATAAATAAGATTTTTGCATAACTAATATTATTAATATTAATAGTAGATATATTTTTAGATACAGAATCTCTATGTAGATCTATATAATATTTTAAAGATTTATTTTTACTTTTAATATCATCAAGTAATAATCTAGTTACTTTATAACTAGAAGCATAATTCCAATTATTAGCTTTTAAAAACTCAGACACATTATTTTCTTCAACAATAGTTTTTATACCTTTATTATTTAATTTTTCTCTTAATATATAACTAAGTGTCATAACAGTAGGTTTAACATTATATTCTTCATTATTAGATAAAGCATATTCTTCTGTTTGATGTGTATTATATAAATAAACAATTGGTTCTTCTATTCTTATATCAGGTTTAGGATCAGGAACATAATTATCCTTTAACTTTTCTTCTTTTTCCTCTTCATTTACTTTATTATCATCTATATCATAATTATTACTAATCATAGTAACAGGGTTTTTAAAATCAATATTTGCTACTAAACTAACAATTTTAGTTATTACTTTCTTATTATTTTTCTTTTCTATATAACTAGAATTATTATTAACTAAATACTCTACTATATCATGATTATACTTCTTAAAACACAATTTAATAGTTAAACAAAAAGAAGATAAATAAAAAATAATTATTAAGAAAAAATATATTTTTCTTTTTCTTTTATTCTTCTTATTTATCTTCTTCATAGTATCACCTAAGATAACTATAATATATGAAAGATTAATTAAATGTCGAAATTTTTGTGTAAAGACTTATTTATTGAATTAGAAATAATAATTGATAGTTTATCTATTATAAAATCTATTTCTTTAGGAGTTATCATCATGTTATAACCTATTGGTGTTAGAACTTCAAATATTAATTCTTTAATATCATCTTCTTCTAAAATACCTATTTCTCCTAATAATTTTTTCTTTTCTTCTTTAGTTAAATTATCATTATAATCTTCATAATTTCTAAGAGTTACTGGTATTAATTTGTTTTTATTATAATTTTCTTTATTATAACTAAAGTTTTTAAATATATATTTAATAGTATCAGATACTAATACAAATGCTTCTATCACAGTGGGTACACCTATAGCTATTACTGGAATACCAAGTGTATTAAATGATAATTCCCCTCTATCATTATAAACACCTGATCCAGGATTAATACCTGAATCACTTATTTGTATAGTTTTATTTATTCTTGAAATACTACTAGATGCTAATGCATCTATAATTATTAAAAAATCAGGTTTAGTTTTTTCTATTATTCCTTTTATAATATCACTTGATTCAATACCTGTTACCCCAGTAACACCAGGTATAAAACTTGATACATTTCTATAATTATTGTCAACCTTTATATTTTCTATTTCATATAAATATCTAGTCACCATTACATTATCTATTACTTTAGGTCCTAAACTATCTGGAGTAGAATTAATATTTCCTAGACCAATAACTAAACATTTATCTTTATCTTTTATACCAATAGATTCATACATTTTCTTTAATTCTTTTACTAACACTTCTTCTAAATTCTTAATATTTTTCTTATCAGTTACATCCTTAAAAGATATAGTTATATATCTACCTTTCTTTTTATTTAGAGGGTTATTATCATCATGTATTAATATATTAGATATATCTATATTATTAATATTATCTTTACTAATTTCTATATTATTATCTATTTTAGAACTATCAATTATATCTACAACTAAGTCTGTTCTTATATTATAATTTTTTAAATCTATTTCATCATTCATAACATCACCATTACTATTTTTCACAAAAAATGCCGATTTTATTTGCTTTTTCTAAAAAAATTTGATATCATTAATTGTAGCAAAAAAAGGAAGGTGAAATTATGCCAAATATTAAAAGTGCTAAAAAAAGAGTTATCACTAACGCAAAAAAAAGAGATAATAATATCTTAACTAGAAATAGTATGAAAACTGCTATTAAAAAAAGTGAAAAAGCAATCAAAGCTAATGATAAAGCTTTAGCAGATGAAAATTTAAAAGTTGCTCTTAAGAGAATAGATAAAGCACAAGCTAAAGGATTAATTAAAGCTAATGCTGCAGCTAGACAAAAATCTAGATTAACAAAGAAAACTAATAATATAAAATAATATCTACTAAAATTGTAGATATTTTTTTTATATTTAGATATAATTAATATAGGTGATAATATGAAAAAAGTAATAGCTATATTAATAGTAATTAGCATATTTACATTATCCATAATATATCATGATAATATACGTAATTTTTTTATAAAAAATATTATTGATAAAATAGATAATGATCAACATGAAACTGATAAAATCAAAAATAATGAGTATGCTTCTAATAGAAGTTATAAATTTATACAATTAACTGATGATTTTAGACCAGACAATAAGCAAGATATATTAAATATTTATTATACTGTTATTCAATCAGGTATGACAGAATTTACATTTTATTGTAGTAATAAATATGAAAATTGTATACAAGATGTAGATTATATTTCCAATAATCAAAAACTACTCTCACATATAAATAATTTTGTACCTGTATATAATACATTTAAAAATGTTGAAACAAATTTTACTAATCATGGTAAAGTGACTATTACCATCAAACATGTATATGATGAAAATGAAATTGTGGAAATAAATAAAAAAATAGATGAAATAATAAAAGCTGTGATTACCGATGATATGAATAATGAAACTAAAATAAAAGCAATTCATGATTATATCATCAATAACACAAAATATGATATAGAAAAAGCTGATAATAATATTAATAAATATGATTCTAATACTGCATATGGTGCATTAATTCAAGGATATGCAATATGTGGTGGATATTCCGATAGTATGAAATTATTCTTAGATAAATTGGGTATACCTAATTTTAAAATAACTAGTGAAAATCATATATGGAATGTTGTTTATGTTAATGATAACTGGTACAATCTAGATTTAACTTGGGATGATCCAGTAACATCAACTGGTGAAGATGTTTTAGATTATAGTTATTTTCTTATCACAACAGATGAACTATTTGATCTTGAAAAAGAACAACACATCTTTGATGATGATATATATTTAGAATTAAAAGAAAAAGAACACAATTAATTGTGTTCTTATTTTTTTCTAAATGAAAATAATTTTTTCTTTGTCTTTGATATTTCTTTATCTGGATTAAATCTAGCTTCAGCTGCTTCAAAAATAACATCTAAACTTCTTGTATATGAATCCTTATCAGAGTGTTCTTTTAAATAAGCATCTACTTCTTCATCTGTTGCTTCTTCTAAAGATAAAGTTTTTTCTTTCTGATTATCCTCTATAATAGCAAAAATCGGTTTATTAGGAAAATCATACTTAGGATCAGATCTATTTACAGTATACGTCTTAACAAAAGCTGGAATACTAATTCCTGTTACCTTTTCTTTAAAAGTTGTATAACTAAAAGGATCTGTTCTTTCTACTAATATTTTTTCTAACTCAACAACATATTTACCATTTATTATTGCACTAGCAATATTATATGCCTCTAATTCACTTTTATCATATTGAAAACCATTGCCTATTGAATATAGTGTTAACTTGTATGTTTTTGTATCAATATATGCCATTTGTTTTTTTCATCTCCTACTTGTGTTTAAATATTGTAGCACAAAATTTTAAAAATTTCTACTTATTTGTAGGAAAATCTCCTTTTAAGTTCAAATCTTTTGTGTGTTTAGTTTTTCTTTTTTCTTTTGGATATGGTTCAATCCACTCTCCATTTACTTTTTTTCTTAGACAATTTGGACCATACCATTGTGTTAATAACTTTTCAGGATTATTGTATGAAAAATATTTTCTTCCTTCAAAATCAACTTCTTTAAAAGGATATACTAAATCCTTATCAAATACTGGTTCATGTAAAAATTTTTCCCAAGGTACTGATACTGGTTGAGAAATAAGATTACTCTTCTTATGCCATTTCATACATTTTTTAGAAAACCAATATACAAAACTCTTAAATGGAATTGGATTAATATGCAGATTATCTAAAAGAACTATAAATAACATATTAATCTTCACAACAAATAATTCAAGTTCATAAATAAACTTATTCTTAGCTTGAGGACCATAAGGTATTACATCAACAAATACTCCATCTCCCCTTTTGCATCTATTTTTAAGTAATGTATTTACTTCTTCAATATAAGTTCCTCTTTTTCTTACTTTCATCCAAGGACCATTAATAGTATTAAATCTCTTATCTATTTCATATGAATCAAAATAGAAGCCTTTTGGCAATTCTTTTTTCATAGCATCAACTAATTTATCCCAATCTTCTATTGGAACACATACATCAATATCATCATCCCAAGGAATAAATCCGCCATAGTTATATGCACCAAGCGCAGAACCTGCCATTAGTCCATATCTAATACTATTTTTACGACATATCCTATCTATTTCATCCATAATGCTTAATACTTCTTTATGAAGATCATCAACTGGTATCTTTTTACCTGTTTTAGTTTCTACATAATATTTATCTTTATTAATTATGTAATTACTCATATTAACCTCTCCATCCTGAATACATAGCCATTAATACATTTAATAGTATTTCTTTATTTTCTTGACTTATATTTTTCATTTCTTTAGCTATACTTAACATATTAGGAAGCATTGCTTTTTTAACTTCTACTATATCAGTAATATTAGCTTTCCTAAAAATACTAAATAATACTTTAACAAATTCTTCTCTATCTTCTACTGTACTACTTTGTAACCACTCAGTAAAAGCATTCTTAACCCTTAAACTAAATTTACTTAGTTTACCAGTTTTAAAATGATCTTTTTCAACTACCCAATTACATCCATTATGTTGAAGCAAATTCTTCTTAGTACTCTTAACAACAATATAATTACCTTCATGATTTAATATTAGGCCAAATACTGTTTCTTCAGGTATTATATGTGTATATTTATGTGATATTCTACGATAACGAATAGATGTAAATTGTTTTGATCTTAAACCCGGTCCATCATTATTATAAACTTGTTTAATCTTTCTATATACATGGTTATGACAGTACATTGATGCAACTAAAGCTAAGTTACCACCCTTAGAATGTCCTCCAACATACACTTTAGAACCAAACGGATTAATTGATACAACCATATTTAAATATTCTATAGCTAACTTTTGAGCAGGTATTGGAAATTTAACCCCCATAACAAAGTCTTCTTCCCATCCACTCATATTTTGATCAGTTCCTTCATAAGATACATACATCATCTTATTAGGAAGTTTAATACACATGGCACCAAATTGAGTATCAAATGTAACTTGATATTCATAATTAAGTAGTAATAAATCTTTAAATCTATTGGTATTTGACATTTCTTTTAACATTTTAGAAGCTGCTTTTTTAGCTATTATTTGTTTATTTAAAGTTTTCTTATCATTAGTCTTAAAAAATAAATCAGCTGCTTCTTTTAAAGTAATAGAACCATTATCTATAGTAGGCACTATACCATTAAAGTCATTATAAGATAACATAGATAAAATAACATTATCTACTTCATTAAAATCTTTTTCTAAGAAAGTATATTTACCATATTCTTTTAAATAGTCACTTATTACTTTCATACTACCACTCTTTCATTAGTATTATTTTATCATTTTTTAAAGTTAAAGAAAAGATAAGATTACTTATCTTTTTCAAAATAACTATTAATAACATCTA
>Ga0310691_10004750_pt1 | contig 15152 bp, 12 predicted proteins | sample 176DNAGHGlowgp2_FD_203887 | JGI IMG/M metagenome (GOLD analysis project Ga0310691, IMG submission 203887) | Sheep rumen microbial communities from Palmerston North, Manawatu-Wanganui, New Zealand - 1766 DNA GHGlow gp2 (v2) (version 2) | ecosystem: Host-associated > Mammals > Digestive system >... | reverse complement strand
GATAAGCGCGGTTGATGGCATAGCGCATACCGCTTTCTCTGTCCTCCACATAGGTATCCACCCGGACCTCCATGGATGTCCGCCCCACATGCGTCATACGTGCCACAAGCACAACAATGTCATTGATGCCTGCGCCCTTCTTAAATTCCAGACGATCCACTGCCGCTGTCGTGACCATGCTTCCGCTGTGGCGGAGCGCCGTCACACCTGCAATCTCGTCGATCCAGGTCATGAGCCGGCCGCCGAACAGCCGCCCGCTCCCGTTGATATCCTCGTAGCGGATGCATTTCGTCCACTCGGTCATTGATTCCTGCACGGTCCGAAGACCCTTTTCATATTCCATCACTTAAAACCTTTCCTTAATCTTGCAAACCGTAAAGGCTCTGCGCAGCAAGTTATTTCTCAAACGGATTCTCGATTACACTTGTCGGTTCGTCATCCGGACTCTGTTCAAAGGCGAACTGCGCATCTCCTGCAAGCGGTGATTCCGCCGTCAGAACCGTAGTCCCTTCCTCGCCCAGCGGTGTGAACGCAGAATTCCCGCCGGCAACACTTTCCTGCGAAACATACACATTTTGTTGCTGATCCTGCTCCGGTTTCGGCGCGTATGGGCTCTCTCCGGCAACACTTTCCTTCAAAACATACGCATTTTGTTGCTGCCCCTGCTCCGGTTTCGGCGCGTATGGGCTCTCTCCGGCAACACTTTCCTGCGAAACATACGCATTTTGTTGCTGCCCCTGCTCCGGTTTCGGCGCGTAGGGGCTCTCTCCGGCAACACTTTCCTGCGAAACATACGCATTTTGTTGCTGATCCTGCTCCGGTTTCGGCGCGTAGGGGCTCTGGCCCTGCTGTGCTTGCTGCGTACCGTAGTTTGTATCCAGATATTCGGCGCCGCTCATCGGTGCGGAGCCTTCCATCTCCTTCCGCTGCTGATCCACATAAGCAACAACCTGCCTGATCTGGCCGGCTTTGATTGTATTATCCACATTCGGATTATAGCCGCAAATGATGTAGGGTGCACGGACGTGCACAGCCTCAACAATTTCCTTCGACACTTCCTCCGACTTCGTCGGACAGGTCTTGGTGGCTCCGTCCCGGTCACAGAAAGCAACCGCATAGGAGGTTGTCTTCCCCGTATTGATACCATAGGTCTTATGCTGCGTAATGGTCTTGGTCGGATAAACCCAGATCAGATGCTTATTTACAAAGAGCAACGGTCCCGCCTGCGAGACGATCGTATATTTCGAGCCAACATTCACGTTTGCCGCCACAAGTGCGGATTCCATATCCGCTTCCAGATCCTGGTCGGTCACGCCATACTTTGCCTTGGTCTTTTTTATACCGGACCAGTTTGCGCCAAATACTCTGGCAAGGATCATGCCAATACCGATCAGCGCAAAAATGCATCCATAGATAAATAACTTCCGCACATCCTGCTCACCCATAGCCGTCCATGGGCTTACCATGGAAAACGTGTACATCACACGATTTTCAGAAGAAAGGCCCTGCTCGGATAACCATTTCTCGTAGTACTGTTTCTCCGTACTCTCCATCTTGCGGATGTATCCCTTACCGGTCAGCCACTGATTGGAAAGGGATGATGTTTCACCATTCAGATACGCCTGCGTATCCTTCACGATCAGACCGGCCTTGTCCGTCTTTTTCTCCGGAACAAAGAGCGAAATAAAGGCGGCATCTTCGTAGTTCTCGCCAACCCATGTGATATAATCCACACCATCATCATTATGCGCATAGCCTGCAATGATCGTATTGGTTTCAATCGTGTACCACTGTCCCTCTTTCAAATCGGAAGGATTCTGCACGCAAACATTCTCTTTGGCGCCGGCTGCCTTGACAAAGATCATAATCCCCCAGATGGTGCATGCCACACCAACCAAAAGAAGTATGCCGCCGATCAGCAGAAACAGGCGGTTGGCCTTCTTACTGCTTTCCTTCACAATGTCCTTGTATCTGCTCATTTTTACTCCATTCTTTTTCAATGTGTATTTTTCAATCATTACCGTTCCATACTATGATTCCAACAGCTACGATTTCAAGATGTATTCAGATTTGCTTCTACAGATATTTGATTCCCGGAATAACAATTCCGTGCTTGTGCTCGGATTATTCTCTATCCTCTATAAACCGCCGCACAAGCCGGTAGGTCCGTTCCGCAGAGGAAACGGAAAGCCGCTCCTCCGGCGTATGGATATCCAGGATGTCCGGTCCCATGGAGACCGCATCGAGTCCCGGGATCTTTTCGGATAGAAGACCGCATTCCACACCCGCATGGATGACCGTGACCTTCGGTTCCCGTCCGGTTTCTTCTTTATAGATTCGGCAGAGCTTATCCCGCAGCGGCGACTCTTTCACGAATTCCCATGCAGGATATTCGCTCTTAACCTCTGCCTTTGCCTGTATCTTATCCGCAAATGCAAAAACCTTCTTTTTTAATTCCGCAAATTTATCATTGTTCTGGCTTCTGAGAAGGCTCTCTCCGTACAGCATTCGATCCTGCAGGCGGAAAACACCGAGATTCAGTGATGTTTCCGTCATCCCCGGAACGTCCTTACTCATCTCAATCACGCCATTCGGCACCATGGTGAGGAACGTCAGAACATCCATTGTTTCTATAAACGATAAGAACTTTCCCTGCTGACCGGCTGCAATGAAATCTTCTTTTTCCTGCGGTGTCCTTATGCCACTGATTTTTACAAAAAACGACGGATCCGTTTCTTTGAAACGCTCCCGCATGGCCTGCCCGGACATTTCAACGACACTTTCAAAAAGCGCCCTGACCTCTCCCGGGATGGATAAAATCGCTTCCGCGGTCCGCGGGATCGCATTGTCCTTGGTTCCGCCGCTGACGGAAACAAGGCTGATTCCACGATGAACGCCCGAAGCAAACTGGTTCACCTGCTCTTTAAAACCGGAACTATTTGCTTCCTCCGGCGGACATCCCAGCATTGCAGCCAGTTTTTTGTATCCGCCCGGTTCGTTTGCGGCGTTATACATTCCCTCCATGGAAAAGCAAACGGAAAAAAGGATTTCTCCCAGCACCTTATGGGCATTGGCTCTGTTTTTATGGATTTCCGATCCGGAATGTCCGCCCGTAAGTCCGCCGATTTCCACCCGGCAGAAGCTGCTCTCCGAAGGGAGCTTTGCTTGGCCCGGCTGATTGGCATCACTGCTCTCCGGTGCGAACTTTGTTCCAGCCATCCGACCTGCATCCGAAGCATATGTTTTCCGAAAGCAGATAATCCCGCCGCCTGCGCAGCCGGCCAGGAAAATGCCTTCGTCTTCGGAATCCAGATTGAGAAGCCGTCTGCCCCGAAGAACAGAGAGATCGATTCCGGATGCTCCCTCCATGCCGGTTTCTTCCGAAACGGTGCATACAAATTCGAGCCGGGGATGCTGCAGGGTATCATCATCCAAAAGGGCGAGCGCCATGGCCACGGCGATACCATCATCACCGCCCAGCGTTGTCCCCTCGGCCGAAAGCCAGTCACCCTCCAACATGAGGTCCAAGCCTTCCTTCTGCATATCCTTCGTGCAATCAGCGGTCTTCTCACAGACCATATCCATATGGCCCTGCAGAATGATGGGCGGCTCTGCCTCATATCCGGCTGATGCCTCCTTGATCATGATCACATTGAAAAGTTCGTCCTGATATACCTCCAGGCCGCGCTGACGCGCAAAATCTACAAGGTAATTGCTGATTTTTTCCTCCGAACCGGACGGACGCGGGATTTCCGAGATTTCCCGGAAAAACCGGAAGACCGCCTTCGGCTCCGGCGTATTTATTTCCGTAAAAGGGGATTTCATATGCATTCCTCCAAAAGAACTTGAATTCGTGGGTATTGTAACATAGATTAGGAAAGAGTTCTACAGAAATAATAAGATGAAAGTCAATTTGCTCCGTTGCGCAGCAACTCTCGCAAATTGCAACGATATTCGGATTTCGCACATTTTGCTTTGCAAAATGGTTACACCCTCATATCGTTCAGATTCTCAAATGGCCACTCGTTCCGGACTGCCAGCAGTCCGAACGGTGGCCATAGAGAATACTTTCATCGTAAAAAAGAGCCAAAAACCTTGCGTACACAAAGTCCTCAGCCCTCCTGGAGTGGGCCGCCGGGGGCTCGAACCCCGCACACCCTGATTAAGAGTCAGGTGCTCTACCAAATGAGCTAGCGGCCCAGAAATGCCTGTTCAATTTTTAAGCACTTTGTCATTATATTACAGCAATCCCGGAAATGCAATCCTTTTTTTCATTTTTGTGAAAAATGGGGAAAATGAACAAAAACAGGCACCAAAATGTTGCAAATCTAACATAGTTTCTCGGATATTCAGGTTTTACGTTGCCTCATCCAGACGTGATTCTCAGCGTAATCCTCCTGTTCCGCAAATTAAATTTCATGTTCCCTGACATATCTCTCTGCCAGTTCTGACAGATTGCAAAATGCATTTTCCTGTTTCATGTAATCGGCAGGGTCGCTGTAACTTACTATATCTGTCACACCGAAGTACTCGTCTATTCCGTGTTTCAAGCACTCCTCTGCGCCGGCTCCGATTCTTCCGGCAAATGCAACGACGCGCTTTGCGGGATCTATGCTTTTGGCCGCCTTTGCCACTCCGATCGGTGCTTTGCCCATAACAGTCTGGGCGTCGAGGCAGCCTTCACCGGCCTTCCTTCACTGCATTTGCCGCATCTACTGATGATAAACTGCCTTTGAAGGAGTCCATCGCTATGAGATAGTGTTTGTGGGTCATGGATTTTGTCATTTTTCACTCCGATATTTGCCCTCGTTGCCGTCAAACGATGCAATCAGAACCGGTAATTGTCAACTTCATTAACAGAATAAATCGTCCATTGAAATAACACTAACAAAATCACCGAAATATCCACTCCGTTTAATTCCGAAAGTAGTGATGAGAGTGTTATGCACCGTAGCTTTTCTCGGAATCATCTCTTGAAGAAGTCTCTTCCTTCTATCTAAGACAAGGTGATACTCTTTATCTACATCAATTTCATTACTATAGAACTTTATTTCACACATATTTACTACATTATCGTTTCTGACAATAATAAGATCAATCTGTGTTCCATTTGTATCTTCAGAACCTCTTTTTGACCATAATGATTCTGTAGTAACAACGCCACTAATACCTAACGCCGCCTTAATCTGATCTATATGATTCCAGCAAACATTTTCAAAGGCATATCCCTTCCATGTTCTGACTTGTGGTGACTTTTCAATATTGATCCAGTTTTTCTTTCCTGCACTCCTGGTCTTTTCAATAAACTCAAGATAAAAGTTACAAAACGGATCGGTCAACTTATACAGAGTTTCTTTTTCATTTCCAAAAGAACAATATTCTGTAATAAAATCACCATTAATTAAAGCCTTTAGCTGCTTTGATAAGTCTCCACCATCTGTAATACCAATATAGTCCGTTAGTTCTTTTCGAGACAGCCCCCTCCTTTTAGTGCTTAAAGCGTAAGTAATGGACTTCATAATTTCAGAATTGGTAAATAACGAAGAAAACAGCCTATTATATTCATCTTTTAGAACAGCATTCTTTGAAAAAAAGATTCTATCGATATTCTGCGGCAGGCTCAAATTCTTTTCGAAATGTTTCAGATAATATGGTATTCCACCAACCATCATATAAGCCTGAACAATATCATATTTTGACATATTCACGGATCTGGAGTCAAAAAACCTTTCGCACTCATATAGCGAAAACGGATGTAATTTCATCTCATAAGTTACTCTTCCATATAATCCCCCATGGTTATTTATCATATTATCAAGAATCCAGGAACTGGAACTTCCACAGACAACAACCATTACATTTTTTCTATGACATGCCCATCCATTCCAAAACGCTTCAAATCCTGTCATAAATTTGGCCCGAGGAGTATCAAGCCACTGTATTTCATCAATGAACACCAGTATTCTGCTGGATTTATCATATCTTCCCGCAAGAAGATCCTCCAGCATATAAAAAGCTTCAAGCCAGGATTTAGGGGGTTTTTCAGCTTTAGAACCATACTCGATCAATGATCTGTGAAAATGCTCGAGCTGTTCTTTCATTCTGCTTTTTCTTTTACTTTCTGTTTTCTCATCTCCATTATCTGCAGGAGCTAAACCTGAATGTCTGAAACAAATCCTATCTTCAAAAACTTCATCTATAAGAAAAGTCTTTCCAACTCTTCTTCTACCATACATTGCAACGAGCTCAGCCGCTTTACTATCATAAAGCTCATTAAGCTTCCTAATTTCATATTCTCTACCAACGATTGCGCTTTCACTCATGATTATAATCCTCGGTTTAACGTATTTTTTAAGTCATTTCCGAGGAATATAATTTACAAGTTTCTTATTTATAAATTTGCGAAAAACTATTGACAGTACCTATGCATTCATTCTAACATAGCTCCTGACGAAAGCAATGGGATTTTTTCTAGTCAAAACAAGCTGGACAGTGGTAAACATACCACCGTTATTATGTGCAGAATTTTTACGTAAAGCGAACTATATAATCTAAACAAATCAAATGAGACATCAGGAAATGAACGGAGGATATGGACATGAAAAAAAGGATAATAAGCGGAATTTTGGTCATCTGCTGCACTGTATCACTTGTAGGATGCGGAAGCGAATCCGACAGCAAATTCGGTTCAAAAGTAGAAAAAAAATTTTTTTCTGGAACAGATACGGAAACCGTGATAACAACAGAAACTGTATCGGCAGAAAACCGGGAAAAGATTACAGAAGAAGTAACGGAAAAATCTCCCTCTCAATATAAGGATTATGGTATTGGATACGATACCATCGAAGAAGCAGCAGCAGCGGATATTGCTCTGTTTGAAAGCAAAAACTGGAACGCTTTTCTGGATACCGTATCCGATGAAGAGTGGAAATATATGTATGAAAGCGATCCGGATCTGATCGCCGTTCTAAACGAGGTCGGAATATCATCTGCCGAAGACCTGAAAGTGAAGGCATATGAAAAAGCAGCCGATACGAGCACGGATTTTTATACAATTGAAAAAATAGAACTTGATGATATAAATCAATGGAACTACCGCACATTTGATTTTTATAAAGGAAACGGCGTTCTTCAGGAGTATCCGATTAACATATATATAGATGGTGAAAAATATGATGAAAATGAGAATGGCGACGAATATCATTTCTATTATTATCAGGGGAATGACGGAAAATGGTACTCATTTTCCGGAACATATACTATTGTAAGACACCTGATTTGCTTATTGACGTATTGGGATGAGACTCTTTCCGATGAAAATAGTGCATACTGGGCAGGTTTAAATTATCAAAGCCTGCCGGAAGAAGATTATGAGGTGGTTGAACCAAGTCTTAGACCTTATCTGGATGGTCGGGTTGTCGTAGTAGCAAATGCAGGAGAACCTTACAGGGCCGTGGACGGCATTCAGGTGGATAGACTCGTCGAATTACTGAACAGCAAAGGTAACAGTCCTGAGCTTCTGTGCCCGGTTTCCGGATACGGCTGGAAACCCAAAGGATGGGCGATTGCATATGACAGTGAAGGTAATTGTATTACCTATATCACCGACGGAACTACTGATAATATGGTCAATCCTTACGATAAGTATGCTCATTATGGCTGTCCTTATGTCAAGTTTGATTGGGAAACAATAGAATAAAGCAATGACCGATAGAGCGAGCGTGGGAGGTACATGTGCCTCCCCCCTCTCTATTTCAGTGTAACTAAAATCCACCAGGTATCTCATTCCTCAACCAGCATTCCTGTCAGGATGCCCGGCACCTCGTAAGTCCGCTTGCCGGCTCCGTAGCCTACCTTCTTTATGGTCACGCCGCCCGGCCGGCCGTGATCCGTGACAACTGCTGCAAGGAAGGCCGCACCCGTCGGGGTGATGTACTCTCCCACGCGATCGGACAGGACAACCGGAAGGCCGCTCACCTCCAGAATCCGCACAACTGCCGGTACCGGAACAGGCAGGATGCCATGTGCCGTTCTTACCGTACCGCATCCCTCCGTAAGCCCGGTCAGATACACCTTCTCCGGCGCCAGATCCGTAAAGCATACACTGATCGCACAGATATCCGCAATGGAATCCAGCGCACCGACCTCATGGAAGGTCACATCCTCCACGTCTACGCCGTGTGCCTTTGCTTCCGCTTCCGCCAGAATTCGGAAAATCTTATGCGCAAGTGCAAGCGCATCTGTGGGAAGCTCACTTCCATCCAGAATCGCCTTCACATCCCTGTACGCGCGATGCACGTGGCTGTGGTGGTGATCGTGCTCATGGTCGTGGTCATGATGATGTTCGTGGTCATGATGATGTTCGTGATGGTGCTCATGTTGCCCATGTCCGTGCACTTCTTCCGCGTTTCCGCTTTGTAAATGCCCATACAGATATTCCATATCATGGTCATGGGTTTCCTCCGGCAAAATCACATCAAAATCACAGGCCATCAGGCCGCTTTTCTTCACAGAACTAATCTTTGTCTGAATATCCGGAAGCCCCAGACTCAGAAGTGCCTTTTGCAGCTTCTCCCTATCTGCGCCTAAATCTAAAAGCATTCCGGCCGTCATATCTCCGCTGATTCCAAAACTTGCATCAATGATTAAATTCATTCTCTTCTCCTTCATAGCAAAACGACTAGAACATCACATCCGTCAGCTTGATGCTGACCACCATACTGAAAACGACCTGCGCCAGATAAATGATCAGAACCGTCGGATTCAGGAAGAATCCGATACACTCCCGTACAAAGGCATTCGGCCAGAACCACCATTTTGTTCTGGCGCCCACGCCCTCCGCGCCAAGGCCCACATGATTGGCATGGATTCCGCTCCGGAACACATGATAATTTGTTGTAACAAATGCAACCGGCGGCAATGCAGCCTCGTCTGTTTCTTTCTCCGACAATACATCTTCACCGGATTCCTTCGCCGGCTTTTCTGCTACTCCGGTCACCGCCGTCCCGGTTAAAACGGTCTCCGCTGAATCCTCGTCAGACTCAGTCGCCTTGCTTTCTGACGATTCCCGGGAAACATGCTCCAGAATCACCTTTTTGGAAAACCGCATATTCTCCAATGTATTCGTAGACTGATCCTCCAGTAGAAGCCGATTTTCCGGAAAGCCCTTTTCAACCAGATAATTCCGCATGCATTCCGCCTCGGAAACCTTCTCATCGGATCCCTGTCCACCGGACAAAACAAGATAGGCCTCCGTCCCGGTTTCCCATTTCTGCCTGTACCAGAACGACACTGCCGCATCAATTCTGCCGCGGAGAAGCGCCGAAGGCGTTCCGTCCTTCCGCATGCCGCAGCCAAGAATGATAATATATTTCTTATCCGTCTCCGGTATATGTATCGATGCCCGGTATCCGCAGACCATCGCACTCACGAGGATGCATTCTCCGAAGATGAACGTGATGCCGGCCATATTTTCTACGATATTGATAAATCGCGTGGTTTCCCAGACCACCCACAGGGAACTCACATATTTGAACGCAAAATAACTGGCAAGACCCGCTCCGACAATCACAAATCCCAGGCCGATACCCAGTATATTTTGAAGGCGAACCCCCTCCCTTTTCAGAAGGAAGATATTACTGAGAATCAGGAGGAAGCTGAATGCGACGAGCGCCGGCAGGGACAACCGGACAAGCATCTTACAGCCGGAGGTAAAATCGGTGACCAGCTCCCAGACCGGATATTCGACAGGATGCAGCAGATGCCGGATGTAATACCATATCGAAAAACTCGCCACTGCCATGAAATACACACAGGTACCGCAACAGAGGATTGCTTCATAAGAATTGATAAGCGCCCCCCGAAGCCGGTTGAACGTCGAGATCATGATCACGAACGTCCCGATGCAGAAAAGAAGAAAACAAAAGATTACCATGCCATCACCGGTAAACTGGCCGGTCGAAGGGCAGAACGCCGTCAAAAACATTCCAACACGAACCTTTTCCATTTCGAGCTGACGGTCACCCCATTGGACATAAAACTTATAATTTCCCTTTTTTTCCGGCTTCATTGTCAGCCGCAAAGTAGCTATTGCAGCTTTACTCTCGCCTATATTTTTTTCCTTATAACGAATACGGATTTTCTCAATCGGGATGGCTTCGTTCTCCCAAACAACCTGAAGATCAGGCTCAAACTTTTCATCGCCCGGATACTCATTCTCCATTTCATTCCAGGAATAATACCCCTGGTCAGCCGGATCATATTCCATATAGTAAATCGGATCCTGGAAAACGGCAATCTGTACATCTATCTGAAAACGATTACGGATGATCAGCCTATGAGCGATACAGGCGATAAGCAGTGTGCCTACCAGAATGGAAAGCTGGATGATCAGGCTCTTTTTCACATCTTTCAGGGAATAAAAATACCTCAACGTTGTCTCCTTGTTGACTTACATCTTCTTATGGCGCTCAATGACAGCGCCAAAGCAGACGGAATATTATACGCTTCGGAAGTTCCGGACAGACTGCCGGCAGATCTGCGCTGCAATGTACCCGGCACCGTAACCGTTATCGATATTCACGACCGATATTCCGTTCGCGCAGGAATTGATCATCGTAAGAAGCGCCGCAAGCCCTTCAAAGCTTGCCCCATAGCCCACCGATGTCGGCACAGCCACCACCGGGCAGGATACGAGGCCGCCGATCACACTCGCCAACGCCCCTTCCATGCCGGCTACCGCCACGATGACGGATGCCCCGCGAAGAAGCTCTTCCTGCGCCAGCAGGCGGTGGATGCCGCTTACGCCCACATCGTATACCCGCTCAACCTTTGTACCAAAGTATGCTGCGGTTTCCGCGGCTTCCTCTGCAACCGGAAGGTCGGAGGTTCCGCCACTGCAAATGACGGCATAGGGAGAATCCGCGGATGGTCTTTCTTCTGATTCTTCCGACTTAGTTTTTACTTTTAAAATCCGGGATACCGGGTTATATTCTGTCTCCGGAAAGGCTTCGCGGATCAGCTCTGCCTGTGCCTCGCTTGCACGCGTGCCAAAGGCGCGGCCATCCCGCTCTACGAGCTTCCGGTAGATTTCCAGAAGGGCTTCGTCACTTTTTCCGCTGCAATATACGACTTCCGGGAAGCCGGTGCGGCGCTCGCGGTCGGTGTCGAGCTTTGCATACTTCAGTTCTTCGTAGCCTCTTTCCACGGCTTGTCCTCCATATTATCAAAACTATTATTATCCCACGGAGCATGAGACCGGGAGTAACCTGCTGTTCTAATAAATGCCCCTCCCATTTGATAGCCTGCGAGGTCGAGGGTGATGTGCCGGAAGCCGAGGCTCCGAAGTACTTCCGTTACCTCTTGGGATAGGGCGGCGAGGCGGGGGATGTCTGCCGGATCGACTTCGATCCTGGCAAGGGTTCCGCCATGCACGCGAACACGGACGCTTGTGAATCCCAGGTTACGGAGAAAATGCTCTGCGGCATCCACACGCCTCAGTGCCTCTTTGGTTATCGTTTCCTCATAGGGAATCCGGCTGGCGAGGCAGGCCGCGGATGGTTTGTTCCAAGTCGGAAGGTTCATTTCCTTGGAAAGCATGCGAATTTCTGCTTTTGTAAGCCCGGCTTCCAGAAGGGGACTCAGCACCCCCAGTTCCCGGAGTGCCTGAAGACCCGGACGGTAATCACCGGTATCATCCACATTTGTTCCTTCCACAAGCGTAAAGGAACTATCGGAAAAGGACTCTGCCAGCTTCTGCAGTTCTGTAAATATGAAGCGTTTACAGTGATAGCATCTGTCCGGCGGGTTTTCCGTAAAGTGCGGGATATCCGCCATATCGACTTGTTCCGTACGCCGTTCCACTCCCAAAGCGCGGCAGAACTCTGCCGCCTCTTTCGTCTCATCTCCCATACAGAAATCCGATTCCATCGAGAGGGCGATCACCTGCTCCTGTCCCAGACAGTCTGCTGCGATTGCCAAAAGAAACGATGAATCCGTTCCACCGGAAAAGGCGACTGCCACAGGCGCCATCTCCCGAAGCAGCTTGATCAGTTTTTCTTTTTTTTCTGCATATGACACCATTCCGGCCGTTCCCTCTATTGCGTTATGGATTTGAAGAATGTATACTAAAAAAAGTAATAGTCATGTTCATTTGAAACAGTATCACTAAATACAAGCTTACTTGACGATAAGTACCTTGTCAACCCGAAAGGAGCGCATTCATGGAATCCGCCTATCTTCTGCCGGTCGCCTTGATTCCGGTGGCCATCATGCTGATCTACATTTACAAATCCGAGACCTTTGAAAAGGAACCCATTCACATGCTGATCACCCTTCTCATCCTCGGTGCTCTCAGCTGCATCCCGATCATGATCGTAGAAGAGGCCATCGGAAAAGATATCCAGATGGATCTCTACAGCGGCGCTATCAAGGACCAATATACACTGGCCTTCCGTATGGCTTTCCTCTGTGCCGCTCTGACCGAGGAGTTTTTCAAATTCCTCTTCATGTTCCTTTACACCTGGAAGAAAAAAGAGTTTAACTATAAGTTTGATGGTATCGTCTATGCCGCCTTTACCTCCATGGGGTTTGCCGGTGTTGAGAACGTCATTTATCTCTTCCGTTACAATGAAGCACGCGTAATTCTTCTCCGGGCGGTTACTTCGATTCCGGGACACCTCATGTTCTCCGTATTCATGGGCTATTTCTACGGACGTGCGCGGTTCGCCAAATCGCTTGGCAATTCCGGGGGATGCTACAGCAATCTGATCATGTCCCTTCTCAGTGCGATCGGACTCCACGGCTTCTATGATTTCTGCCTGATGACCGGCGATGAGACCTTCGTCACAATTTTCTATGTATTTATTATATCCATGGATATCTTTACCATTGTCCTTGTCCGGAAATCCGCCAAGCGGAATCAGGCAATCTTCCAGTCCATCCCGCTCTTTACCGGCCAGTATCGGCCGATGATGATGAACGGCGGTGCAGCCGCACTTTCCCCTGCCGGCTATGGCATGGGCGGGCAGCGGCAGCCGATGTACCGCCAGCCGGTTCAGGGCATGCAGCAACGGCCCATGCAGGCCAGAGATATGAGACCGGTTGCCGGTCCGCGCGTTCCCGGACAGATGCCCATGCAGGGGATGCAACAACGACCCATGCAGGGGATGCAACAAAGGCCTATGCAAAACGGCCAGTTTGCTCCCGGCGCGCAGCGGCCTATGCAGGGCATGCAACAAAGGCCCATGCAAAACGGCCAGTTTGCTCCCGGCGCGCAGCGGCCTATGCAGGGCATGCAACAAAGGCCTATGCAGGGACAGGGTGCATTCCAGCCGAATGCTCAGTTTGGTCAGCAGTCCCAGCGGAATGCTTTCCAGCCGAATACGCAGTCTCAGCAGGGTAACTTCTACATCGAACCCGATGCAAACGAGGAGAAGACCGTTGGTCTCTTCTCTATCGATAACGGTCCGGATATGGCCGAGGAAGCAACCATGAGCCTCCTTCGTCTCTCCGAAGAATCCGCCATGAACGAATTCCGTACCATCGGAACCGTCGGCCGCCAGCAGAAACGCTTCATCACCTGCCCGCTTTGCGGAGCCGTTAACCTCTTCGAAGCCTTCCACTGCAAGAGCTGCGGCTCATCCCTTCATGCAGGATTTTAGGTTCATTTCACCGAATATAAAAATATACCTATAGAAAAATCTTATAATTCCCCAAATCATCAATTTTTATTTTAGATTTGGGGAATTATCGCTCTATAATTGACAGATACTTCCCCAAATCACTGTTTTTTTACCATGTTTTGGGGAAGTATCGCTCTCTTTCATCATTTTGTCACCCAAATCAACATAGGTATGTGCTCCTTTGGAGGAAACGTACGCTGCCATTTCTCTCATATTCTATTTCTCGTAATCGAATTCTTAAGAATCCGAATCCCCACAAAACTACAGCAAACTACAGTAGACATTCACACATACTCGTATTCACGTGTATATTTACTGTGATTTCTTCTTGTTTTTTTTAAAAAACAACGATATAATCAAAGTAAATATACACACGTTTCGTGCTTGTGTGTATATATGCTTTAAATCATGTAAAAGGAGGTACGAAAGCTTATGCTTATGACCTATCAGGAATGTATAGAAAAGTATAGTAACGATTACCAAATAAAAAAAGAAATTAAAAACGGAAACCTTTTCATGAAAGAAACGGGGATATATTCCACCGTGCGAAACGCTCCCGAATTAAGTGTAATAATGCATAAGTACCCTAAAACGATATTCACCTGGAAAAGTGCATTCTATTACCATTCATTAACGGATGTGATTCCTGATTATTATTACCTTGCAACCAGACGAACAGATACAAGAATAAGAGACTCCCGCATTCGACAGTCATTCATAAAGGACGATTTATTCGAAGCCGGTATTATAGAAATCCAATTCAACAATTCCAGTATCCGTATATACAACAAAGAACGTATGCTGATAGAACTCATGAGATTCAGGCTTAAAATCCCTATGGATTACTATAAAGAGATCATCAAAAACTATCGCCAGCTGTCCAACGAGCTGGACTTCGGAGCCGCAGAAGATTACGCTGCTATGTTCAAAAATGGTTCTAATCTAATGAAAATGATACAATTGGAGGTGCTATAATGAACCTGTATGAAGAAATCGAAAGAATGAAAGCGTTCGGCTACAGTGAACAAGATGCCCAAGCGAAACTCGGCCAGGATATTATTCTAAAAGCTATCGCCGAAGGAGGAATGACTCAAAACACTACAATAAAAGGCGGCGTAGTCATGCGAAGCATTTCCGGCAATACACGTCGTGCCACACAGGATATCGATCTTGATTTTATCAGATACTCCATTTCCGATGATTCTATTCATCGTTTTGTGGAAAAGCTCAATTGTATCAATAATCTGACCATAACATTCACCGGAAAAATTACCGAACTCAATCACCAGGATTACAAAGGAAAACGCATTCATATTTCTATCACTGATATGGAGGGAACCCGTATTTCTTTAAAAATGGATATTGGCGTACATAACGACCTCTCTATCGAACAAAATGAATATGCCTTCGATGTTGGATTCCAGAAAGATACCATAAGCCTCCTCATCAACTCACCGGCACAAATGATTA
>Ga0310691_10004749_pt1 | contig 15153 bp, 7 predicted proteins | sample 176DNAGHGlowgp2_FD_203887 | JGI IMG/M metagenome (GOLD analysis project Ga0310691, IMG submission 203887) | Sheep rumen microbial communities from Palmerston North, Manawatu-Wanganui, New Zealand - 1766 DNA GHGlow gp2 (v2) (version 2) | ecosystem: Host-associated > Mammals > Digestive system >... | reverse complement strand
CGGGTAGTGGGGTATACCTTGTGGACCTGAAGAGAATCGAACTCTCCCACAAACCTTGCAAGGGTTCATCGCCAGCCTTGGAACATGCAAGCCCAAAATACAGGTACGTAAACTAAATACCCTTAGATTTCCCAGAGTTTCTTTTTTAACGTCCTCGAAACCCTGTGTGGCTCTTTCCTACCTACCAAACTGTCCGACAATTTTCGACTGTCACGTTCACAGTCTATCTGAATGTTATGCACAACCAGAAAAGCAATGGTTATTGTACGTTACACCAAAAAGAACGGATCTGTTTACTATGGATATTCAATGTGGACCTTAGGGGACTCGAACCCCTCCTAAGAGCTTGCAAAGCTCCCGTGCTAGCCAACTACCACTAAAGGCCCATAGTAGCCTTTTACAGAGGCCTAACTGTTGCGGAGCTGCAGACTCCTAGACTTTTCACGTTAAGTCATCAACCGCCAAGTTACTTACCGAACCTAACTTAGAAACCGAATGTTGTTTAAGTAGCCGATGGAAACAACATTTAAGAACATCGCGCCACTTAGATTGAAACTCTCATTTCAACTTGAGCAGAATACGAGAATCGAACTCGCACCTTCGGCTTGGGAAGCCTCTATTCTACCACTAAACTAATTCTGCATAAATGCATAATATATAAATTCTGCTTTATTGTTCTACATCTTCTAAATCAATATTAGCACGTTTGCAGAAATCTTTGATAATATCCACAAGATCATTTGGATCATCAATTGACCAACCATTTGTCTTGAAGTGTATAAATCGTCCAGTACCATTGTTCCTACAAGACATTTCAATCTCCTGCGTCATCTCATCTCTATCTTCTGTGCAATCAGCATTCTGCACGTACTTCATTGACATTTCATCATAATACACTTCATCATCTGAAAATGAAGCTTCTTCAAATGGAACTATCTTCATAATTCTTAACGTAAATTTTGTGGTCCCACAAGGACTTGAACCTTGGACCTGCTGATTATGAGTCAGCTGCTCTAACCATCTGCGCTATAGGACCATATAAGAAATCCAAGAAAATTTACGAGCTACGGACTGTTTGTAACTTTTCAAACTGTTGCGTTGCACCTTACAGCACCTCACGATAACTGACACCGTTCACCAGGCTGGGGGTTTGCTTCGAAACCCAAGACTACACAATAACCATACGGCCGATACCTTTATTGCTTACCCTGGACGCTACTAAGTGGTCTGTTCTTGGATTTGTGGAGAGCAGTGTATCAGAATCGAACTGACATCTTCAGCATGGCAAGCTGATATACTAACCGTTATACTAACACTGCATAAGTTACAAGAGAAAAGTTGAATGAGTGTAGTTTCATTATTCCAATTGCAATAGAGACGAAGTAACTCATTCGTGACTACTTGTTTTGTTTGTTCTACTGGGATTATCGAAATCTTATCAAGAACATTACCATTCAGGAAAGTTTGCAACCTTTCAAGAAATCCATGTTCTCAATACCGTCCTTAATACCAACTCGTCCTCAGATCTCTCACATTGACTCGAGTACTGCTTCATCATATTCGGACCACAAGGTTCCACGGACAGTAGAAATGCGGAGAGGGTGGGATTCGAACCCACGGGACTTGAGAGTCACACAAGATTTCTAGTCTAGGCCGTTATGACCACTTCGGCACCTCTCCGTGTGGTTGGATGTATTTCTCAATAGATCCAACCTATATCTTTAATAGCAATTTCCAACATGTCAAAGAACTGTTGTTCATTTCTGAACTTAGTGCGGGGAGTGAGGGATTCGAACCCCCGGACCACCTTGCGGCGGCCTCCGGTTTTCAAGACCGGTGCGATCAACCAGACTCTGCCAACTCCCCATGTTTTCAAAGAACTAAATTTTATATAAATAATATAGAATCTTTTTCAATTAATTCAAAGTCTCTATAAGATTTATTTTTGCAGGTGCGGAAGGATTCGAACCCTCATTGACGGTTTTGGAGACCGCTTTCCTACCCTTGGAAGACGCACCTATATTAATTTCAAAGAACTTGTGCAGGTAAGGCAGGATTCGAACCCACGCGCTCTGTACAGAAAATGGTTTTGGAGACCATCGCCTTCGACCAGACTCGGCCACTTACCTATGTTGAGTCACCGGGCGGATTCGAACCGCCGAAACGATAGTTTTGCAGACTACGGCCATAGACCACTCGACCACGGTGACATTTCAAAGAACTTAATTCTGTGGAGCCCAGTGGAATCGAACCACTTCCTCTGGATTTGATCTTGGTATTAGATTCGAACTACTTAATATTCCAATATTACCAAGATAATTTGGTTTCAGATGTTTTTTCATCTGTATTCAGTCCAGCGTACGCACCAGCTATACGAGAGCTCCATTTAAATTTTTAATTCTTTATGATCACATATGACTTTTATTTTATATCCAAGTTCAACATATGCTTTTATTTTATCTTTCATGTTTTGTTCATCTAATGTCCAACTTGACTTTATCTCTACTATCATATTTTCAGATGGTATATAAAAATCTGGTATTGCACATCGATATTCATTTTCTTTCGTATCAAAATACTTAATTCTTAATACTTCGACATCATAATCAATTTTTTGTTCATCCAATTCTTCAGCATAATCTAATTCATATGATGATCTTAAAAATACTTCTTTACTATTCCATGTTGTATGCCATTGTTGTTTATAATGAACATGATCTTCTGGAGCAAACAATTTCCCATGAATCCAAGAATTTATACATGCTTTTGAATAACCTCTAATCGGAAATCCCATATCTTTAAATACATGTAGCAAAGTTTCAGAATTATTGAAATATTCACAACAATTATACTTTATATAAATATCTTTTGGTGACAAACAATTTACAACATATTCATTAAATAAAATACTTTTTATTTTTTCATATTCTTCTATAAAATCAACAGTGTATAATTTTGAAATATCTAATCCAAATGGTATAAATTTTTTAAAGTATTTTGGAGATTTATGTTTTGAAATTTCAATATGTAAATCATTTAATTCTTTAGAACCACAGATATATTTTTCTTTTGATTTTCTTTTTATTTCATATTCGACATATCTATTTGAAACTTTCATATTACATGAAATTTTCTTTTTTGTTTCTTCAGAATGATGTCTTGTGTTAGCACAACTTCTACAACAAAAATACTTATCTCCTTTTATTGGAAATCTGTATTCATTTTCAACAACTTTAAAGTGTTTTCCACAATTCTTGCATACAACTTCAAATTCTTTCTTCATATATTAATATAGATATCCTATAATTAATAATAATGAATCGAACTAATGAAGTACATTTTTCAATTAAAAATTTTCATTATTTCAAAGAACTTAATTATGTGGGCCCTCTTTGAGTTGAACAAAGTCCTCTTGCTCTTCAGGCAAGCGCGCACACCGGCTACGCCAAAGACCCAAATCATTGTGGCAGCACCGCGATTCGAACGCGGGTCTCATGGTCCCAAACCACGAATTCTAACCGGGCTAAACTATACCGCCATATTGTTTGTGTTTGTTTTTAGTGTTTCAAAGAACTTATAATATATAATAGAATCTTTTTTCAAAAATTCATTTTTTTTTATAAAAAAAAATTCGATATTCAAAGAACCTTTGTTGTTCTCCAAATACCGAACCTCAATCCTGTTTCTATGTATTATTGTTTCAATTTGATATTTGGAGAATCTTGATTAGCACCATGATGGGCAAAAAGATCTATGCATGAGTGAGCAGCCCAAACCTAAGAAGGCCGGTGCCAAACTACTAATAATATGTAGACTCATGTTTTTCATATCAAATCAAATTTATAATATAATATAGTTTGAATGATGTATTAATTCAAACTTTTATAAATAATAATCAAAAATTTTTAGAAAGATAAAAAAATTTAGCAAATTTTTAGAAAGATAAAAAAAAATTTTAGCAAAAAATGTAATGCTTTAAAGTTATTTTTATATAAGAATAGAATTGTTTTTAGAATAATATGATAAAACCTATTGTAAGAGTCATTCCAAACTTGTCTGGAAATGTCAAACTAGCCTGCAACTTATCAGATTTCAAGAAGACTTCAAATGAACAGTATGAATGCTATGTAAGATATGCAAGGCTACTGCCAATAAGCAGCAATTTAGCACAAAGACAATATGAAGTCAACTTGCTCAATTCAGCTTATGAGTTTGACTTGAAGAGATTCTTCAATGGATATTCTAATGTATTCTATTCTACGGCTTTCAGTTATGACAAAGAAAGATATTCTGATGCTGACTTGTCAAAAGAGTTGTACAACAGAGACAAAGACTTTGAGTTCGGTGTGAAAAGAATATCTTATGTCAAGAATTGTGGCGCGCAATTTGCTTTCTTTGCACCAATATGGATGGATTCAGCTAACGATGTTCCTGACTATTTCATTATGAACATAAAGATAAACAGTTCAACATACAGCACAACAAAACAAATAAAAGTCATCATAAATGAAGCAAAGAAAGAGTACAAGCACAATTACTTGTCCATATACTTGAACAAATATGCAAAGAATCTCAACACTAATGTGATATTCTGTACACCTTTCACTAACCAAGCAACATACTTTGGCATTGATCTTGTGAAAGGCGGTTTTGTGAAGAAGATAGACAACATAATTGGAAAGAACTACAAGTTCCAATCTACAATAAACAGGTTTGACTTGAACATAACCGAAGGCTTTAAGAGAAACAAGATGTGCATAAGCCAAATAATGCCACTTGCTTTCTATTTCACTTTAGAAGACATATTCACCGAAGTTGAGTCAAAACATTATGCAGGAGCAAGAATAACTGTAGATGGAGCATACTACAAGAACAACAAGAAACTTAAGATATATGATTTCTCAACAGACTACACAGAACTAAGGCAAGAATCTTGGTTGTACAAGAACAACAAGTTCAGAAAGATGGACACTGGAAAGAACATAATGGACATGCCTTTCCCAAGTCTTAGAGAAGCTTCTTATGTCGGATATGAGCATTTCAACAAGATACAAAAGGAAGCAGTAAGATGGAAACTAAAGTACTCAAGTGATGACTATCCATACATAACTAACTTGTCTCCAGCTTTCTCATTAGCTCAACAATCACATATGAAATATAGGGAGTATCCTGAATCTTTTGTGAAGATTAGTGTACTTGACAACTCAAAGAACAATGTCATATCTCCATTGTATGTCAACTCTTTAGATGATGAGAACTCATTCTACAAGAAAGATCCAAGAATATTGAACAGATATGCAAACATATTGCAAAACAATGCTACAACTTGGTTTAATGTGTCGGATTTCACAGAATACTATGAGAAACATACTGTGAACAATCTAGCTGACTTGTATGACAAGAACTCTTGGTACATGAAAATAGACAAGGAAGATGTCAGAAAGAACATCAACGTCAAGAAGACAAGTGACATTGCTAAGTTGAATGACTCTTTGTTCAATGACATTGAGATTGACAAAGACTCCATAGTTCCTGATTTGTATGCAAAATGTTCAGAAGATGACTTGTCTTATTTCAGCACCTATTTGGGATATACTGAAGAAGAGAAAGCAACTAAAGAGCCATATGCTGTGCAATTGTATGAAAGACATTCAATATTTGACAATCCAGAGTATTGGTCAGATGTCATTGACAAGAAAGTGTATTTCAAAGGCATATTGTATGACTTGAGCAAGATTTGGAGAACATATCCTGACACACCAAAGATTGATAAGTTTGGAGTGTTTGTGAAACCAGTAATGAACAAGATATCTTTGACTAAGCTTGATGAGTTGCTTTCAGCAAAATGGACAATGCTTCTTGGCAAGCAATATTTGAAACAACCTAATACTGTTGCTTCACCTCATATAAGAGAGAAACTCACAGGAATTGACACATTGTCAACCTTATATATTAATGAATTGTCTATTGGAAAAAAGACTTGTGAAGTGACACATGACAGTCTGTTCTTTGCTAACAACAGCAATACTGATGGTGACTTTATTGACTTGAACACACTTGGATTCAAGCTTTGGGAAATGAACAAGTATTACTCTGTTGACGAGGTTGAAAGAAAACATCCTGAATTGTATGACACAATTGAGAGAAACAGATCAAGATATGTCATTGAAAGCTATAAACTTCTTCCAGTATATAGATTGTCACAAATAGCATCAAGCGGAATGCTTTGGTTTGAGAAGAACAAGATGGGCAAGACAAAATGGATAGTCACATCATTGTATTTCAATTCAAGAGAGAACCATAACAAAGTGAAATATGACAAAGACACAATGTCAAAAGTCATTGCGCAATCTGGCAAATACATGCTTGAGATACCTTTAATGCTAAAAGAAGACTTCATATCTTCTTATGACTTGTCTTACATAACACAAGGATCACATGACCAGATTGTTTCTGATTCAGCATACCATTACATGTTCAACCCTATTCTTGTAGACCAGAATGAAGTATATGCTGTAGACGCATTCACTAAGACTCAAGAACTTGACATAAACTATGGAGACAATCTTCCAAATGAGAAAGAAGAAGCTATAAAAGACATTGACTTCATATATTTAGATCCATACAACATGAAAGCTGTAATGAAGTCAAAGTCAAAGAACTTCAAAAAAGAATGGCTTGCTGATGACTTGTATTCAAGAACATTCTATGCTAAGTTCTTGAACAAGATGCATTTGAAAGTACATTTGCTTGAGACTTATGCAGACTATGACATGTATAGAGACAAAATGGGCAGGATTGAGCATATATTTGTGAAGAGAAGAATATTGTTCAATGACTATGACAACAACCAAGTGTATTTGAAAGACTTGTACATACCATTGTTTGAGTTCTACAAGAATGACTATTATGACAACTATCAAGAACTTGTGTTGATTATCAATGACAGAATGAGATATGACGTTGAAGACAATTCAGACTGTTCATCAAGCTATGATTCAGAAGACACTTCAAACTATTCATCAAGCTATGAAGATAGACCAAAGATAGTGAATGACAATGGATTCAACATATTGCAAATACCTGAAGCATATGGAACTTACAATGATGTGCTTGAGCTATTGACTATATATCAAGGCTGCTTGAGACCAATGGACTACAAGTTCATATATGATGACATGACAAGAAGAATGCTTCAAGACATACAATATGACCAATCAACAGACACTTGGCATTTCTCTAAAGAATATTGTAATACACATGACTTGCACAAGATTTTGCAATACACTGATGAAGACCCTATCCAAAATGAGTACACATTTGAGCTTACATTCAAGAAAAGATTCTTGAAAGTGAATGGTGACATTTGGGATGCTATTGACATTGATGACAAAACACAATACAAAGACTTGTACTTGTATAGGATAAGTAAAGAAGATGACTATCCTGAGTCTTTGAGATACCAATGCACAAATGACATGTCATTGTTTGACTCTACTATAGAGACATGCAACACATTGCAACCATTGTTCAATGATGTGTTCTTGAAAGAAAGAGAAAGCGCAACAATATATAATGAATACAACCAAAGCAAGATAACTTGTGCAAGATTTGGTGATGAAAGATTCTATCGTTATGATTGTGACAACATTCCTGTGATGTATGACATATCTACATTTGACTTGACTCACAAGAACATAGTAGATGCATATGGACAAGAATACTATTCATATAGCTATCTAAGCCACTATTTGGAAACATGCAAAATGGAGGAAACAGACCCAATACTTCCAGAAAACATAGCTTACTTGCCAACATACAACATATTGGACAATTGTAACTCTAAAGTCAGCTTAGCTTATGGGACTGAACAAGTATTGCAATACTACAGCAAGTTCACTTATAGTTACATAACAAAATCAACAACAACTCATAACTCTTACTATTCTGAATATGAGAATGACAGAATAAACTTTAGCTATTTGAATGAGTTGAATAGCTATTATACTGGTGAATATTCATTTGAGACGATATATGATGACTTAGATGATGCAATAACAACACATGTACACACAATAAACATAATGAGCGATGTTCTTAACACTTATTATGACATACATGCAAGATACATACCTAATGAGATCGAATACAATGACTTGGGATTGTATGATGAGTTTGGAATAAGCACATACCAAACAACTTACACTTACTATACTTATTACTCATATGCAACTCCAAGTATTGTTGAACTGACAAGTGAAGATGGATTGACATCATATCTATCAACAGAATATGTTGACAAGTACGGGTTTGTTGCTAATACAGGATATTGCACCTATGGATTGATTCTTATTGATGCTAACTATGACAACACAAACTCTTCAATGAACTTGATTGACAGATTCCATAATGACAAGAAGTTCTACACACAAATGAATGGAATAAGCATATATGCTGACAACTTCAAAGAGACTGCTGCATTCACGCAATTTGTCCCATTCATCAAGTTTGACTTGTTCAAGACTTTGTGTAATGAGACTCCATATGTGATGAAACCAGGCAGATATTTCTTGAATGCTTACAACTATCCTGTTGATTTAGCTTATGGAACTGACATATTTACAAATCGTAAGCCACTTAGCAGTATCAACCTTGAAAGATACTTTGACTCAATAACTCCACTTTTGACTCCAGTAAACACATTAGACAACTCATACATGATAAAGCTTGAAAACAAAGAATTGCATTCAAAAGTGATTAAGAGAAAGAATGAGACTGTGTTGTACAAAGACAACATAAACATACACAACAGCAATGGAACAAGAGTATATGATGGAAAGAATGACTATGAAGTAGTTTGGCAAATTGAGAACAAACATTTCAATGACAATTCTAACATAAATCTTGAAAACACAATAAAGATATTTGTTGGAGACAAGCTTAGCTATGATGAGCTTGTTGAAGCAGAAGAATTTGACAATGTGTTCAATCTGTTCAGTAAACACATGAAAGAATGCGGCACATTTGATGAAAATGAAATTTTATTTTTATATAATAAATACAGTGTAAAATATGACTCATACCCTGTTGGAATTGACTATGACAGAGTATGCAAAGTATATTCACTGACATTAATATTCAAACTTCTTTAATATAGACTATGAGCATACAAAACTTTAACACATTCCAAAACATAAGTGACACAAACTTAGCTAAAGAAACACAAAAATATGTGATTGAAGCTTTAGCTAACTTGGGTCAAAGATACTCAATGAAAGGAGATGGATTCTCTACAAGAACATCAACAATGTATGACTTGATAGAGAACTTCAACAACTATGATGCTGAATCATATATATGTGAAGTAAACTACAGTGAAGATCACAAATTTGTTGAGTTCAAACTAGTAGACAAGAATCTTGTCCCTGTACAAAACATTAATGTGGAGAAACTCCAAGTGTCAAACATCATATCAAAGATCAGATCAAACATGACAGAAACTGACAAGCCAATTGAGTTCGGCATGATTGAGGCTGGTGAAGGATATGATCTTGAAGATCCAAGTGACACATCTTCAGCATTTGACTCATATGATGAGCCAACATATCCAATAACGATGAATCTTGGAATTGATGAAACTGACTTGAGTAGAGCAAAGAATGTGTTCATGTATGCAAACACAACAAGCTTTGTGTTCTCATTAGAAGAAGAGATTGAATTAGAAAATGGTGTTGACTCTAGATTCATTTGTGAAAAATACAACAAATACAGCAACAAGCTTGATTCAGCTATAAGAATATTCAAGAACAATGTCAAAGACACTTATGATCACACATTGTTATATATGATAGCAAATGGTGATGACACTTACAAGTTGTTTGTTTACCATATGGCTTTTGACAAGATTGATGAGTTGAAAGATAATGGAATAAGGACAATATCAAGGCATTTACAAAAGAAATATAATAGCAACAAGCAAGAGTTGACTGACACATCAAATGAAGACATATCGTTCTCTCCTGAATCATTTGTTACTGACTTATATACTCGTTGCACTAAAGTAAACGATCTTACTACAGTATTCTCTAAAGAGCCATTGTCTTATAATGTGACATTTGATGGAACAAACTATTTGTTGCATCTCAACAAAGATGAGAAAAACACTGAAGTGTCAGATAATGAAGACAAATACAAAAAGATTGTCCAGTACTTTGCTTATGACAAAACTTACTTGTATAGACAAATAAAGACTTCATATTCAGAAATGATGTTCAAAGGTGAGCCTGACAACTCATCATATAAACATATTGTTCTTGAAGCTATAAAAGACTTGTTCTTGCACACTTATGAAGCAGGACTTCCATTGTACATTCCATTGACATATCAGTTTGAGTATGTTTATAACACAAATGATCCTTGGCAAGTGTATTTCTCATCATCAGACATACCATTAAGAGATGTTCTTGTGATGAAGAACAATCTTGCTTATACAGTATTCTCTTATCAAGACAATACTGGCTTGCTTAGAGTTTCAGACAAAGCAAATGCTGTTGAGAAGACAACATTCTACAGGTTCAATGTAGAATATGATCCAAACAACACATCAACAATATATGGAATAAGTGTATCTAAGCATTTCACAATGCCATACATCAATCAATTCGGATATTGGGTTATTGATGACATGGATACAGAAGTTTATGCAAGAGGTCGTGATGCTGGCAATCCTAACATAATTATTGTAGAGACAGTAAAAGGAAAAGATTCTCCAACAATCTTGACTATGTCTAACAAAGAGTATTTTGAGTCTTTGAATTGGGTAACTAAGAAAGCAAAGATTGAATTACCAAAGAGAATAGGTAGAGATAGTGATACAATGACATATGATCTTGCTATTCCTGCAAACTCAATAATAAGTGACCAATATCTTATAAAAGAAGGAGATGGAAGCAATGAGTATTTCTATTGTGAATATCTTGTGCCTACATTGAACAACACAAGCAAGAAACGTCTTGAAGAGAATATTGACAAGCTGCAATACTCAATAATATTGAACATAGCTCATGTTGATTCAGTTTTTGGATATGATGACAACTCAATAGAAAACAAAGATTGGAAAAAGTCAATAGATAACATCTACGGTGAAGATGGCAGAATAATGACATTCTGGGTGTTGAAAGAACTTAAAGATGAAAAATGCGGCTATGGGTTTGATCCTATTGAGACTAAGTCAGATACAGCAGTAGACATTAATTACATGTCTAACTTTGTAAACACAATTGGTTGGGTGTTAAGCAATTATGCACCAACTGATCCTGACAACTTCACATTCACTCAACTTGTGTTTGATAGAGCAGATGCTCAATTGATGAACAATGCAGATAACTTGCAAAGAGTATATCCTGTAATAAAGAATGAGTCATTAAGGACAGCAGATGTAAATCACGAGAACACAGGATTCAATAATTTCAATTTGCAAATACAATACAATGACACCATAGAAGCTTCTTATTATCCAAATGCTTATGAAAATGATTACTTGAACGCTGGCAAGTCATACATAAATGGCATCAAGAAAATCACACAAAGTGAAACAAGATACTATGATGATTGGAAGAACTTGACAAACACAACTAAGGTGTCAAATGCTATATATGGTTATGAGTACAACTCATCTAAGATGTTCATAGAATATGTCCCTGGAGCATTGAACAAGTCAATACCGACATTAGACTTGTCAGAAATACTTGTAAGAGACATAAACACAGTAAACAAGACAAATATCTTGTCATTTGACAGCAATGCAGGTGCATATTACTCATACATTGGTTCTGACTATACAATGGATGACAAGTCAATATTGAAGATAGGTACTGGAACACAAAACATAAACCTTGGTGACAGAACACTTGTGTCTTCAAAATCTGAAGAGTTGTTCAACAAGCAAAGACAAATCAACATTGAGTTTGACAACACAAGGATATCTACTTATGCATACATTGGAAATGACTTGATAACTGAACATGACCAAATAACTTATGGAACAACTTGGAGAAGATATGACATTGGTGGAACAACATATTGGTCAACAACATTCAGACAATGTGGAAAATTCTTCAATGACTATTTCAAAGGTTGTAGAGCAGGTGTAAATCGTGAAGACAACAACATAAGTTGTTTTGATCCATTAAATGATGGTATGAAGACTACATTATACACAAGTTATTTTGCTTATTCTTATGCTTTCATTGCTCTTACTGTTCCTGAACAATACAAGACTACAATAACAAACTCCACAATGACATCTGAACAATTGCCATTTGACATGTACATTTCAGACATGGTATGGATCCCTGGTTTGATGCATACACTTTGTCCACAACTTGATGGACACATGTTTAGCATAGCAATAGAATCAGATAATGATGTCATTTATGACACTTCTAATGGAGTTGCTTCATACATTGGTGTAAGATTGAATTCTTCAATGCTTAATGACTTGTACATATATAGTGAGAATGATTCAGCAACACAAATAACAACATATATTTCAGACAATATCAATTCAAAGAATTTCGTATCAAATGAACTAGACATATCATATTTTGAGAAGAATGACAAGTATTATTTCACAATAAATGACAACAGCAATTCTAACTTTATGACTTATCTTCATAAGATAAAGCAACAATATTAATACCAAATAGAGTATTTACATAATATATGGCAATTAAGATTTTCATAACTGGTTCAAATAAGATTGACAAACTTGAATATGCAAAAGCATTAGAGAATGTTGATGATGACTTGTCAATCTCCCAAATTTTCACAAATGATGAGCAATACAAGGATTCAACAAATGAGTATATGTATTATCTAGATCCAACAGATATTGACTTGTCATACAAGAACAATGCATTCTTGTTCATAACTGCAAAAGACATGATATATACTGGAATAACATTTGACAGTTTTTACAATGAAGACATATTCTGTGTAGGAATTGAAGAGTTAAATGCTATACCGAACTATATATTTGAATATAATGATGTTTTGATTGTTTGGCTTGACACAAAGATAAATGGAAGAGACAAGACTAATGACTCTGATGTGCAAGCAACAAAACATCTTGTTGAAAGATTGGATTCGTTGAATGTTCTTTATTTCTTAGATGAGACTCCAGAAAATGTCACAAACACAATAATGGAATATTTAGAGGGAGATCAAGACACAAAACAAAAAATTTTAGAAGAAAACTACTAAAAGTTAAAAAATTTTTAAACTATTCTTGCTGAATTACTATATTAATTATAAAATTAATGAGTTAGAAATATGAATGGAATGATGCAAGATTTTGGAACAGGACCTGGTGGTCCTATGATATCTGGCAGATGGATAAACAAAAGAACAGGTACAGTAATAAATGTTAGAGACTCTATCATCAATGGAGATGAGCTTGTCATCATTACTGACAAAGGGCAAATCTCAATGGATGAATTCTCAAGAAACTATATACAAGCATCCAATGACATATTTGATGAAAGTGGAAAAGTGATTGGCCATGCCGACGCAGATCCATCTATTGTTGTAGAGTCACCTCACACGGTACAAACTCCTATGATGTCATCAAATACCGCATCTTTGACAAAACCATTGAACAATAAACCGCAACAAACCAATCATACAACAGAGAAAGAGACAGAAAAAGAAAAGCTAATTAGAAAAATATTTGACAAGAATCCAGCACCAACATTCACAATAGATATTGATTGGACAGACTTTCCAAAGAATGAGTTAGAAATGCTCATAAACTACTTTGACATATCAAAAGAAGACATTGCACAATATTTGAGCAAGAAAGTTGATGTATCAGAATTAGTAGGTTCAATTAGAGAATTTTTAGAAAGCAGGTTACAATAAGTAGCTTGCTATTTTCGTATATAATAAATATTTTTGTTTAACTTTTAAAATGTTTGGTGAAAATGAGAAAAAATTCGTTGAAAGTCTCATTAATCACGTTGCAAATGTAGCTAAGGTCCAACAATACATAAAAGAGAACTATGGTGTCAAAAGTTATTATGATGAAGACAATGAGACACTTCATTTGGTTCCAGAAAAAATCAATGAAGGACTGAATTTAGCTTCAGTAAAAGAATACGTGAATAGTCAAATAGATGAGACTATGCTAAATGTTGTCTACGGAATATGATTTTTTGACATGTTAGCATTAAAAAAGGAGCTTCTTTGAAGCTCCTTTTGTTTTTTAATGTAGTTAATTAGATAATGTCCAATATAGATTTTACATTGTTCTTGTCAGCTACAAACTCATTTTCACTTATTGACACGTTTTTGCAACAATTGTAAGTTTCATAGTTAGCAAACTTCTCAAGAATTTCATCAGGATAATTTTTAGCATTCAATTCAACAAGTCTTACATTGTATTTGAAATGCTCAATTATGTCTTCTTCAGACTTGTCAACTTTTCCAGCATATGACTTGTTTGCAAGAATATTCTCAACATAATTCCTAATGCTTTGCTCATTATGTATGTCAATATTAAAGTCCAAGTCTTTCTTGTATACTCTAAATACCTTGTCAGGATTTGTGTTTGATTTCTTTTCAATTATCGGTAGAATGTTGTCACCCTTATCACCACGAATGACTTTGTCAATGATTACTTCATTAGGATTTATGTAAGTTATCTTGTTTGTGTTTTCAGTTATTGACTTGAATATCTCATCATTCTTTGAATACTCATAATTGAACAAAAAATTAAGTTCATCATCATTGAACTCTTGTGCAATTATTCCTGACTCCTTGTTCCAACACACTGTGAAACATTTGTTCTTGTTTGTCTTGACTAATTGTGTCAAGTCCTTGTCCTTGCTCCAGATTATAGTGTTTGTGTCTTCATCGTTGAGTTTCTTAGACCAATACCACATCCAGTCATCACCTTCAATTCCAAGTTCTTTGCAAGTAGTTATTCCATTCATCTTAAGTTTAGCAATGAAATCTTCAAATTCTGCAAACACAGTGTCCCAATCAACATCTTCAGACTTTATACGATTTCCCTTGTATTCTTCATTTATGAATGATGGAATTTCAATATCGTTTCTCCAGCTGCCACCATCAGCTACAAAAATAATGTTGTCT
>Ga0310691_10004748_pt1 | contig 15155 bp, 11 predicted proteins | sample 176DNAGHGlowgp2_FD_203887 | JGI IMG/M metagenome (GOLD analysis project Ga0310691, IMG submission 203887) | Sheep rumen microbial communities from Palmerston North, Manawatu-Wanganui, New Zealand - 1766 DNA GHGlow gp2 (v2) (version 2) | ecosystem: Host-associated > Mammals > Digestive system >... | reverse complement strand
CACGCATCTGCGCCTACAGCAGTATCTATGCTCCACGCTGGTGTGCTGATGAAGCTCGGAGGTTACGGCTGTTTCCGTCTGGCTATGTATCTGTTGCCCGATGCTGCTCAGGATCTGTCATGGATCTTCCTGATCCTCACCACTATCTCTGTGGTTTACGGTGCCCTGAGCGCTTGCGTACAGACCGACCTGAAGTACATCAACGCCTACTCTTCAGTATCTCATTGCGGACTGGTGCTCTTCGCCCTGCTGATGATGCAGCAGACAGCCTGCACAGGTGCTATCCTGCAGATGTTGTCTCATGGTTTGATGACCGCCCTCTTCTTCGCCCTCATCGGTATGATCTACGGTCGTACCCACACCCGCGACATCCGCGAGTTGGCAGGTCTGATGAAGATTATGCCTTTCCTGGCTGTGGGTTATGTCATCGCCGGTTTGGCTAACCTGGGTCTTCCCGGTTTCTCTGGCTTCATTGCAGAGATGACCATCTTCGTTGGTTCATTCGGAGCCCACGAGCTTGCTGGCGATCCTTCATCATCATTCCGCATGGTGGCTACCATCATCGCATGTACATCTATCGTGGTGACCGCAGTCTATATCCTGCGTGTTGTTGGTAAGATTCTGTATGGCGAGGTAGAGAACAAGCACTTCCTGGAACTCACCGATGCTACATGGGACGAGCGCGTTGCTGTGTGCTGCCTCATCTTCTGTGTGGCTGGTCTGGGTTGCGCTCCCTTCTTCTTCAGCGATATGATTTCGCCCTCAGTAGGAAACATCTTAAGTTCAATAGGAGTCATGTAACATTTATATTTTAGAAACGAATTACCGTAATTATCGTAATTTATCCGTAATAATGATGATTTATTAGGATTATGAGAATTATGGAACAATTATGGGAATTATGGGAATTTGTTTCCTAGAAAAAGAGAATAGATTATGGATTACAGTCAATTTTTGAATATGATTCCCGAGGCAACTCTGATGTTGGCCTTGATTATAGTTTTCTGTGCAGACTTCGCATTGAGCAAGAGTCCCCGCAAGACCTACGTGCTGAGCATCCTCACCGGCGCTCTGCTGCTCTGTCAGATGGTGCCCTGCTTCTTGGCCGAGCCTGCTACAGCCTTTGGTGGTCTGTATGTATCATCAGCCATCGTTAATGTGATGAAGACCGTGCTCACACTGGGTACCTTCATCGTTGTGGTGATGTCACAGTCATGGCTGAACAATCATGCCACAAAGATCTCTGGCGAGTTCTATCTGCTGGTTATCTCTACCCTGCTGGGTATGTACATGATGATGTCTTCCGGACATTTCCTCATGTTCTTCCTCGGTCTTGAGATGGCCTCTGTACCTATGGCCTGCCTCGTAGCCTTCGACCGCTACAAGCAGAAGTCAGCCGAGGCTGCTGCCAAGTACATCCTCACCGCCACCTTCTCAAGCGGCGTGATGCTCTATGGTATCTCGTTCCTCTATGGTGCCGTTGGTACGCTGTACTTCGACGATATGGCCGCTCAGATGCAGTTCACCCCACTCACCATCATGGGTATGGTGTTCTTCTTCAGCGGACTGGGCTTCAAGATTTCTCTGGTACCCTTCCACTTCTGGACAGCCGACACCTACGAGGGTGCTCCTACCCCCGTTACCGGTTACCTGAGCGTTGTGTCTAAGGGTGCCGCCACGCTGACCCTGGCTATTATCCTGATGCATGTCTTCGGACGCCTCGTTGAGTACTGGCAGCCCCTGCTCTGGATTGTCATCATGCTCACCATCACCGTGGGCAACCTCATGGCTATCCGTCAGAGCGAGCTGAAGCGCTTCATGGCCTTCTCTTCTATCTCACAGGCAGGATATATCATGCTGGCAGTAGTAGGAAATAGCGCAGCCAGTCTCACCGCCCTGACCTTCTACGTGCTGGTTTACGTGGCAGCCAATATGGCCGTCTTCACCGTGATCAGCACCGTAGAGGAGAACAATGGTGGCAAGACCCAGATGAATGCCTACAACGGTCTCTATCAGACCAACCCCAAGTTGGCTCTGCTCATGACCCTGGCACTTTTCTCTTTGGCAGGCATTCCTCCCTTCGCAGGTATGTTCTCTAAGTTCTTCGTATTCATGGCAGCCGTAGGTGGTCACGAGAGTGCACCTTTCTGGCCCTACTTCGTAGTGTTCATCGCCCTGATCAATACCGTAGTATCACTCTACTACTATCTGCTCATCGTGAAGGCCATGTATATCACCAAGGAAGAGAATCCTCTGCCCACCTTCCGCAATGGCGCTGCCATCAACTGGAGCCTCGCCATCTGCACCGTGGGTATCCTGCTCTTCGGTATCTGCTCATGCATCTACGAATGGATTGACAAGGCTGCTGTAGCTTTCTAAATCCTACGTTCAGATTGATTCATAAAAATTGGAGGTATGCCAAATAGCGTACCTCCATTTTTTTTATGTCTTAAAGCATTGCGGACTTACATCACCTTCTTTTTGCCGCCCTGGATATAAACGTTATTCTTGGGTGTGCTCACTCTTTTGCCTGAGAGATCGTAAACCGCAGCCAACTCATTCTGCATATCACACAGTTAAAAAAGATTAAATATCAGACTAAACTTCAAGTTACTTGGTAAAAATACACTAATTTTGTAGTTTAAATATAACAACTGAAAGTAAATTTTAATCAATAAGAGCAAACTAAATATTTCCTATTCCAATGAAAAGAATCAAGATGGCACTATTGTGCATGTGCATGGCTGTATCGGCTATGGCACAGACTGAGGGCGCTGTTTTAAAAGCCTCTCCAAAGAGTTTTATGAACCTGTATTTCGGTGGCTCATACCATTTCGTAAATGCCAGCCATAAGATCAGCGATCAGGGCTACGAACTACAGTATAATGCCCCTGGAGGCTTTGCAGCCTTTGAGTACGCCCTGAAGGGTGTGAGGTTCATGACAGAATTTAGTTATACCAAGGGAGAAAATGAGATTGACATGGAGTTTGTAGACAAGAAAAACGGCTTCTTCTACGACTATCCCACCAACGATAAGAAAGATGTTTCACAGTTTGATGGTCCCAAATCTTATACTGGCGTATTCTACATCGGCATGACACCCTTCGGCTATGGCCACCGCTTCCAGTTGCCACTCTACTTCGGTCTCGGTGGCGAGTTCGTCTCTGGAAAGCACTACAACAAGCCATATCTCGTGGCAGGTGTCAAGATCAGAGGTATCTACTACCTGTCTAATAACGTTGGTCTCTTTGCCGGATTGAGCTATAAGTACAGCGGCTCCTACAGAGATTACGACTGCGCCCAGTTCGGTCGTCCAGACCAGGGCACGGCCGACCTGAGTGTCAAGGCAAATATGTTTGGTGTCGAAGGCGGACTCACCGTCATGATAGGTCGCAAGAAGTAGTGTAGCGCTATGAAAAAACTACTCTTCCTCAGTCTTTCCTTGCTGGTATGCCTCGGTGCTGCTGCTCAGGGCAAATATTTCAAGGACGCCATCAAGCAGGGGCGCCCCTACCGCCAGTTCTATCAGATTAAGAACGATAAGGAAAAGATGATCAAACTGCAGGACCTTGTAGAGTTCTGCCACGAAAACGACTACCTCATGGGCAAATATACCCAGAAAGAGATAGGTCGTTTCGGCGACGTAGCCATCAGCATCCATACCTTCGACTTCATACCTCGTAGCGAACAGCCACAGTATTTCGCTGAGCATATGAACAGCAAGGCTCATTATGCCGACTTCAAGAACGTGGGCACGGTCTATTATTTCAACCCCAGAAGTGCCAACATCTTCCAGACGCTGAACGATGTGATGTGGACGGGCGAGGTGGCCAACGGAAAGATTCAGGGTACTGGCGAAGGCTTCAAGCAGACTGGCAACCACACCTTCATCAGTTTCTCAGGCACTTTCCGCGACGGATTGCTCGTGGGCGAGGGTCGTTTCGGCGAATATACCCACTCTCTCACTAACCCCGAGTATGCTCCCAGCATGATGACCAATGCCTCTACAAAGATAGGCAACCTGAGCGAAGGGCTGGCATGGTTTACCAAAGGCGAAGACTACGGCTATGTCAACGCCGAGGGCAAGATGATCATCAAGCCCATCTTCAAGAAAGCGTCTGATTTCTCAGGAGGCAAGGCCGTTGTCTATGCCGACCGCCTGGAAGTAGTGGTCGACAAACATGGCAACATCTTGGACTTCGGACCTAACCAGCAGCTCTCCTACTACGAGATACGCGATGCCAAGAACAAATATCCCCAGTTGAAGGGTGCTGCCGAAAAGAAGGTGTCGCAGTATGTGGGCACCGTCACCGAAATAAAGGCGCTGGCCGAAGCCTATAAGGACTTCCCTGCCACGCTGCCAGCTATCGAGGTCAAGGCAAAGGAATTAATAGCTAAGAGCGACATCTCGTTCGCCAACCTCAAACTGGCCGAGAAATCATTCCCCACGCTCGCCACGCTGGTTAAGCAGCGTAAGGACAAGCACTATGCCGATGGATGTGCACGCCTCGACGGCATCATCGCTACAGTTGTGGCTTCAGCAAAGGCTGGCAACAGCGACTTTACTGGCAGAGCATACGTGAAAGAGTTTGAGGAAACCTACAGCGGCTATGACGCTCGCGGACGCATGGCTGATGTCAAAGAGTTAAAGGATTACTACGAAGTATGCGAGATCTTAGACATGAGTTTACCCAAATGCATAACTTACAGGAACGAGACCATCACCGGCGGATTCACCCTGGTCAGGGTGCCCTCTTACGATGGCGTAAACAGTCAGGTATCTCAGATGAACTGGGCCAAGGGCGTCTGTGCCAAACCCTCCAAACTGGGCTTCACCTCTTATTATAAAAAGGTATCTCCACTGCTCGACAGTAAGATCACCCTATTCAAGAACTATGCCAACAAAGAGTACAGCAGCTATCTCAGCGAAAAGAAAGCCTACGATGCCAAGGAGGCAGAGCGCAAGAAACGTCTGCTAAATATGACATGGGATGAGCTGAAAAGATGTATCAATGAACCTGGCAAATGGAGTCGCGGACGTAATATCGATACCGATGACAACTACACCGACCACCGCCTAATCGTTTTCAGGGGACCGCATGACAACTATGAAGACCGCACCCTTGTGGAAGTCATCACCACTGGCAATGTGCCTGTAACCCTACACGAGCGCTATTGGAAAAACGTCGAGCACTATTACTATTTCCAAGATGACGATCGCAAGGAGCATAGGTATCGCACCGAGTTTGACTGCATCAAAGGTGCCTATCTCTATAAGTTCGGAGTAGATACCGACCTCAATCGCATGGGTGAAAACGAGTATCGGTAGTATCAGTCCCCTATCTCATATCCAAGGCGGCGCACTCAATCAGGTGTGCCGCTTTTACGTTTCTAAGAATCAGTTACCTAATGATCTTTGCTTCACCATTAAACGCACAGATCTCTGCAGCCAGTTTGTTGAGATTGTGAAAACGACTATAGTCTATGGTTGACGGTACATTGCCGACAGCACCCATCGCATCAAGATTCCAAGGAGCCTCGACCATAGTAGTCGTGGCCTGCATTAGATAACCTTGCGTTATTGCGGAATAAGGGGTCGTTATTGACGAATAAGGGCTCGTTATTCAGCACTATATTGAGATATTGAGTATTGATTGCAACTTGACGCAGTAGCAGGAACAGGTAGAATAGTAATAACATAGAGCATAATATACTAATAATCAATAACTTATATAATAATTAAAACAAATTTCAGCTACAAATCCCTACCCTTACTCTAAAAAACGAAATCAATATTCAATATTTGAATATAATTTTCTGCCTCAGATTTTGGAAGGCACGAAAATTATGCTTATCTTTGCGTCATGAAGACAGACAAACAAATGGCTGCAGCAGCTGCCGAGTTTGCAGCACGCTGGGAAGGCAAAGGCTATGAGCGTGGCGAGAGTCAGTTGTTCTGGGCTGACCTGCTCACTAATGTATATGGTGTAGAGAGCCTGCCCGGTTTCCTGCGCTACGAGGAGCAGGTGGCCTCGATGGTGGACAGTACCAACTTCATCGACGTTCACATTCCATCTACAAAGGTACTGATAGAACAGAAGTCCATCAACATCGACCTGCGCAAACCTGTGAAGCGTGGCGATGGCTACATCACGCCGTTCCTGCAGGCAAAGCTCTATATCGTCAATATGCCTCAGAGCCAGCATCCCAAATGGGTGGTGACGTGCAACTTCCAGTCGTTTCTGGTGTACGACATGAACCAGCCCAATGGCGAACCTGAGGAAATTCTGCTGAAAGACCTGGCAACGGAGTACTACCGTTTGAAATTCCTTGTCGATGCCCAGAGCGAGCACATCTCGAAGGAAATGGAGGTGTCGATGCAGGCTGGCGACATCGTGGGCAAGATATACGAAGCATTGCTCAAACAGTATGATGACAATTCTCCCGAAGCCCTGCGCTGGCTGAACATTCTCTGTGTACGCCTCGTGTTCTGTCTGTATGCCGAGGATGCAGGCGTCTTCACTCGCGATCAGTTCCACGACTTCCTTGTTATTTATGAAGCCAAGGACCTGCGCCGTGCACTGCGCGACCTGTTTGAAGTGCTGAACACGCCGCAGGAAAAGCGCAGCAAATATCTGCAAGCCGAACTGGCAGCATTCCCCTATACTAACGGTGGACTATTCGAGGAAGAGATAGAGATTCCACAATTTACTGAAGAGCTGAAGCAGACGTTGCTACAGAATGCTTCGATGGATTTTGACTGGAGCAAGATATCGCCTACCATCTTCGGTGCCGTGTTCGAGAGCACGCTGAATCCTGAGACCCGCCGCAGCGGTGGCATGCACTATACGTCGATAGAGAACATCCACAAGGTGATAGACCCACTGTTCCTTAACGACCTGCGTCAGGAGTTCGACACGATATTGGAAGAGAAAGTGGAGAAGCAGCGCGTCCGTCGCCTCGATGCTTTCCAAAACAAGCTGTCTTCACTGACATTCCTCGACCCTGCTTGTGGCAGCGGCAACTTCCTTACTGAAACCTATCTCTCATTACGCCGTTTGGAGAACGACGTCATCCGTGCCAAATATCACGGACAGACTTTCATCGGTTTCGAGGAGGTGAACCCCATCAAGGTCAGCATCCAGCAGTTCTACGGTATCGAGATCAACGACTTCGCCGTCACCGTGGCTACTACCGCCCTCTGGATTTCTGAAGCGCAAATGTTGGCCGAGACCGAGAAGATTATCCGTCGCGACATCGACTTCCTGCCGCTGAAGCCATACCATAATATACGAGAGGGCAATGCGCTGCGGATGGACTGGAACGTGATGGAAATTCCCTCGAACATCCCTACCATCTATGCCAAGAATCTTCACCTGATTATAGAGCCGGAATCCATGAAGGCCAGTGAGCCTATTGAGTACGAGGAACTAAATGTCGTTGCCAACCATTTTGAAGGAAATGCAAAGCCAAGTGTACAGCGATATGAAGTCCACTATGATTATATCATCGGCAATCCGCCGTTTGTAGGATATGCATACCAAACCCCAAGTCAGAAAGAAGACCTTGCAAAGGTATGTCATGGTTGTGGAAAGAATATAGATTATGTTGCTGGCTGGTATTATAAGGCTGCACTGATAATGAAACAAACAAATACCAAAGCAGCTTTTGTTTCTACCAATAGTATTACCCAGGGAGAACAGGTGTCGTCCGTATGGAAGATGTTGGTAGAACAGTATGACATTCATATCGACTTCGCACACCGTACCTTCCGATGGGACAGTGAAGCCTCGTTAAAAGCTCATGTACATTGCGTCATAATAGGTTTTAGCGGAAATAGGCAAATAAATGCGGAGAAACATATCTATGATGGTGAAAGAATAATCACAGCAGAAAACATCAATCCATATTTATTAGATGCTCCTAACATCTTCATCGATAAACATCCCAAGCCGCTATGTGATGTACCATTAATGATAAGAGGTAGTTCGCCAATCGATGATGGTAATTTATTGCTTACAATAGAAGAGAAAGAGGAATACATTAAGAATGAGCCCCAAGGAGAGAAATTCCTCAGACCTTTCATGATGGGTAAGGACTTTATTGACCGAAAGCCACGATGGTGTTTCTGGCTCGTCGGTGCAAATCCCTCTGAACTAAAACATTGTCCGATATTAATGGGTCGCATACAAGCGGTTAGGGATTTCCGTCTGAAGAGTAACAAAACTGCTACCATACAAAATGCAGAAACACCAACACTATTTGGTGAAATGCGTCCATGTGATAGTGACTATATAGCTATTCCTAAGGTTACGTCTGAGAATAGACGTTATGTGCCAATCGATTATCTAAAGGCAGACATTATTGCAGGTGACAAACTATTCCAAATGCCAAATGCTTCTCTATATCATTTTGGTGTACTCATGTCAAATGTACAGATGGCATGGATGCGAGCTGTTTGCGGAAGGTTAAAATCAGATTATAGCTATTCCAATACAATTGTCTATAACAACTTCCCATGGCCGACACCCACCGATGAACAGAAGGCAAAGATAGAGCAGACGGCACAGGGTATTCTTGATGCTCGCGCTAAGTATCCAGACTCCTCACTGGCAGACCTCTACGACGAGCTGACCATGCCCGTGGAACTCCGCCGTGCCCATCAGGACAACGACCGTGCCGTGATGCAAGCCTACGGTTTCCCCATCAAGAGCACCTTCACAGAAAGCCAGTGCGTGGCAGAACTATTCAAACTATATCAAGAACTGACAAAATAATGGATTATACAAAACTCCCGCGACATCTTATATATAAAGACCGAAAAGATATAGACGATTTTCCCGTCAATAGTAAATTCGATTATCAATTTATGGAGGAAGCCTTTCTTAAACTACTAGAAAGTCGTCCTTTCATTAAGGAGTTGTACGAAGCATCAGAGATGATTCTAAATATATTTAATAATGCTCGGTATATCACAACCCTAATTTGTTTGGAAAACCATCCGAATCATTATTTCCGCAAATATCTAAGAATAGCTGGGAGCGATGACCGTAGTATTACTATCGCCAATCATGCAATGCCAGCAACAATGGCACTCGTGAAAAATTATTTATGTCATTATATGCCTAATCTCTATAACGGTAGTAAGATAGTAGAAGATATCACTAATAATTTCAATACAGTCGCATGGAAAGAGGATACCCACGGAGGATTTGATGACTTCAACAAGCTGGTCATCTCAAATGAAGTTATTCCCGCAGGACGGCTTAGTGATCCTAACTTCGAGCCACGTGATATAAGGGAAATTGTTAACGACCCCTTTGTCACTGAACGTGATATTTCTGAGAATATAGATTTTATTATGGATTCTCTGGAGAAAAGCGTAGCCATTTTTGATGAAGAAATAGCGCCACTCAATGCCATGTATAAGAAAGTAGAGTCGTGGTTTCCTTCAGATTTAGATGATAACTTGCATAAAGAGTTGGCACTTGGTAAGATTGAAAAACGTTTGAAAAAGCTTGACCCAAACAATGCTTTTGAGTTTTTCAATTTAATGAACGACATGGAAAAGAGTCTCTACAGTGGAACTCCAGTATCTCCTAAGACTAAGGAAGATATTAATAACTATACGAAGAAGATTCTGGGTGTTAGTATGGACGAGATAGAAGCCGCTTCTCAATCCGAGCAGTCTGAGAACGAGAATAATAATGACACTCAATTAGCAGATTTAAAAGCAGAAAACATCTATCTTCGTAACGAGATTGAGAAACTTAAAAGGGAAATAAAAGATGTGGATGACAGACATAGTATTACCCAAGAACAATTTGATTCGATTTTCTATCCTAATGGACGCGATACTGATAATAATAATGCCCCAATTAATATAAACGAAAATCAGAGTGCTGATGAGAACTTACGACAGCAGTTGGCAGATGCTCAAAAGACTATAGAGGAGCAGGCTCAGACCATTAATGAACAACAAGCAGAATTGGAACGTCTGACAACCATGAACGAAGTTCTCACCAAACAAAACACAAGGTTTGACGAGGAGAATCCCGAGATGAACATTGACGAAAAAACGGCTCTTAGCATCAAGGAAAGCATTATATTTTTCTCCTCCATCATGGATTGCAATCTTAATAAAGAGGACATCTCTCAGATGAACCTTGCAAGATTTATTTCTAAATTCACACAATGGTCAAGGGAATCTATACGATCAAAAATTGTGGATATCAATACCGAACGAGAAAATAACGCAAAGGATCATACTGCTTTTTCAGATGGTGTTCATCAGGCCGCAGTTAATGTATGTGCACTTATAGAAAACGCAATGGAAGGTTTGAATAAGAATCCACTACCGTATTCCTGCAAACAGGCCGTAGAGAATATTCGTAATATCTACAAATCACCTGGACAAAAAATAGAGCTTCATGAAATAGCAGAAGCAAAGAAAAACCTTAAAAAGATTTAAAATTACAAATTTCTTTTTGCCTTATTAGGGGTGTATCGGGGGTGTATCGGGGGTGTATCGATACAAAGGCCGATACACCCATTGTACCTTTGCAGCAGAAATAATAATAACACTGCAAAGGTTATGTCACAACAAAAAGACATTCAGTACGTCAGCCGTCCCAAGGGGAAGCCTGACATGACGACCAAGGGAAAACTCAACGAGTGGGCCAACGGCTACCGCGAGTTTATTCCACAAGGTACGCGCGAAAATCAACGTGAGATGCTCAAGCAACTGGGCGACTCGAGTTTCTACAAGACTACAGGAAAGAAAGACTCTTCGTGGAGTGTTCACCTGAACTGTGACGGCAAAAGCGAAGACCCTGTAGGCGAACTGCTCGACCAGTTCCTGATTCTGACTGAGGGAGAGCGCAAGCATTTGCCAAAGTTGCCTGAGGGTTCTGAGGGTCGCATGCTGCTCGACAACGGAATGGGATTGCAAATTTGGTTGGACCGTGAGCGTGGTAAGGTCAGCATTCTGACTGAACTGGACTGCAACACGAACATTGAGCGCGCGCTGCTTCAGGCTCAGGCCACCATGAACGTCACTATTGCTCGCTACCGCCAGGAGATTCTGAACCACGAAAAGAAGACCACGGATATAAAGGATTCTACGGATAATAAATAATGTACGCGTATGAGAAAGAATTGGCGTTTTGTCTTTCAGGACAATCAGTTTTTTGGCGAGTGTCTGCCCTGCACGCTCGCACAGTTTATGACCATCATCGACTCGGCACAGGTGGCGTGGAAAATCAGCACGCGCCAGGAAGTTGACTATGCGATAACCCATGGGCTGTCGTTAGAGAAGTGGACAAGTCGCTCAGACTTCCAGCAGTTCTGTCTGAAACAGGGGGCATTGCCTCGGGCTGGCGAGGGATTCTTGAAGTTGACCACTACGGAAAAGCTGTTGCAGTGGACCAACATGCTGAAGATGTCGCTGCCGTGTTTCATCTTCGCCGCCTCGGAGTTCGACCTCGTAGCGGTGACTGACAAGAATGGAAATCCTGTGCTCGACGAGAACGGACAGCAGAAGATGCGCCGCCGTCGTCAGCTGAAGGGTATCCACCTGTCAGGACTGTTTATGTTCGATGCCGACAAGCTAACGGTAAACCCCTACGATATTTATCTTCGTACTACGGTACCAGGATTCCCGTGGCAGGTGCGGCTGGCCCACAACACATCGAGCGGACACGGACTGCGACTGGTGTGTGAGTTGAGACCGGAACTCGGCAACATCGCCGACAACCAAATCTGCCTGGCACGCGATCTCGGACTGATGGGCATGATAGGCTATACGGGCAAACCCGTGGTGGATGATTCGTGCATCGATGCCAGCCGCATCTCGTATGCTCCGCGCCGACAGGACATCTATTTCTTGGACGAAGAGAATTTGTTTTAATTATATTGTTTAACCCCTTAACACCGTTATTATATGAACGACGAAAAGGAAATTTTTGAAAACGGTACTGAGGCCGACCGTCTTTACGGCGCCGCGTACCGTGAGGGTGAGGGCCACTGCGCCCCCACCAACCCCAAGAACCGTTTCGACGAGGCACCAGCCTCTGTCAAGTCATCAACCCCCGAAGCCGACGGCACAGCTGCCGTTGCAGGCATAACTCCAAGGGCTGCGCCTGTAGACGACGGTCCCGTCACGGTGTTCGACTACCCCGTAGTGGACTACATCAACACGCTACTGCCCAAAGGTGCACCTGAAGGGTCTCGCCATAAGTTTGCACTGAAGTTGGCCACTGACATCATCATCCTCTGCGACGGCCATCTGGACCGTGTGCGGCAAGTACTACTGTCGCTGCCATGGGTACAGGACGTCATCAAGGAGCGCGGTCAGGACGAGATAGAGCGCATCCTGCAGACGGCCCAGAAGCGTATGCAGAAGCGGGAGGCCGAGAACTACAACGAGCCACAACCCTCAAAGGAGATGCGCCAGGCTATCAAACTCGTGACAGGCCGCAGCTACCAACAGTTGAACCGCGAAGCCCGCCTGACGGCAGAGGGCCTTGAACTGGCCGCAGCCGACCATGACATCATGCAGATGCTGGAGAACATTGGCCGCGATGTGGAGAAGCTCTTCCCTTACTTCCCATTGTTGCGTCTGCTCTGCTATCGGCTGAAGCGTCGACACTACATAGCGGCATTGCTGGTGGGTGGTGCTTTCCTCATGACGCTGATGACGCGTTGCTGGTATAAATCTGGGATGGAACCTGGACGCATCTGCAGGCTCAACAGCATTCTGGAACTGATAGGTCGCAGTGGTTCTGGAAAGCATATTGCCGTTGACCTCTACCGATTGCTTATGGAACCCATCAAGAAATCCGATCAGGCTCAGATTGACGCGCTGAACAACTGGAACCAGGAAAAGGACATGAAGGGCGGTGGCGAGAAAAACAAAACGCCACGTCCGAAAGGTATATTCCGCTGTATGCCGTCAGAGACTTCGGCTGCTGCCATACGCGAGGCTGAGTTCAACGCCAAGGAGACGATTGATGGTGAGGATTGGGCACTACATATTTCCCACTTCAACAGCGAACTGCAGGATATGCAGCGCCAGATGAGGAAAGAGTACATGAACATTGAGAAACTGTTCTACAAGGGCTTTCACAACGAGCCTGACGGCAGCTATCTCAAGACCAGCAGCGCCATCGTGGGCGAGTTCGACGTGCACTTCAACGGTGTGTACAGCGGTACACAGACGGCTCTCGACAAGCAGACCACGACAGAGAACTTCGGTGGAGGTTTGCTTTTCAGACTGACAGTGGTTCCTCTTGGTGACTCAATGTTCGAAATGCGCGAAAGTAGATTATATACCGAAGAGGACGCTGCCCGCGACCAAGAACTGCGCGACTGGGCGTATCGGCTCAACGACTGCAAGGGTGAGATTCCGTGCCGCGACATTGACGTTGCCCTGAATAACTGGACAACACGCCGAATGAAGGATGCCGGTGAAGAAAAAAACTTCGCACTGGAGGACCTCATCAAGCGCCCCTATTGGCATGGCATGAACTATGCCCTACCCTTTATAGTAGCCCGTCACTTTGAAAATATGGTTGAAGATAATGGCAAATACAAGTGCGGACCGAACTTCACGACCGACAAGTTCGACCGTCAGCTGGCACTGCTCATTGTGAATGCGCAGTTTGCTTTCCAGCAGCATTTCTTCCTGGGTATTGGTGAGAAGTACTACGATGACTTGCAAACCAGCGAGGCATCAAACAAACACCGTCAGCAGAAGACGATGCTGGCCTATCGCCGCTTGCCAGAGTATCTTGACTCTACCGACGTGATGCGCGAATATGGCTACGACAACATGGGCAGCGTGTGCAGCCGTCTGAAGATTCTGCAGGACGACGGTATGATATCCAAGAAGATTCGCACGGGCGAACACAAGGGCAAATACCACAAGCTGTTGTAGACTTGTTATATTGACATATTGAATATTGAATCGTTTTTTTGTCATAAGTGTAGTAGAGGGGTAGCTGTCGTGAGATAGTTGCCCCTTTTTCTTGTCTAAATAATGTTTCGATAAAACTTTAAAAAAAGCACGTAAACTTTTGGTAGTTTGGAAATTATTTTGTATCTTTGCAATGTAAATCAAGAGTGGTTTGCAAGGCGGGAAGGGCCACCCGATGTAGATGGTCCAAGGAGTATCTAATACCACGAAAAACGCGATTAAGCGAGAGCAGACCAAGCTCGCTTGAAGTCTGCCGAGCGTGAGCGTTTTCGATGGTTAACCATCAAAAACAACAAGAAAAGGTATGATTGAACTGTATCTTTCAAAGGTTACCGAGACCTCAGAATCGGAACAGGCGGGCAAACTCTACGCCCGCGTGAGTTACAAACAGACGATGGGTATCCAGGACATGGCGCGTCACATGGCTGAGCACAACACCATTTTCAGTGAGGGTTCCATCACGGGTATCCTAATCGATTTTGTGAAGTGCGTGCGCGAGCAGGTACTCAGCGGCAACACCGTGAAGATTGACAACCTGGCCATCTTCAAGGCTACCGTAGAAGCCAACGGGCTGGAGACGCTCTATGATGCTGATGCCGACAAGACGGCCTCTGCAACCATAGGCACGCTGGCCGAAGGTGCTAAGACGGGTGCAGCCGTTAAGACCGTGAAACTGCTGGCACAGTCGACTGGTGACTTCACTCGCGACGAGCTGAAGAAGGACGTGAAGCTGAGCTGGACGGACAAGACCAAGGCAGAGATTGCTGCTGCCAAGGGTACAACCAGCAACGCACCTGCCAACACTGGTGGTAACAACAGCGGCTCAGGTTCTAACACCGGCGGTGATAACAACGGAGGTAACACCGGCGGCGACAACAACGGTGGTGGCGGCGGTACCGACCCATCAGGTGGCAATATGGACTGATGACCATTGACCACGAAAAAAGAAAGGAGGATGTGCCAATTTTGACACACCCTCCTTATTGCTTTTGTTTCTTACTTGAATGAAGAAGCAGATTAAGCCTCTGCGGGAGCCTCTTCTGCAGCTGCCTCAGCCTCTGCGGGAGCCTCTACCTCAGCCTCTGCTACAGCAGCAGCCTTCTTCTCAGCTACCTTCTTAGCGATGGCCTCGTTAACCTTCTTCTCTTCAGCGAGAGCCTTTGCCTCAGCATCCTTCTTA
>Ga0310691_10004747_pt1 | contig 15162 bp, 13 predicted proteins | sample 176DNAGHGlowgp2_FD_203887 | JGI IMG/M metagenome (GOLD analysis project Ga0310691, IMG submission 203887) | Sheep rumen microbial communities from Palmerston North, Manawatu-Wanganui, New Zealand - 1766 DNA GHGlow gp2 (v2) (version 2) | ecosystem: Host-associated > Mammals > Digestive system >... | reverse complement strand
GTCTCGCCGTCACGCCCTATGCCAACGTCGAGTTCTTCAACTCCATGAGCCTTGAGAAGACGCGCTTCCACCTCGGCCTCGACTGGAAGCTCTCCAAGCAGCACTCCCTCGGAGCCTTCTACCGCTACCAGTACGTCCGCAACGACGATGACGACCTAGAACCCAACCGCCACCTCATCGGTGTCAGTTATAAGTTCAAGTTCTAATAACACATGATCCCCTGCCAGTGTGGCAGGGGATAACTTTTATTGATAGATGAACAATGTCTTTCGGCGGTTCCCAACTGATGGCGGTCTCACGGCAAAGTGCACCCAGTAGCGGCCCCTGCGATTCCGCTCTATCAGCAGCTCATCAAAGTCCTGCTTCCAATCATCAGCTGTATCGAGCAATATAGTGGCATAACGGATAGCCTGCTCCACGCCCACACATCTGATATCCACAGCACATCCCGTCAAGTGATTGCTCGAATGAGCCCCACCCACGCACCTATTCACCTCCGGCGACCTGTACCCACTTGTAATAATTACTTGCTCTTCGTTTCCTAGGGGGAGGGAATTATACCGCTCATTGTATCGCTTCCTCAACTCCTCCAACCACGGGCAGAGCCTTTTCAGATTCTCAATCTCCTCTTGCCCCGGGATATTCCCGTCGAGGCTGTTCACACTCGTCTTGCACAACTCCCCAAGAGTAAAGTGCTCGGAGAGTTTTGCTTGTTTGTTTAATTCAATTCTGCCCATTCTTCAATACCTTTTTAAAACTGTAATCTGTAATTCGTAAGATGTAATTCCTGAATACCCATTGGCTCAGCATATTGCCAGTACCTTCACGATCCTTGCCGTTCTTCTGTCTCACCCTGACGGCATCCTCGAACGAGAACTCATCCGGCAACAGTGCCAAAAGGTTTCTCGGCCCGCGCTTGGTGATCTTCGCTCCACTCTGTGCCTGACGGATGCCGTCGCCAAAATAGCGGAACTTGCAATAGAGGTCGTACCTCAGGCTCCATCTGATAAAATCCTCGATGGCCTTTTCCCATTTGCAGCCGTTGGCCACGTAGAGCACGTTAGCCTTGAGCCACGCAATGACATTCGCCCTGAACGAGAGGTTCTCAAACACACGGTCCTGTGACAGTCTGGCGAACTCTGCACACTCGCCGATCAGTTCCTTGGCCAGTTTCAGCGCCTGACGGCAAACGACGATGCCATGAGCCTCCTTCAGATGATTGATGTAAGGGCGCAGCTGCTCGTCAAACCGCTCGTCGTAGATGCCGAAGACAGGCTGGTCGGCACCAATCTCCCTCTGGGGTATCGTACAGAAGTTGATGCGCGAGATGGGCCCCTTGGTCAACTGTCGGCGGAAGTAGTCCTGAACGGCCTCGATGGTGCCGCAACAGTTCCAGTTCCATCTGACCTGCACCGTGGCATTGACCGACTGCGAGCCGGCTCTGGTCTGACCGTACCTGTTGCCTGGGTCGAAAGCCTGGCACATCAGCGTGAACTGCTGACCGCCTGAGCCCTTCAGCTTGTCGAACAGCTCCACCTCGTTGAGCTTCAGATAGAGGAATCGTTTCTGAGCCTCGTCGAGACGTTGCACTAGGGCGGCATGGGTCACGTCGATGTTGATCTCTTGAATCACCAGGTCGGCTGGTCGCTCAGGACGGTCCTTGTTGGCGCCTTTGCGGTTGTTCATGTCGTTGTATTCCTTCAGACGGCGCTCGTTCTCTGCATCACGTTCACGGATGTCGGCCATGATGTGGTTGATGGGCTCGTCGATGCAACCCTTGCCGCTACCTGTTTCAGCCATCGCCATGTTCATCAGCGTAGCCTCGTGCAGCACATTATCCGTATAGCGGAACTGCACCTCGTGCAGATGGGTGCCCAAGGCAGGGAACACGGCATGAGCCACGGTCGCCTTATAGATGTCCGGGGTGTTTTGTGTGAGCAGCTTGATCAGTTTCGGCAGCGTCTTCGGCATCTCAGGCGGTGTCACGCTGGAGTAGAGTTGTGACAGCGGTGTGGTGTCGGCCTGAGTCTCTTCCTGTGCCGAGTCCGAAGCTGTCTGTTCTGCGGCATCCCCGCCTGCCGATGCCATCTTGCGGCTCGTGGCAAACACACGGCGCTGGAACTGTGTCAGCTTCTGGCTGGGGTCGGTATACTTGTCGTAGAAGTCGCTCACCAGCGTCTGGATGTTCTCGTCCTGCCAGTTCTGCGGCATCCTCACCTTCAGCACACCGTTCAGCTCGTCCTGCGTCAGCAACTGCGTAGCACCCACGCTGAGTATACTCTTCAACGAGAGGTGACGGGCACCCTCGACAATCAGGTCCTGCGGACGCAGTTCGGCCTCTTTCATGCAGGCGTCGAAGATGTAGAGCGTCCTGTCATTTGCCTCCGTCATCGTTGGCGCGTCTTGTGGTTGACGGGACGTAGAGCCGGATGACTGCCCCTGTTTGCGGCTGCCGTCCTTAGCCTTCCATTTTCTGATCTCCTCCTGACTCAACACGGCAGGCTTCAGCCCGTCGCCGAACATCCTGGCCTCGTCGATGTAGAGGATATAGTCTCTGCATGGGATGAAGATGCCCCTCTCCAACTCGTGGACGGCCTTGTCGTAGGCCACGTTGCCCATCTGACTGGCCATCCATGCCTGCGACTCCTGTCGCGTCAGACCCTCAGGGATGTCATACAACACATGACCGCCGCAGCCGCTGGCCGAGATGTTCACCATGTTGATGCCCAGATCCTGTTCGCACCCCATCAGATACTGCGTATAGAGCTCCCTGAAGTTTTCGCAGCCGTCGAGGTCGATGAGCGCCTTGCCGGAGTCCTGAGGGTCGCTGTTGCCGTCCTTATAGCCTTTGCCGAAATGGGCGTGAGGCGTATAGAAGTGCAGGCCTTTCTTCTTGTTGCGCTTGGCCTCGCTATACTCCTCCTTGGTCAGTTCACCGCGCAGGCACTGCTCTTTCAGGTCGGCCAGCTCGGCGCAGATGCTCCCTGTCAGGGAGTCATCCGCGTAGCCGTAGAAGCCCTCGGGAGTGGCTGGCTCCGTCTTGGGGCTTAACATGTTTCTTCCAATATCTATTCTTGACATAAGCTTTTTCTATTCCTTTATTTATAAAACGATTTCAGCATTGACACACGCTCGTCTCTCAGAATGGCGTCCAGACCTTCGTTGATCTGACCCTTCAGGTCGTTGACCACCTCCTGGGCACTCAGTTCATTAGACGAACTGGCAAACACCTTCAACCGCATGGCGCTCAGCTTGATCCAGCCGCTGCGCAGCTTCTTCACCATCTCGTCAGGCCTGCGCGTCTTCGGCTTGCGATTGTAAGGTCTGAACTCGATGCACTCATGACCGTCCTCTGTCTTTACCAGCATCAGTCGGCCTTCAATGTTTCTCCCACTTCTGACGGCCTTAACCACCGTCTCTGCAATTGTTACTAATGATTCCATAAGCTTTAAATAATTAATGATTATTCATATTTACATCGTTCAACATTTTTTCCAGATGCTCTGCAAACATCAGCTCAGGCATATTGTCCATGAGCATCTGGCAGATGATCATGTAGTGATGCTGTGCAATGGCGCTCTTGAAAGTCATTGTCGTGCCTGTCATCACGTACACCACCAGAGCATAAGCCATCGCTGCACGGTCGAGCGGATGGTAGAATTCGAGCATCTTCTCTACGCGCTGACGGCTCTCCTCTGTCAACCACAGCTCCAGGAGCTTGATCATCATGCGCGTGGCGAGTGTCGTTTCCCAGTCGCCGAACTGCTCTATGCCGTCGGTCTTCTCCAACCAGGGAGCCAGGTGGTGCAGCATCTGCGTCAGCTGTGACTCTTCGTTGATTACTCTCTTTTGTGCGTCTGTCAGCTGAGCCGACTCCGACACTTCTTTTTGAATTGTTATCATTATACTATTTTTAGTGAATAAATTTGTTACCAGAGAATCGTTTTGAAATCTCTGTGCAAATTTTCTGAATAACAATTGGCATATACAAAGTTATTCAGGAAAACTTCAAATCAGCAACTCGCTGATAATCAAAGCCTTCCTGAATAACTCTAAATAACTTGAAAGTTATTTACGGTTATTTAAATCCGCGTGTTTCTTTAAAAGGCCTTCAAAGAAACCTAAAACCACGTTTTGGTCGTCACTTATGTCCTTGACGCTAAGTTTGGCTTTCACCGTCTGCTGGTTCTTATAATAATCCTCGAAGGCAAAAAGAATATCTACCGTCTGCAGATGGACGTCGTTGATGACGTTCATTCTGATCACGCTGCCTATAAACAGACACACTTTCGTCACCTCCTTGCAGTCTAAAGAGCCACCCAGAAACTCTTCGAGCTTCTTGCTATAAGTGCTCACCATTTCGTCCATCGCGTTGCAGAATACCTCAGAATTAATACGATATGTATACGTGCCCGCGTGACCCCTGGCACGAGTCTCTATTATCTCTTCGTTCTTCGTTGCCGCCTTCTCAATGATCTTCTTCACCCTGTCGGCAAACGTTTCCTGTGACTGAAGGTACTGTTGCATCCGCTTTTGAGCTTGCTGCTGCGGGGTGGGGCCTTCCTGATGTACGGGAGGCATATTGAAGTCTGAGGCTGGAGTGCTTTTAGAGGGCAACATGCCGTTAGCTACCATGAAATCATCACATACTTTCTGTAGTACGTCGTCTTGGGTTATAGAAGCATGTCGCTGAAGATAAATCAGGTAGCTTTTGACTACAGAGATGTCTTTTTCGTACCTGGCATCCTCAACGACCTCTTCAACAGGCCGTTGCCGATGGCCGTATTGCATCATCTCCGTCTTAAACCTTTTCATCAGTCTTTGAGGATGGGAATTCTGGCATATGGAAGGTACACTCATTAGCGGCTTTCGCCAGTGCTTTGTCTTTATTCCAGGGAGCAGCGATATAATGAATGTCAGACTCGCGCCCAATCAATAACTGCTGACAGCCCCTACCCACCTCGAGCCATGTTTCCTTTGCTTGTTTCCAACTCTTAGTGGCAGCACTGTAAATGACCGTATTGTCGAGAAAAACATCAGTCCACATCTGTTTGTCATCAACCTTATACGCATCCACAACGAGTGGGACAATATCATCCTTGTAGCGTATGACAGGTATGCCCAAGTCGCGCAGACAGGCCTTAGTGCGACGAATTTGCAAGTGAAACTCATCAGAGTCCTTGATATATGTAAGGCCATTTGCCACTTCCTTCCAGCTGAGCTCCTTAGTAATCCCTGCTATACCAATCACATTAACCATCGACACGTCAACCTTGTCCCAGATGGTTCCTGCTGCTTTAGGATGAGGTGTGCTGCCGCCATTGTCGTTACAAAGATGATTCACCAACCGTTCTGGTTTTTCAATGAAAAACGCCTTGTCGGAATAGTTCACTACCGGATGACAATGCGTCTCCACTTTTGATCTTCCCTTCGAGTCGGTCTTTTCCTGGGTCACTATCAGCGTGGCCACATGAAGAGCCACCTCGCCCCCGTAGCTGATGATCTGGTAGGGAGCCTCCAGTTTTAATAACTGTGTCTGTATCATAATCCTTCTTTTATTTGATTTCTTGTGTTATGCAACGTTTCCATATTGCTGCCTGACGTAATTATAGACTGCATCGCGATAGTGGGGGATGCTTTCCTCGCTATAGCTTTCAGGCAGATCACGCCATAGAATATTGCGAATAGTAATGATGATCGAGGCCTTGGTATTGGGTTTGTCGAAAGGATGGTCCATGCCTTCAAGCTGAAGTTTGATGGCGCTAAGAAGCTCTACTGACAATTCCTTGATTCTCTTAATGTCGGTTTTGCTCAAATCCTTCTTCATCAAGATATCAAAAACAGACAGTTGCTCGTCGTTCTCAAACCCTTCGCGAACATACCGTTTTTCTTCCTCTGTCAGATCATTCGACAGTTTCATCAGTTCCTCAAAAGTCCTTTCGATAGTGGCTCTGTTCTGTTCCTGATTATATTCGCGGATAATCTCCTGATACTTCTCATAGAAATTGATACGTGAGGGATTCTGCGCCAACATCTGGGCGATGCGTTCCTGAAGCAGTTCCTGAATATCCTTCATCACCAGATTCTTCTCACGACTCTTGGCAAATTCACGTCTGAGCAGGTCGAAGTTGATGCCACTGATATCAAAGCGACGATATTCTGCCACTCCAGTCAGATCCTTTTCTCCTATTTCCAAATGTTCATCAACAATCTCATTGATGGCCACACTGAGGTCTGTGATGTCAGCATGTCTACGTTTCTTCTGAAGTTCTTTGAATATGGCTTCTATGGCATCTTTCTCTTGTTTCATCTCCTGCGTGATGTCCTCACGATCCAGATATTTCCAAAGCTTCAGCAGCGTTGTGGCATAGGTGCAGTATGTCTTACGAATCTCTGCTGTCTCGCACATCGCATTGGCAGCCTCCTTCAGCAGGAATAGTTTCTCAAACTTCTGCGCTCGAATCAGGCTTCCAAGTTCAAATCCATGTTCACTCAGAAATCCTTTCGCAGCAACAATAGTCTCCAATACGTGTTTGATCAGTTCTTTTTTATCCACCGTAGGGTCGTTACCACCATTGCCTTCTGGATTAGCCGTATAGTCAGCCAAGGCCTGACGCAGGGCCTTCACAATACCAATATAGTCAATGATCAGGCCATTGGTCTTTCCTTCTGACACACGGTTAGCACGGGCTATGGTCTGCATCAGCGTATGCGCCTTCATGGGCTTGTCGAGATAGAGGCAGGATAATGTCTTTACATCGAATCCTGTGAGCCACATGGCACAGACAAAGACAACACGCAACTTGGAATCTGCATCTTTGAACTCTTTGTCCAACTCGCGCTTTTCCATCTTCTCGCGATGCGGTTTGATGTCGAGCCCCCATTTCTGGAAGGTCTGTATCTCATTCTGTTCCTGCGACACGACCACAGCCATTTCCGTTTCCTTCATCCACTCCAGTTTGCGCTGCATCTCCTGCACTTCCTGGTCTGAGTCGCATTTCCCGATGGCCTGCTCCAGCTGATGGATTTCCTGCTGCCAATACTCCTGCACATAGTTATACATCCTGACGCACGTCACCTTATTATAGCATACCATCATGGCCTTTCCTGATGTCCATAAGTCGCTGTAGTGGCCGGCAAAATCCTTGGCTACCAGGCGCAGACGCTTCTTGGCCGTCAGCAGATGCACCTCCTTCGCAAACTCTCGTTCCAGCTTGGCCAGTTGTGAGGCATCGAGGTCGCCTGCCTGCTCCAGCGCAGCAGCTATCTCCTCGTTGATTTCAGGATTCTTCAGTTCCTGTAGTTTCTCTCCGCGATTCTCATAATAAAGAGGCACCGTAGCCCTGTCTTCCACCGCCCGTTTAAAGTCGTAGATACTCACATAACCACCAAAGGTGCGAGCTGTGATATAATCATTCGATAACAGAGGCGTTCCTGTGAAGCCGATACGATGGGCCGTGGGCAGCAGATGCACCAGATTGTCAGCAAAGATACCGTTCTGAGTACGGTGGGCTTCATCACTCATCACAATGATATCGTGGTCAGGATAAATGGGTTCTGCCTTAGGATCGTTAAATTTCTGTATCAGTGAGAAGATGAACGAGGGATTGCCTTTCAACTTCGTTTTCAAGTCCTCGCCACTACTGGCTATGAACTTCTTGGCCTTCACATTGCCCAACAGTCCGCAGTTCTCGAAGGTATCACTGATCTGCTTGTTCAGTTCGTCACGGTCTGTCAGGATAAGGAACGTGGGCGAGCCTGCAAACTTGCGACGGATCTTTTGTGCCAGGAACAGCATGGAATAACTCTTGCCACTGCCCTGCGTATGCCAGAATACGCCCAGCTTTCCATCCAACAACTCACGATTGCGGTATTTCTCTACGGCTTGGTTCACACCTAGATACTGATGGTTGCGAGCCATGATCTTTGCCGTCCTGCCTCCGCTATGGTCATAGAGGATAAAGTTCTCCAGCAGGTCAAGGAAGTTCTCCTTTGTGCAGATACCTCGCAGCATCGTCGGCAGTTCTATGCTGCCTGCATCATCTTCCTTCAGTCGTTTCCACTCGTGAAAGAACTCCCATTTCGAGTCGATGGTTCCCACACGCGCCTCCAGCCCATTGCTGAACATGATAAAGGCGTTATGGTAGAACAACTGCGGGATGGTATCGAGATAGTCGCGATAGTTCTTGTTAAAGGCATCTACCACCTCCACATCGTGGTTCTTCAGTTCCATAAAGAGCAAGGGAATACCATTCACAAAGCCCACGATGTCAGCCCTCCTGCGATACAGCGCTCCATACACCTGCAACTCACGCACGCACAGGAACTCATTTTTATCAGGCGAAGCAAAGTCAATCACCTTAGCGCGCACCTCTTCTGTCTCTCCGTTAGGTTTGGTGCGAGTCACGGGTATGCCGTCACGAATCAGCTGATACTTCTGCTCGTTAATCTGCATCAGCGTCTGCGAGCTCATATACTCCGTCAGACGATCCATACACTCCCGCAGTTGATCCTCCGTCAGCCAAGGATTTAACCGTTTCAGGGACGAATTGATCTCGCGAGTCAACAGCACCTCGTTATAGCTTGTACGGCCAAGCGTGCCATTCGCCCCCAAGGTCTCTTGGTCGAAAGCATAGACGCTCTTCCAGCCCAGCTCCTGTTCCAAGAAGTCGGCTGTACTCTTCTGTATCAGTTGGTCTTCGCTATAATCCTTTGGCATAATCGTAATTATCTAATGCATTATTCTATCGTCACCTTCCAATATCCAGTCTTGTTACTGCCCACACGCACAATAAGTCCTGCCTGTTTGAGATTATTGAGATGTGTTTTTACCTGACGCAGAGAAAGTGTATTGTTTTCTATTGCCAGTGACGAGTGTATGGTCTTTATCTGGTTTTTCTTACGCAGCATAGGTGAGGGCACTTGATTACCCAACTGTGTTAAGATGCTTCCAACTTGCTCTGATATCTCAGAAATCAGGCTCGTCATCTTCGATGTTATTGTGAATGGCGGTATATACATAACTATGTTATTTTCTTTTCGATTATACTTTTATCTCTCCACCCATTAACTTAGGAAGCAAGCGGTCACGGGCTTTGGTAAGGAGGCGGATTTGCTCATCTGCATTCATTATTTCATCGTCCATATTCTTTGCTAAAGAATTGAATCTCCGAATTAAATCATCTGATGCTATCAAGAACTCTAAATTCAGCAATTCATCTTTGGTAATCGATGCAAATATAGCCCCGTTCCCAATTATGTTATCTTTGAAGAATCGCTCCTTCAACAAATAAAATAGGAAACTCTGATATCCTTGAAGATGAGTCATCGCAGACAAACCACGCCCAATGACAATTTTGTTCTTTGTAATATTCAAACGGCCTACAGGTGCTCTTACGCTAAATAATATACTATGTGGTTCTGCTATCCGAGTATAAGATGTGCTGTATGTGTCATCAACAACAAATCGATTTCCATAACTTCCTACGCCTTGATGGAAAGGCAACCCCTTGTTCTCATTATTGTAAAATTCCGATTTTGGACTTTGACCCATTATCACATTTGCAAAATCCACAAGTTTCTTTTTCTCCCACCCCTCTGGCATGCCATCAACTATCTTGGTGTTTTCATGGCCAGGGAAGCGGAGGTCAACGAACCATTCCTTATAGAGTCGCCGCGCCGCCTCCTCCAATAGCTTTATCTGCTTCTGATAGTTCTCTATCAATGAGTCGTAGCGAGAAAGGATGGTAGCAATGCGGTGCTGGCTGGATATTGGAGGAAGGTTTATTGTCATACTTCTCAATGCAGTAAGGCTAACAGTCCTCTGTGCAGCTCCTATTGCAACAGAATCAGCCTGCATATAAAAATCTCTCGTTAACATGGTATAATAAATAAAACGAGAGTCTGCAATATCATTATTGGGACGTAATATCGCAATGTGTCTTTGGAAAACAAATTTCTTGTATTCTTTTACCAAAACAGGTTTCCCAAAAGAACCTACAACCGAATAGAGTATGTCTTTCTCTTGTGGCTTACGTATAGAATCAAGTCTATCGTAATAATCTTGAGGGACAAATAGTGTGTCACTGAAATCAATATGATTTGTAGAATCAATATTCGAGATTGTAATAAATGGAATGCCATTATTCGTTTTGGGCGGAGGTAAATGATCTCCGTCAGAAATGCTTAAGCAGCAATCCTTTAACTTCACTTTCTTCCACTCACTCATTCCTCGTCCTCCTCCTTACTGTTGTCATCAAACAGTCCGAGCTCTTTCCAGTTTCTGACTTCCTTGTCGAAATCCGAGAGGTATTCACGATCCTGTATCAAACGGAACTTATCATACTCACCAAACGCCTTTTCTTTGGCCTCCTCCGCGCTCACAGTTCCAGCCCCCTCCAGCACCTCATAGTTGTACATGCCCAGAAAACGCTCTAACTGCTGTTTCCATTCAGCCATCGTGGTGATAAGTTGGCGGTTTGCCCTATTCTCAGCCAAATCGAGGAAGGCGTTGGATATCAAGTTCAGGTCAGAAACTTCCTTGTCTGACAGATAATTCTTTGCAATAATGGTGTCTGAGCGCTGCACCCTGCCATCAGGAGCATTCTTCCACGTAGTAAGTCCCATGTGAGGCATCTCAGCATCGGCACGGTTGTAGATAATCTCTGCTGCTGTCTGGTGAGTCACAGCCCAGTGCATCATGTTCTGCACCATCTTGAAGAACAACTGGGTAGTCTCACTCTTGGGATCGTAGTCAGCACTACACTCTGCATACACATCCGTAATCTTCTGGTAATAACGGCGCTCCGAAGTGCGAATCTCGCGGATGCGCTCCAGCAAGTCGTCGAAGTAGTCCTGTCCGAAATGCTTGCCCTGTTTCAGTCGCTCATCATCCAGCACAAACCCCTTGATGATAAACTCCTTCAGCACGCCCGTTGCCCAGATACGGAACTGCGTGGCCTGATAACTATTCACACGATAGCCCACCGCAATGATGGCATCGAGATTATAGATCAGCGTATCGTAGTCTTTCCCATCAGCGGCAGTTATTGGAAATTTTCGAATAACTGCCTCTTCTTTCAACTCTCCAGTAGCAAAAATCTGACCAAGATGATAGTTTATCGTGCTGACATCAACAGTATACAAATCTGCCATTCGTTTCTGCGAAAGCCAGAACGACTGCCCGTTAAACAGTACCTCAATACGCGTTTCTCCCTGATTGGTTTTATAGATCAGAACGCGCGAAGTCATCTGGTTTTCAATCAGTTCCAAGGTTGGCGTCTGTTCTCTGAAATAGATTCGTGCAGCTTGCACCTGTGGTTTCTTACCATCAGCATTCTCTGCAATGATGAGACAGGCCAAACGAGAAAGACGAAAGTTTTCTACCTCGCGAAAAGAGCCAGAACCCAATTTAACCATCTCTACCACTTGGTTAAAATGCTCGCCCATTTCCATACCCCTGTTTTGGGCCACCTGCAAGGCTTTGTTCAGCACGCGGTTGAACTTCTGCCAGGTGCTGTAGCCCAAGGCTGTCGCCAGCTGGCGAGCGCTCCAGTATTCCTGCCCGCTTTCAGCAGTCTTCCTAATCTGTTCGAAGTCCGACTGAATAGGTTGTATGTTTGTTTCGTTTGTCATTTCAGTTCCTCCCATGCTTTTTGGATCTCATCCATCAGCACGCCGGCCTCTTGGTTCAACTGTGCTAACTCTGCGTGAATCTCGTTCATGCGCTCGTGGAAATCTACACCATCATCTTCCTGCTCTGCCACACCTACGTAGGCACCAGGGGTGAGCGAGTAGTTCTTTTCCTCTATCTCCTGAATAGTGGCAATCTTACAGAGCCCAAGGATGTCTTGGTATTCTCCATCACCAAACTTTGAGGTGAGCCATTCGCGCTGACGGGCGATCTCGAGTGTTTCTTTAAGTTCCGCTACGAGGGCATTCTGCTCTGCCTCGATGCGCTTCTTGTCTTTGCGCTGGGCCTCTGCAATGAGTTGCTTGGCCTCTGCCTTCTGTTTCTGGATAGCAGCCTCAAGACTTTCTATGGTTTGCCCTTGGAGGGCTTCATCGTAATCTGCTATCAAAGCCTTATACTTTTCTGTCTCACCACGGTACAGATGCACGATGGCTTGTAGGTTACGGAGTTGCCACTCTGTCCACTCATTGAGGGTACGATCGACTACTGTATAGTAGTTGCGGGCATCGATGAAGAGCACCTTATCGCGGATGTCGGCGTTCTTATTTCTGTCGAAGAACCACAACGAACAGGGCAGGGAGAGCGTATAGAAGAAGTTGTTACCCACGCTCACCATCACGTCCACATCGCCTGTGCGCACGAGCTTTTCGCGGATGTCACGGTCTTTGTTGGCACTATCTGTGGCAGAGCTGGCCATCACGAAGCCTGCACGCCCGTGATCATTCAGGTAGGCATAGAAATAACTGATCCATAAATAATTGGCGTTACCCACCTCCTTGGTCTTGGCATTCACGCCTGGCAATCCGAAGGGCAGACGGCCTGCAGCAGAGGCAGACTCGGCTTTCACCTTATCCACGTTGAAAGGAGGATTGGCCATCACATAGTCGCACTTGCCAGCCAAATTATGGGCATCGTGATAGAATGAGTTGGCTTCATCACCAGAGATAATCTTACCGTTAAGTCCATGCACAGCCATGTTCATCAGACAAAGCTGGGCGTTGTATTCCACTTTCTCCTGTCCATAGAATGTCATGTTGGTATTGGCATTCATACCAGCTGCATTTACAAAATCGCCCGTCTGCACAAACATACCACCACTACCACAGGCGGGATCGAGCATCACGCCCTGCTTGGGCTCCAACACATTCACCAGCATCTTGACTAAAGACTTTGGCGTAAAGAACACGCCATCGTCGCTGGCCACGGCCTTGGCAAATTTGGAAAGGAAATATTCGTAGATACGGCCAATGATATCGCCACCCACTTCATCGATGGTCTTGTTATTGAAGATGCGCAGCAGTTCGCGCAACAGGTCATCAGCAAAACTTGTGTAGGTCTTTGGCAACACGCCCGTCAGTTGTTCACTCTGTTCTTCTACCAGCTGCATGGCGTAGTTGACTGCCTCGCCTAAGGAATTGATGTCGCGGCCATCCTTGGTTTTCAGTTTTGCAGCAATAATATTATCTGGTAGGTTTACCAAATAGTCGAACTGTGCTTCCTTGGGGAGATAAAGCGCACTCTTGGCTGCAAAATCGCTGGGTTCTACAGGCATCACGCGACCTCCACGCATAGGACGGCTCTGCAAAATTTCCGCCTCTACCATCTTATAACGGCTATAGGCATAGCGCAGGAATAAAAGAGCCAGGGCTGGCATGCAATATTGTGAGCTCGTCAGCTTACTCCCTTGACGAAGCAAATCTGCTGACTCCCATAATTCAGTCTCAAGTTTTCTTATATTGATCATATGATTAGTATATATGCTGCAAAGGTAAGGGAAAAATATTATATTTCCAAATATTATCGACATTTCTTTTCCCCTTTTTTCACCCCCATGCATTACAAATTACAGATTACAGTTTTAAAAGTGTGCCGTGTCGTTGTGGTTTCGGTCGGCGCGGTTGTGAAGGAGTAGAAGAAGAGAAAGAGATTGAATAAATCTATAATAATATATATATAATATATTATATATATATTATTATAGATTGCTTAGGCAGCATAGAAGATAGTACAGGGGCGTGAAAATAAAACTGTAATCTGTAATTTGTAATAACGTGGATATCGGGGAGGTTGATGAAATCTATTTACACATTGAACGCGCTGGGATGTGGCGAAATTCACCTTAAAGGAGACTGGTGGTTTCCTGCCATGAAAGTGGGAGTTTGGGCTATCGAAAGTCGGGGTTTCCTGGCATGAAACCCAGAGAGGTAAAAAGGCACTAAAATAGGCAGCTCAAGGCTGCCCTAATGATTGGTAAATTTTATTGACTTCTATTGGCAGAAATGTGCGGCGGCGGAGTTCTGTTAGTGGACGTAGACCAGGGTCTTCAGCAAGCAATCCGCGGAGTTTCTGCCAGGCATTCTGTGGCTGAATGTTTGGGAAATAGCGGGTCGCGAGCTCGGTTCTGCCAATTGAACATGGATGATTGATCATTTGATATTGATGTTATTAGTTAAACATGTTTCATGATGCAAAGATACGAAAAAGTTCGGAGATATGCAAGAAATAGCGCAAATATTTTGGTATAATATTGAATAATATAGAATAACGTTGTATAACATGTTTTGGATGGTTTTAAAGTTTGCATAGTTCAAAATAATTCATTAATTTTGCAATGTATTTGAGAGTGAAGAATGAAGAGTGAAGAATTTCCTACCGGGCCCAAGGGAGTAATCTCTCACCACTCACCTCTAACCTCTCACTACTAAAAAAAGGCTTATGTTTAACTAAAAAAAGAAAGGAACAAAAAAATGGCAAGAAGTGAAATTCCCATGGTGATTAACCTGCGTCAGAACAAGAACGACGACAGCACCGCTTACGGAAAGTATTTCGCAGAGGTGGACTCTAAGGAACCTCTTAATCTGAAGGGCTTCGCAGCCCACATGACCTCGCACGGCAAGATCGCCGACTACCAGATGTGCGTGCTGGTGCTGGGACAGGTGGTGGACTGCATGAAGGAGCTGCTGACGCAGGGACAGCCCGTGAAGCTGGACGGCTTCGGGACGTTCTCTCCGAGCGTGGACGCTCAGAAGCTGGGCAAGGCCAACCTCGCCGACGCTGTAGCCGGTGGTCCCGAGGCGATGATCAACGGCATTCACATCAACTTCGTCCCTGAGAACACGAAGGGTGAGAAGCTGACCAGTCGGGCTCTGAAGGAGGACTGTATCTTCACCTTCGGTTACCTCGTGGAGAGCGAGAAGCGTACCGTCGGTGGTAAGGAGAAGCGATTCCAGAAGAAGACGCCGCTGAGCTATGTGCTGGCACCCGCCGCAGACCAGCAGGGCAACGGTTAAAATGTCACACAAAACAATTATCAGTGTGAAATATGAAGAAGCAACGCGTGATCGAGTTGGCGGTGAAGGTTCTAGTAGCCGCGCTCACAGCATTCCTGACGGCGATTAGCACGACCTCGTGCATGGGCCACGGCCCGTTTTAGCCTAAACTTGAATGAGGATGTGCCTATTTGGCACACC
>Ga0310691_10004746_pt1 | contig 15164 bp, 13 predicted proteins | sample 176DNAGHGlowgp2_FD_203887 | JGI IMG/M metagenome (GOLD analysis project Ga0310691, IMG submission 203887) | Sheep rumen microbial communities from Palmerston North, Manawatu-Wanganui, New Zealand - 1766 DNA GHGlow gp2 (v2) (version 2) | ecosystem: Host-associated > Mammals > Digestive system >... | reverse complement strand
GAACATCTTGCCATTTTTTAATGCAAACCGACAGCGGCCGCTTCCTGCGGCCCCTGAGCCTGTCGAAGGGTCGAAGGACCGCTAAAAACAGCCTCCACTTCCCCATAAGAAAAAATGGCAAGGAGGCCATTTTTTAGGGGCTTTCCGGGGTTCCGGCTTCCGCCTCCATTGCCTACGGCAACGGCTACGCCGCCCCTCCAATCCCGGCCGTGCTTGCAATTGCTAACGGAGTTTTCGAAAAACAAACAGATTGTACAAAGTCACTTTCAAGGACGCCGAGATGTCGTCTTGTGTTTATTTCAATTTTGCCTCCGAAAAACACAATCAGCCCTCTCTGGTTTTCTTGCCAAGATGTGCCACACACTTCTATCCTACTGCGCCTCCACATGTGCTATCATCGCGCGGACTTGTGGGCTTTCGTTGGTGGATTGGAACTTTATGGCCGGGTGTTTTTTTGCATAGACGCGGAATATTTCGTCGGCAAAGGCTTGGCCTATGAAGTTTACTTCTTGAAAATCCAGAACAACGGTTGTAAATTTTTCCATGCGGGTCAAAAGCCTTCTTGCCTGTGAGCGGGAGGTAAGAGTAAGACCTTCCTGCTGCATAAAGCGCAGCTGGACCACTGTTTTGAATTTGGGTTTGTCGTAGTCAAAGCCTGCGTATTCGTCAAAGATTTCTTTTGCAACCTTTTTTGTGTCAAGATTAATTTCGAATGTTACTTTTGTTCCTTTTCCAAGCTCTTCGCCACCGGCTGTTTGCGTGTCAATCTGCTGGGGAGAAAAGATGAGGCCATCAGACAGTATGAAAAATTTGTCGCACAGTTTGGACGAAAAGAAAATTCCTTCTCCCGAATGGTTTTCCGGTGACGAAGTGAATTTTCCTTTGGAAAGTTCTATGACAGCCTGCTTTTCATTTTGCAGTCCCAAGCTGTCTTTTATTTTCTTAAAGATGCCAATGCCGTCATCCTGAATTGTAATTCTTATTTTCCCTATGGATTTTTGGGCTTGGACGTGAATCTTCTTTGCGCCGGAATGTTCTATTGCGTTGTTGGTTATTTCCATAAAGGCGTAGTCAAATTTTCATCGTACCAAATAAAGCAAGTCAACGTACCAAATAAAATTTTCATCGTACCAAATAAAAACGGGACATCATCATTGCCTGCATGGACAGGCTTTACAATGACGATGCCCCAAATTTAAGCGTCAGTGGATGCACAAAAAATTCATTACAAAAAACTGTCCCTACTTACACACATACCCCGACGCAGAAAACTCATAAAAGTCCGAATTCCCATCCTTCAAGGAAAGCTCAAGGCGGGTAAAGATAACAGTCCAGCCGTCCTTTTTAAGGGTAAGGACATGCTCCACCTCTTTGCCATAGGAATAGTGCTCCTCCGACTTGCTTGAATTTTTAAGCAGGAATTCCTTAAGCTCATTTGTAAAATCAAGTTCCTTTTCTTCAGACTCGGGGCCAAAGGAAATTACACCTTTTCCTTCACTGCTCCCCCTACCTGATTCATAAAATGAATAGAGGGTGGAAAACTCCCCAACGTCCAGCGCAGCCCCTGCAGGCAGGTAAAGCGTAAGAGAATTGTAAAGTTCCATAGCCTCACCTTTTGCCCGCCTTGCATATTTTGTTGAATGGGCAAAACCAAAGGTCTTTTCAAAAGAATCAGCATACTTATATTCTTCTTTGGAAGACACAACCCACCAGGATGGCATTTTCCCAAAGTCATTAAGTTCATCGGCAGCAGAAACAACAGCCGCCTTTTCCTTGTCAGAAAGAAGAGCCTCAGCCTTTGCAGCGTCAAGCCTTCCATTTTCATAGAGTGAATGTGCCTTGTAAATGCCCACAATGCGTGAGGTCTGGCTAAAGCGGGCAATGCTTATGCAGCCTGTCCCCGGAACTGCCATCAAGAACGCGGCAAGAGAAAGCACAAGGTAAACAGACTTCATGTATTTTCCCTTCTTTACAAAAGGAAGAATGCAGAAGATTATGCTTGCAATTATATAGTAAAGACTTGCCACCCTGGAAAGGGTAAAGCCGTATTCCCGTATCCTTATTCCAAAAGAAAAGCACTGCAGGGCAATGAGCGGCAAAAGAAAAACGGAACCCCATCTGCGAAGGAATTTTCCGGCGGCAGAAAAAGTTCCCTCGCGCGGAAGGGCAAGGTAAAAGAAAAGGTAGACGGCAGTTGCGGCGGACACAAACGGATTCACCATTCCAACAGGCATGCTGCGCGTAAAGATGCACTTTGCAAAGTAGACGTAAAGCACAAGGAGCAGCATTGCGTAAATGGGAAGAAGAGCACAGGAAACAATTACGTTAAAAGCCTTTGGTATGGAAACCCTTTCCCTGGGGCGGGTAACGCAAGAAACCAAAAGGTTCATTCCAATCACGAAAGACGAAAAGAAAAAGCATGCCGCAAAAGGAATGTTATTGGAAAAAGAATAGATAAGGTTCTTGAATGCAAAAATCACAAGAAGAAGCCCCAGCACAAGGCAGGTTACGGTAATCCCCTGCATAACAAGGGAAACCACCGCATTGGGCACAACCTTTTCTTCATCCTGGAACTTGTGCAGCATCCAAAGCCCCATGGCCACAAAAATGAACAGGCTTGAACCGTAGACAAAGGGCCTCCAGTCGCTTCCGGACTTTAAAAAGAAAAATATTGGAACCGAAAGTAATGCGCTCAAGACCTGTCCCGCAGCGTGAATCAGAGCCTTCTTTTTACCCTGAATGTCCTTTTTTGCACACAGAAAACGGCAGAGCATTTCCGCAAAGAAAGATGCCGCGCAGCACCAGACTGCAGAAAGTGCAAGAAAGCTAGCATTCTCAGAAAAGGCATTTTCCTTTTCGCGCAGGGCCGAATATGGCTCGCTGTCATAGGAAGCACCGGACTTACGCAAGGCTTCGTACTGACCTCTGAAAATGTCATTACTGCAAACAGCAAGCGTTGCAGAAACGGCGGCAACTATAGTTCCCGCAAAAAATGCCGGAAATTTAAGGGCAGAATTCTTTAGCTCCTGCCATGCGGAATTCAAAAATTTAAACTTCATAATTTTCCTCTTTTTTTATTAAATGAGTATACGAAAAATCATATTTTAAAACAAGCAAAGTCTTTTTTGTTACAGGGGCTTTTTTTTCTTCTTTATTATTGCGGCACTTTCATCTGCGCAACAAAAGTGCCCCCAAAGAAGGTCTTGCCATTTTTTAATGCAAACAGACAGCGGCCGCTTCCTGCGGCCCCTGAGCCTGCCGAAGGGTCGAAGGACCGCTAAAAACAGACGCCTCTTTCCCGCAAGAAAAAATGGCAAGGAGGCCATTTTTTATGGGCTTTCCGGGGTTCCGGCTTCCGCCTCCATTGCTCCACTGCGTTCCGCAACGCGGCAGGGCGTTCCGCCCCTTGCGTCCCTCCAATCCCTGCCGTGCTTGCACTTGCTAACGGAGTTTTCGCAGAAAACTCCAGGGCAGGCTCCGCCTGCCACAATCCCTGCCGTGCCTTAATATGCCACCTTCAGCCCCCCAACCTATAAAAGTGAACTGGCAGAAGGTCCAACTCTATTGCTAAAAATGCGTTCTTTTACTATTATATAGGAATGAAAAAATATGACATCTTTAACAAGGCCATGCGCAACAGGATTTTGGGTGTGGCGGCATTTTGTTTTCTATATATTGTATTGGCCCTTAGGCCTTTGAGCACGGAACTGCACCTTACCCCTGAATGGACGGAAGGAATCACCAGGGTCCAGGGGGGAAGCTCCGCCCAGGAAACAATTCCCTTTAAGCTGGGGCAGAACATGGGCTTTTTTACGCCCGAGGGAAAAATCACAAACCTTGTAACCTACCCCTTCAAGGCTTCTATCTCCGACTCATACTACACTTCCTATTCCGCAAACAACACAAGCGCAGACTTCTTTTTGCCAAGCGGAGAAAAGGCCGGCACAATCAAGGAAGCAGGCTTTCCCTTCTTTGACGAAGACAGAATTTACGTCTTTTTGCCGGGCGGGTCTTCTTTTGTCCAGTGCTCAAGTTCGGGCGAAAGGCAGTGGGCCTACGAAAGCTATTGTCCGGTAACTGCATTCTCTTCCAGTGCTGGAGGAACAGTAGCAGGCTTTGCGGACGGAACCCTTGTTTCTTTTACAAAGGACGGCAGCGTTGACCAGAAGTTCCAGCCGGGAGGAAGCAATTTTTCCGTTATACTTGGAGCCGGCATTTCCAAGAGCGGAGACACAGTTGCTTGCGTTTGCGGACAGGACCAGCAGCGTTTTGTTGTGGCCCAGAAAAGCGGTGAACACAGCAAGATCATCTTCCACGAATATCTTGAAAAGGCTTCTGTAAAGCAAGAGCTTGTAAAATTCAACAGCAAGGACAACATCGTCTACTACGGCTACGAAGGAGGCCTTGGTGTTGTTGACCTGGAAAAAATGCAGAGCTACAAACTTCCGCTAAACGGACACGTGGTTCAGATTCAGGAGAATGAAGAGGAAACCCTTGCCTTCATCCTTAGCAGGTACGGAAAAAAATACACTATAACCGTAATAGAAAAATTCAACCAGAGCGTTGCATCCTTCTCTTATAACGCAAACTATTCATTCATACAGGTAAGGGGCAACTCCCTCTTTGTTGGCCGCAACGACAAGATTTCAAAACTTTCGGTTTCAAGAAAATAGGGGGCAGCAAAAATGAAAAAAGACTTTGGCTTTGGAAAAAAATTGGCACTTAACAAAAAGAAATATCTGGTGGCAGGAACCCTTGCGGTAACACTCCTTGGCACAGCGGCTGCCCTATTTGCATTCAGCTGGCCACAGGCACAGACAAACTCGGACACCTTCCATTCATACTTTGGTCAGCTTAGGGGTGGCACAATAAGTTCTTCCCTTATCTTTAAGGACAACTCGGAAGTAAAGACCGCCGACCCCGGAGACATACTGGCAGTCATAGACGATCACACGGAAGACTACGGCTGGTTCGAGTCAACTCTTGGCAATGCGGTAATAATTGGCCACAGCGACCAGAGGGTAACAATTTACGCAAACCTTGACGAAGAATCAATTCCGGCATCCCTTGGCGCATCATCCTTTGTTTCTACAGGAACTCCACTCGGCACAAGCGGAAACTCAGGCTGGCAGGAAGGGGAAAGCTGCCTCGAATTCCAGGTGCTGGACACAAAGAGCGGTATTTCAATCAACCCAAGAATGCTCATGCCAAAGATTGGTGCAGAGCTTCCCGTAAGCATGGGCTACATCACTCTTGATGACGAAAAGGGAGTTACCCACTACCTTGTTAACGAACGCAACCTAAAGGCTGGAACCTACTACATCTACAAGACCCGCGACGCAACAGCAGTTCCGTTCAGGACAATAGTTGCAATAAACGGCGCAACGGTCGAGCGTATTTCTTACGACACTCTAAAGGAATACAACGGCAGGCTTTGCATTACAGGCAACAACAACTACCCGGTAGAGCTTATGTACCCAGACGACACAAGGCTGCTTCTTGGAAAGATTTCACTCCCCTACGGCCACGTGGGTCTTTCGGTTACAGTTGTGGACATGCTCAATTCCGCCCAGAGCGTTACATACAATCTGGACGTAAACTAAAGCAGCAGGGCTATTCAAGTTCAATTCCCATAAGGCTCATGTTCTTGTAAAAGACTTCGTTGAATTCCATTTTTTTGCTCAAGTCGTTGACTATTTATTCGCGGCTCCATTCGTAGAAGAGTGCATTGTAGCTTTTAAGATATAATGAGGCTTCGACGGAAGTTTTGCTGTTACAAAGGCTGTAGTAAAAATAGTCGTGCGAAAAAATTGCCGGATAAAGCTCAAGTTTTTCACCATCATGTTTAAGGCAAAGTTTGTCTTCTAAAATGGATACAATCTCGTAAACTTCTGTTTCTACACTTGACCATTCTCCAGAATCATCACCATAGGAAACTTTTACAATTATCTTTTTGTCTTTCATTGAAAGAGAAAATGTTCCGACTCCGCCAAGAGAAGATTCCATAAGACCAAAGTTGTATTTTCCGTCTGCCTCAAAATTCATAAAACGGAATCCGTCATAAATCCAGAGAAAGCGGGACAAATAGATTTTCAAATCAGAGTCGGTCCATCCTGTCGTAGAAAAGGGTTTTAACTTATCGCTAAGGTAGCCGCCAAAAACCCAACCGGTAACGCTAGTCTGTTTTTTAAAAGATTCCAAAGGCATAATGATTTTTACCCAGTTGGAAGATATTCCGTCTATTGTAACCTTAGGGCCAAGTTCAACAACTTTAACTTTCATCCTGTCGTAAACAAGGCCAATCTTATTTGCGCTCAAACTTGCACTGTCACGGACGCGCAATCCAGACGAAGCATCCACATACTTATAGCCTTGGGCAAAGCAAGCAAAAGCAGCAGCTAAAAAAACTGCAAGAACAAAACAATACTTTTTCATACAAACCTCAAAAGAATTATAGCGGCTTTTGGAAGCTTGCACAATAATATTTTGACCGCACTAATCGCCCATCAAGAGGACAAATGAAAGATTGTCATAAACAACATGTCCCTCACCCTTTCCGCCCAGACAGTATCTGATTTGATATATCAGTCCAGGCTTCACGTTTGTAAACTTAAGATAAAAATGCTTGTCATCAACAGGGATTTTGTCGTCGTTGCAGAATTTTTTCTGCGCATATTTTTTGCCTTCGGTAATATCCTCAAGCTGATAGGCATCATTCTGGACGTACTTGTAGGGATTGTCACAGATAGTTATTTTAAAAGCAAAGTCTATTTTAACGGGTTTTGAAATTTGTTGACCAAGCGCAAAAAAATATGCAAGAACGTCATTTTCAGAAAGGCCGTTAAGAAATTCAACTGACTCTATTATTTGGAGTTCGCCAAAAACTTTGCCGTCCTTTACTTTGCATAAAACCTTCTGAACAAAATCGTCCTTGCCTTTGGCATTGCTCCGGTAAATGTATGCAAAAACTTCTTTGCCGTCAGTAAGATTTTCTGTCTTTGCCTCAAAGTGCAATTCTGTGCCAACACCAGCAAGGTATTCAGCCACAGCAACATCCTGAGTCTTTTCGTCAGTCCATTTTAGTTCAAAAAAATCTCCGCCCAAATCACTTTCAGCTGCAAGGCTAGCCCATTCAGGCATGGCCACAAAATCTTTATTGGTCACACAGGAAGCTAACAAAATGCATGCTCCCAAAAGCGCAAGAAAATTCTTTGTTTTAAATATGCTCGTTTTTTTATCTCCATTTTTTGTTTTGGCATATTATATTTGTTAAGCGCATCTATATCAATTCTATCCTGATTCATTGCGGCTATTTTTTATAATCTTTTGTCAAGACTTCAATTCTTTCTTTTACTTGGTTCATAAAATCCATTGTTTGAATTTTTACAGGAGGGAACTTTTGCATTTCCGCCCAAAATTCATCGCAACTTTTGCAAGAAAGAACTGGCAAGTCTTTAAACCTTTTGGTCGAAGAAGAAGTAACATTAACTACCCCATCGTTTTTTATTCCATAATAACAAATCATTTTCTACTCCACTTCTTATTTTAGCACTCAGTGGAAGTCCACACAGCAATTCATATGGAAATTTCCCAGAACGAAGCGTAGCAGAAAAAACAAACATTCGATTCAATTATATCTTTGGCATTTTTTCACAATCGGGAATACCCGAACAAATACCAGAGAATTGTATGAGTATCAAGCAAGTATTTCATTACATGTACTCCACAAAATCTTCAATAGGCTCATCAAAATCCGGGGACATGTAAAATGGCTCGCCCTTCCAGATGCCATACATTAAGGCATCAGTTTTCTTTTATTATTTTTTTAATTCTTTTACCATATATCCGCAAGTAAAGGGGAAAAAATCAAATTTCTCTGTTCCAATATGAACGAATCCTTCCTTTTCGTACCATTGCCGGAGAATAGTATTTTCTTCCACAATCCCAATGTTTATTTTAGTACAATTATGAGCTTCCGCCTGGCTATAAGCATCTTTTAGCAATTCCTGTCCGATTTTCCTATGTCGATATTCAGGAAGAACACAAAGATTATTCAATTCGCATTCACCTTTGTCTTGCATCAGAAGAGAATAATACCCGATTATTTTTCCATCAGAATTGAAATAAGCAAACATGTATCTTGGCTCGTTGTCCATCTGATATAAAAGTCTTTCTTCTGTCGTAGCAAAGGCGGTAAATCTTGAGGCATTTTCGATGGTAAAACAAAATTGTTCAGCAATTGTCATAAAACTTGACCTTATGACTTTCACGCATTCCGGCACATCGCTTTTGTTTATTTTTCTTATCACTTTTTTCTCCTCAAGTGCTCCAGTGCGGGCGTCCGTATAACAATTGCTTAAACGGTGGCGCGGCTTGACCGCGACATCCGCTTTGAAGCTTTGTTATGTGCTATTTTTTTGCAAATTCTTTTATTTTCAAATTAAATCTATAATATTTTTCTGCTTTAAAATATATCCAACCATCCTTATCATAAAACATTTTCGTCATATTTTCCCTTCCTAGATTACAGAGAGATAAATCTTTGTCATATTTTTCTAATATTTTATCTGTTATCATGTTTTCAGTTATTTCATAAACCCTTACATTATCCGTTTCTGAGTTTATGTACCAAGATGAACCTAAATCATTCATACTAAATTACTTCCTCTTATTTTTAATCTTTGACTAATTCTGGAATTTTCAAATTATATTTCATATAATCACAGTTCGATATTTTATAATATAACTGCCCTTTGTTATCACAAAATACTTCATTGTTTTCAAAATTGCATGATTCTATTTTTGCTTTATATTTTTTATAGATTTCTTCAGTTATCAATTCTTTTGGAATTTTAAATAACCGTTCTGTTGTTCGTATTTTATTGCTGGTAGGCCCTATATTACTACCCCCTGTATTTTTTACTTTGTTTTCAATCAAACCGTTTATCTTTTTAAATCTTGTATTGATTTTGTTCTCAAGTTTTTTTTCAGAGGAACTGTTTAAACTAAAATAATGTATATCTTCTCTTAGAAATTTAGAAAGAACCAAGTCATTTTCCGAAATTATTTTACTGTATCCGGAAATATTCTTATGACCTGCCGGATAAATTTTGTTAGAATATATAGCCTCAAATAAATTCCATTCTATGATAAAAAGATAGTTATCCGTAAGAGCTATCAAGAAATCCGGTTTTTCCTGCTTATAAACAAACCATGTATTATACTGGTCTTTTGTGAATTTTATTTTTCCATATTTAACTTCAATCGAAAACTCTGCATGTTTCTTCAATTCATAATCTTTAGCCAATTTTTTATTTACAACCTTTACTCTTTGAGAAGTTATCGTTGGCCCACTTCTCTTACAAAAGACAATATCTCCTGCAACACCTTTTGTTCCGTCTGGATTTATATAATCTGGAATTCGGTTAAATTTATTTAATAAATATACGCTACAAAAATGATGTTCTCCAGGAGAAGAAAAGAAATTATAAAATCGACCTCTATACCATAAAATGGACATCTCTTCTCTATACATATTTTTCCTCCTGCGCCCCAGTGGGGCGTCCGTATAACATATTTTACCTTTACAACTCTTTTAGCTTTTTACCACAAAAATTTCCCCGACAGTTTTTTGGCTGCGGGGAAGATTTGTGTCAATTAATTTTTTTTAGAAGGAGCCGTGGCTGCCGCCGTGGGTGTGGCCGGATGAGCTTGTGTGGGTGGATGAGTGGGAATAACCGCTTGAGACTGTGCGTTCTGTGGGGCGGGCAGTCCTTGTGGTAAAGGTGCGGACAAAGCGGTCTGCATTGTTGCCGGAAGAAGCTGCAAGACGCTCGTAGCCTGCTGCAGTTGTTTTTTCAAAGACAGTGCGGTACTTGCTTCTCTTGGCCGAAGTTCCAAGCCATGACGAAATCAAACCGATGAGACCTGAAATGAAGCCCCAGACTGGATCTAAAGGGCCTTTTTCTTCCCTTTCGCCAGCATAGCCGTTTTCTTCGTTTGTAAGAGTCTCGTCGGAAGGAAGCCCCCGAGAAAGATAGTATTCGCAGCTTTGGGCATAGGCATTGAATGCGCCTGCATAGTCTCCGGACTTTAAGAAGGGAATCATTTTTCCGCTTATCTGGTTCTGCCGCCAGTCGGAAAAAATCGTAATAGTGTCATGGCCGCTTGTGGAAATGGCCCATTCACGCTCAGCCATTGTAATGAGAAAGAGGATTCCTTCATTTTCAGAGCCCTGGCCGTAGGAATTGTTGTCAAAATAGTCGTCTGCATAGGCCGTGACGTTTGTTCCTGCAATGTCCGCCTTTGTTACCAAAACTACATCACAATTGTAGCGGGCGCTTACAGAGGCAAGTTTCTGCTGCAAAGCCTCAGCCTGAGATGGGGAAAGAAGCCCCGCATCGTCCACGACGAGAGCCTTCGAAGAAGCCGTGCCGCCAGACCCGTTTCCAAGTCCTTCATCCTGAGTCACTTCCACAATGCCGTCATTCTCCGCCTGGGCAGAAAGAGGCAGCAGTACAAAGGAGGCAAAAAATAATATGCAAAGTATGTTAAAAAGTTTCTTCATAATTGAATTCTCCGGTATAGCATCTTACGCTAGAATTTAAGAAAGAATTTTACGGCATAGGCAACCGCACCTATTATCACAGCCTTTATAAGGACGGAAAGAATGAATTTCTTTTTGTCTTCGGGAAGGATTCCGGCAACCTTTCCAGTTTGGCCGTTTATCACGACGTTCCAAGCCTTGTCCGCATAGCGCTCGGTAAAGAACCAGACCGGCAGCAGACAGTACTTGTGGCTAAGGCCGTGAATCTTTTCCGAATGGCTCGTAATGTTCTTTGAAGAATATTCGTTGATTGAAGATACCACCGATTCATATGCAGAAGTTGCCATGCGCTCTTCTGCCTGCCTGAGGCACTGCTGGACATAGCTTTCCTTGTATTTTTCCGCAGAGAATCCTGCCAGGAAGCCGCCTGCATAGGGCTTTAGTCCGTTCGTGTCAAAGGGCTCTATGGATTCCATAAGGATGCTGTTGGCCTTGTCAGTGCAGATGGAAGGAAGGTCTTTTACGGGCAGGCTTATGTCGCGGTCCAGGTCGTATTCCTGGGTTTCCGTATAATTGTACTGAGAGTCTGACCAGCTGCGGCCGTTGCGGTAGCCCTTTCCCTGAACATGGGAATAGGCTGTTCCGCTTACAAGGTAGAAGGGTACGTAAACGCCCTTTATCTCATCTATCTTTCTGTTGTCCTTGAATATTTTTGGGGCAAGCCAGCGGGTCTTTATGTGCTCCTTGTAGATATTCTGGGCCTCTTCCTTTGTAATTTTAAAGGGAATTACGCCGTCGGGCTTCTTTCCGCCAGCAAACTGTCCGGTCATTACAACATTGTTTCCGCAATAGGGGCATTTGCTTGAGACTGTGTTTTCTTCCGCAACAATTTCTGCACCGCAGGACTTGCATGAATAAACCTTAAGGTGTTCAAGTTCTTCCTGTGTATAGTTGCCGGAATATGCTGCAAAGGAATCTTCTGCAGCTCCAGCAGAACCGTCTGCTTGTTCTTCCTGGTTTTCTTCTTTGTCTTCCAGGGCATCTGCGGCTAATTCTGTTGCGCAGTATGGGCACCTAAGTTTTTGGGTTGCTACGTTAAATTCCATCATGCCACCGCAAGCCGGGCATTCGTATTCTTTTAACTTGGCCATTAAATAAACTCCTATAAGTGAAAGTTTAACATCAAAAGATAAAAACTTCAAATGGTTTCTGATTTTTCAAGGGAATTCCCTTGTACCCGGTCTTGGAGGGGGAAAACCAGCTCAGAGTCCGAAGCCCGCAGTTTTTCCCCCTCCAAACCTCCCCCTTTACTTGGGCACGGCTTAGGGGTTCCCCCTAAGAACCCCTTTTTTTACAAATATTTGAACGCAAAAAAAATATTTTTCGGTCGAGATTGAAAAAAAAAGCGTAGCAAGGGCGGACGGTGTAGCCGCCGAAGGGTGATTTCCTGTCGGAAGGGACTTTGCAGAGGCAAGCACGGCAGGGATTGGAGGGGCCCGCCGCAGGCGGGTTGCCGCAGGCAATGGAGGCGAAGGCCGGAACCCCGGAAAGCCCCTCAAAGATGGCCTTCTTGCCATTTTTTTCTTGTAGGAAAGAGGCAGCTTTTGTTAGCGGTCCTTCGACCCTTCGACAGGCTCAGGGACCGCAGGGACCGGGCGCTGCTTGTTTACAAATAAAAAATGGCAAGATGTTCTTTTATGAAACATTTGTTCAACCAAAAAAGCGCCGCAAGAAAAATATAAAAAGACTAAAGTCCTTTTGCCCAGACGTAGGTGCTAAGATAGGGGTCTGGTTTTACAAGGTTGTCGCTCCGCCACACTTCGTCTATAAGCCCCTTGGCGTTAACCCGGCCAATGCGTACCTGTTTTTTAAGGTGCTGGTTTTCTCCGTCTATGGTAACACTGCCCTCTGGAGCGTCAAAAGTAAGCCCCTTGGCAGCCATGCGAACGTCCTCTACGTTAAAGGTTCCTGCCTTTTCGCATGCAGCCGCCCACAGATAAACCGCTATGTAGGCAGCTTCCATTGGGTCTCCTATTACCCTGTCTTCACCGAAGCGTTTTTTAAAGCGGGAGACAAAAAGGTGGTTGTGGAAGGATGATATTGTCTGCAGGTAGCTCCAGGAAACATAATGCCCTTCAAGCAGATCCGAACCTATGTAGCTAACTTCGCTTTCCGAAACGGAAAAACTCATTACGGGGATTTTGTTTGCGCCAATGCCGGCAGCTTTTAACTGGGCAAAGAAGGCCTTGTTTGAGCTTCCGTTGAGTGTGTTCAATATTACGTTGGGTTTGGAAGCCTTTATCTGTTTTATTACGTCGCTAAAGTCCTCGCATTCCATGTCCACGTAGCGTTCGCCCACGCACTTGCCTTTTATGTGGGAAAGGTAGGCCTTTACCATTTCGCCGGCTGTTCTGGGGAATACGTAGTCGGAGCCTACAAGGAAAACCCTTTTGCCAAAATTCCTTAGGCAGTAGTCTACGGCAGGAATAACCTGCTGGTTTGGGGCGGCACCCATGTACATGATGTTGGGGCTTGCTTCAAGGCCTTCGTACTGGAGCGGGTACCAGAGCAGGCCAAAGATGTCCCCTTCTTCCACAACGGCCTTTACTTCCTTGCGGGATGCAGATGTCCAGCAGCCGAATATTGTGGCAACCTTGTCTTCCGTAAGCATTTTGCGCGCCAATTCTGCAAAGCGTTGGGGTTTGCTTTCTCCGTCCAGCTGAACAACTTCTATTGTGTGGCCAAGAACTCCGCCTGAGGAATTTATTTCGTCTATGGCCATGCGTTCAATATCGCAGACAGGGATCTCGCTCTGGGCCATTGCACCGGTAAGCGAATAAAGCAGGCCGACTTTTACTGTAGGTTTTTCTTCCACCTTCTTGCAGCCGGAAAGAAGCAGCGCAAAAAGAGCGCCAACGGCAACTATCTTAGTTTTCATTCGTCTTCTCCCATAATAACGTCGTAGGTGGTCATAAGCCCCTTGCCCTTTATGTCGCATTCAATAGGACCTGAGAATTTTATGTCCGTGTCCTTGAGCCTTTCGTAAACCGCGGCGGAAACCCTTATTCCACCCGGGGAACAGGCAGACTCCATGCGGCTTGCAACGTTGACGGTGTTGCCCCACACGTCGTATATGAATTTGGTCTTTCCTATAACACCTGCGCTTACAGGCCCACGGTTAAGGCCTATCCTTATGTTGAATTTTATCTTTGCGCTAGCGTTGTAGTCCCTAAGGTCTTGGTACATGCCCTTGGCAAATTCCACCATGATGCGTGCGTGGTCTTCGTTAAGCGAAGGTAGTCCGCAGCCTGCCATGTATGCGTCTCCGATTGTCTTTATCTTTTCTACACCCATGCGCTTGGCCCTTTCGTCGAAGCGGCTAAAGAGGTCGTTTAGGGCGTATACAATTTCTGCGGCGGTGTGCTCGCTGGAGGTCTTGGTAAAACTTACTATGTCGGAAAAAAGCATGGTAACGTCTGCAAAGCTTTCACCTATGGCACGGACGCTGTCCTTGAGTTCCTTTGCAATCTTGTCGGGAAGGATTGCGTGCAGAAGCTGGTCGGACTTTTCCTTTTCCACGGCAAGCTCTTTTGTGCGTTCCTTAACAAGCCCTTCAAGCCTTATGTTTTCCAGGGTTACGGCCCTTTCCTTAAGGTAGAAAATGGTGATAACCGTTGCAAGGAAGAATACCGTGCAGACAATCCAGAACCATTCCGTCTGCCAGATGTAGGGCTTTTGCAAAAAGAGCATGGTCTCCGCCTTGTCGGACATGATTCCGTCTCCGTTTATTGCAGAAACCATGAATGTGTAGCGGCCAGGCTTTAGGTTGGTGTAAGAAACAGACCTTTCCGTGTTTGGGGTGGAAAAATCATCGTCAAAACCTGTCAGCTGGTGGGTGAACAAGATGCGCTCAGGTGCGTCAAAGCTAAGGCCGGTGTATTTTATGTCCACGCGCTTTGTGCCGGGCTTAAGTTCAATAACTTTGTCAAAATCCTTGTATTCAACGGTGTCTACCCTTAGGCTTTCTATGCAGACAAGAGGCTTTATTTGGCTGCCGCGAACCTTTACCGGATTGTAAACAGCAACACCATCCACCATTGGGAACCAGAGCATTCCGTCCCTGTCGCAAATGCTTACTGCGGTGGAAGTTGGGCCGTCGGAGTCAAGGCCGTCGCTCTTGCTGTAGTATTTGGGAACAATCACGTCGCTAACGCCTTTGGCAACTTCGCTAAGCTTACCGCTGGAAACGGAAGAAATGCCGTAGTTGCTCGTCATCCAGACATTGCCAGCCCTGTCTTGTAAAAGCTGGAAGACTGAATCCGTACCAAGTCCCTGCTCTGCCCTAATCACTTCAAATTTTTCCGGAAGCACGTCCTTTGAGCTGTCGTAGTCGGGGCACCTTGTTATGCCGCTTCCAGAGCAAATCCAGTATGCGCCCATATTATCCTGCGAAATCTTAAATACAACGTTACCCGCAAGACCGTTATTTGTAGTTATCCAGCCAAAAAGCGTCTCGTCCCGCATAAGGTAGACACCGCCGCCGTCCGTGCCAATCCAGACAACGTCGTTGGGGTCGCGGTAGAGGCACATTACGTACTCGTTTTCAAGACCGTCCAGC
>Ga0310691_10004745_pt1 | contig 15165 bp, 13 predicted proteins | sample 176DNAGHGlowgp2_FD_203887 | JGI IMG/M metagenome (GOLD analysis project Ga0310691, IMG submission 203887) | Sheep rumen microbial communities from Palmerston North, Manawatu-Wanganui, New Zealand - 1766 DNA GHGlow gp2 (v2) (version 2) | ecosystem: Host-associated > Mammals > Digestive system >... | reverse complement strand
TATAATATTATTCTAAAGCATAATCGTGTGTATTCAGCAGATGCTTAATGTGGCAAAGTGGCATTGTGGCAAAGGGACAAACCGAATTCCGGGCTCGGTCACTTGTAAATCACAAATAGTACATTTAAAGTGGCTAAAAAATACGTTTGAAGGCGCTAAATATATCGTTTACATATTTTAAGGAATTGTTTGTGCTTCATTAACAGATTTTTACAAGTTATGGATGCCCGAAATTTGGAACTTGGCGAAAAATGTTGTACCTTTGCAGAGCATTAGGGAAATGCTCTGCGAGTGTGGGCTGCGGCTCAGCATAGCTCGAGCGAGCTCGGCTCTGCGTTCGCCTTGCACCACCCTTGCATTGTCAAAAGGAACGAGAAGCGCGCGTCGCAAATGGAGACAACAGGCGGGAGGCGGCCACCCGATGTAGTTGGCCGCAAAAGGAATCTAATACCATGTAAAACACATTTGAACTATGAGCGTATTTTATCGTAAGTACCAGAACAAGAACACGAAGAGCACAGCCTACGGCAAGTGGTTCGCTCGCGCCGTGACCATCGGCAAGACCATCAACGTAGACGAGCTGGCCAAGCACATGTCGGAGCACAACACGCCCTACTCCAAGGGTGCCATCAAGGGCGTACTGACTGACATGATCGGTTGTATCCGAGAGCTGATGCTGGAGGGCAAGGCCGTGAAGCTCGAGGGGCTGGCCATCTTCTCGGCGGGCATCAAGACCAAGAAGAACGGTGCGCCCACCTCCGCTGAGTTCTCCACCACGAAGCACATCGACAGCGTCTACCTGCGCGCACGTGCTACCGGGGAGTTCACCCGCGCAGAGCTGACCAAGGCTGGCAACGTGACCGAGCTGCCCAAGAACTTCACCGACTATCATGAGGAGGATGAAGACGGCGACACTCAGAATCCGAGCGGCGGCAGCGGCTCTTCACAGGGCACCGACCCTCAGGGCGGTGACTCGCAGGGCAGCAGTCAGGGCAGCGACCCTCAGGGCAGCGACCCTCAGGGCTCTGGCAACGGCAACGGCGATGGTGACGACTACAACCCCATCGACTCGGGCAACTAAAGTCCTCACCAACGGATCGGGGCGACTAAATCCGCCCCCCTCCATCGCTTCGGGAAATGAAAGGCCGGACTACCGGTCAAGTGTCTAACCTCAAAAAAAAATCAGCAAACGCCTATGAAAAAGGAAACTTGGAAGACCGTCATTCAGGTCATCGTCAGCATCCTCACGGCAGCCCTGACTGCCCTCGGCACAACGAGCTGCATGGGTCACGGCCCGATAGTACTCTGACCACAGATGCCCTCACCATCAAGAAGACTGCAAGCATTTCATCCGATGCTTGCAGTTTTTTTATGAAACGCGTAAAGAAAAGCGAGGTTTCCTTTTGTATTTCGCCCGATTTTTCGTAACTTTGCAACCAGAATATGGAAGAGAGTATGATTACCAGCGTCCAGAACGCGCGCGTCAAGCATGTGGTGGCCCTGCAGCAGAAGTCCTCGCTCCGACGGGAGGAGGGGCTTTTCGTCGTCGAGGGCCAGCGCGAGATAGACCACTGCATGGCCTGCGGATATGAGGTGGTGGAGCTCTACAAGAAGGGCGAGAACGTCACCCCGCAGGTGTATGAGAAGATGGCCTACCGCGAGAGCACGGAGGGCCTCATCGCCGTAGCCAGATGCAAGGCTCACCGGCTGGCAGACCTGCGGCTCGGGAGGGCTCCGATGGTGGTGGTGCTTGAACGAGTGGAGAAGCCCGGCAACCTGGGGGCCATCCTCCGTACGGCGGAGGCGGCTGGGATGGATGCCGTCATCGTGTGCGACCCGCTGACCGACCTCTACAACCCCAACCTCATCCGGGCCAGCATCGGCGGGGTGTTCCATGTGCCCACGGCGGTCTGCACGTCGGAAGCATGCATCGACTTCCTGAAAGCCCGCCGCATCAATATCCTCACCGCCCAGCTGCAGGACTCGTCTGAGTACTACGACTACGACATGACGTCAGCCACCGCCATCGTGATGGGCACGGAGTCGACAGGGCTCACCCAGCAGTGGCGCGAGGCGGCTGACGCCCATATCCGCATCCCCATGCTGGGACGGCTCGACTCACTCAACGTCAGTGTCAGTGCGGCCATCCTGATGTATGAGGCGGTCAGGCAGAGAAGAGGGATGAAGAAGGAAGAGTATTGAAAAAAATAATTGACTGAATATGAAGATAGGAATGATTGTAGCGATGGAGAAGGAGCTGAAGCAGCTGCGCCCATTGTTTTCGGAAGACAGAGTGATCCTGCAGAAGAGCGGAATAGCCACCGTCAATGCTGCCATACAGACGGTGGAGATGATTCGCCAGTATCAACCCGACTGTATCATCTCCAGCGGCTGCGCCGGTGGCAACGGCGACGACATCAGCCTTCAGGATGTGGTGGTGAGCTCGGAACTGACTTACCACGACGTGTATTGCGGCAGGGCCATCGATGATACGACTCAGTACGGACAGGTGCAGGGTCTGCCCGTGCGCTATCAGGCCGATCCCTACCTGCTGGAGAAGGCCCTGCTGACGGGAGCGAAGCCCGGACTGATCGTGACCGGCGACTGGTTTGTGGATTCCAAGGAGAAGATGCGCGAGATCGTGGGGCATTTCCCCGATGCCAAGGCCGTCGACATGGAGTCGTGCGCCATCGCACAGGTGTGCTATCTCTACAAGGTGCCCTTTATCTCCTTCCGCCTCATCAGCGACATCCCCCTGCGCGACACCGATGCCTCGCAGTATCACAATTTCTGGGATACGGTTGCCGAGAAATCCTTCCAAGTGACCAAGACTTTCATCGAAAGCCTCTAATGATGCAGCATGAACGATCAAAACTGAATTGACGATATGGAAGTTATACAGAGTTTCACCATCGACCACACTCACCTGAAGCCGGGCATCTACGTATCCCGCGAAGACAAGGGCTTCACGACATTCGACCTGCGCATCACCGAGCCCAACAAGGAGCCCGCCGTGGCGCCCGCCGCCATCCACAGCCTGGAGCACCTCATGGCTACCTGGTTCCGCAACAGCGAGGTGAAAGACGATGTGGTCTACGTAGGGCCGATGGGCTGCCTCACGGGGATGTATATCATCATGACCGGGACGTACACCGTGGAAGACATGCGGCGCCTGACTGTCGCGTGCCTCCAATGGATCCTCACTCAGGACGAAGTGCCCGCCACAGAGCCACAGACCTGCGGCAACTACCTGCTGCACGACCTGCCGATGTGCAAATGGGAGAGCGCCCGCTATCTCGACCGCCTGCAGCACGACTTCCACAGCGAATACACCAAGCTGAAGGTCACGCTGGCTGACGGCAGGGTGTTTGCCGATGCCTGATCTGCCAAAGCCGAGAAATAGACATTACTAAATATTATCAACATGAAGATTAACTACTCATACTATCTTTTAGGGGCGATGGCCTGTCTGCTGACCGTTTCCTGCAGCAGTGAGAAGAAGAAGCCCCACGACGCAGCAGAATACGAAACCATGGTGGTGAGCCAGAAAGACATGACGCTCACCCGCCAATACAGTGCCCGTCTGACAGGCCGGCAGATCGTGGAAGTCCGCCCGCAGGTATCCGGATGTATCACCCGTATCCTGACGGCAGAAGGGCAGGCTGTCAGGCGCGGGCAGACGCTGTTCATCATCGACCAGGTGCCCTATCGTGCCGCCCTGGAGGTGGCCGTGGCAGCCCGTAAGAGCGCCGAAGCCCGTCTGGCTACAGCGCGGATGAACTACGAGAACGAGTCACGCCTGCAGCAGGGCAACGTGGTGGGCGACGTATCCGTACAGTCGATGCACAACGCCCTGCTGGAGGCCGAGGCATCCCTGGCACAGGCCAAGGCTCAGGAGACCAACGCCCGCAACAACCTGAGCTATACCGAGGTGAAGAGCCCCGTTGACGGGATGGCCTCGATGATTCCCTGGCACGTGGGCTCACTCGTAAGCAGCAGCATCAGCGAGCCGCTGGTCACGGTGGCCGACGACCATGAGATGTACGCCTACTTCAGCATCACGGAAAACCAGACCCTCGACCTCATTTCGCAATACGGCTCCATCAGCGCGTTCATCGCCAAGGCCCCGGCAGTGAGGCTCCGCCTGAGCAACGGCAGCGACTATGCCGAGGCAGGACATATCAGTGCCGTGAGCGGCATCGTCGACGCACAGACGGGTGCCGTCACGCTACGCGCCACCTTCCCCAACACCGGCCACCTGCTGCATAATGGCGGCAGCGCCACCATCATCGTACCCACACAGAAGCAACAGTGCATCGTCATTCCCCAGGAGGCGACGTATGAACTGCAGAACCGCTCCTTCGTCTACCGCATCATCAACGGCAAGACGAAGGCCACCCCTGTCAGCCTCTTCTCCCAGAACAACGGAAAGGAATATATCGTGGAAGAAGGGCTCCACCCGGGCGACACCATCATTGCCAAGGGTGCCGGACTGCTGAAGGACGGCATCGAAGTGGGAAACGCAACAAGGAAGAAGTAAGACGGAAGGAGTAAGAAGCTATGAACGTTAAGACTTTTATCGACAGGCCGATACTCTCAGGCGTCATTTCAGTGCTGATGGTGCTCGTGGGCCTCATCGGACTGAGTCAGCTCGCCCTCGAGCAGTTCCCCGAGATCGCACCGCCCACCGTGCGCATCATGGCCAGCTATACCGGAGCCAATGCAGAAACCGTACAGAAGAGCGTCGTCGTGCCCCTGGAAGAGGCTATCAACGGCGTGGAGGGCATGATGTACATGACCTCATCGGCCTCCAACAACGGCACCGCCTCCATCGGTATCTTCTTCCGTCAGGGCACTGACCCCGACATGGCGATGGTGAACGTACAGAACCGTGCCGCCACCGTGCAGGGCCGTCTGCCCAGTGACGTGGTGAAGAGCGGACTCACCGTGCGCAAACGACAGACCTCGAACATCAAGCAGATAGCCGTCTACAGTCCCGATAGCACCTTCGACCGCTCCTTCTTAGCCAACTATACGAAGATCAACATCGAGCCGCGCCTGAGCCGTATCCCGGGCGTGGGCGAGGTGAACGTGATGGGTGCCGACTACTCCATGCGCATCTGGCTCGACCCTCTGAAGATGGCCCGCTATGGACTCACACCTGCCGATATCAGTCAGGTGCTCAACGAGCAGAATGTAGAGGTGGCCACCGGTACCCTCGGCGCCGAGAGCAGCAATACCTTCCAGTATGTCCTGAAATACCGGGGCCGGTATGAGGATGAACAGGGCTACGAGAACTTGGTGGTCCGTTCACTGCCCAACGGCGACGTGCTGCGCATCGGTGACATCGCCCGCGTAGAGCTTGGTTCGCAGAACTACAATATCATCGGAGAGACCAACGGCAGCCCCGGTGTGAACATCTCCATCAACCAAGTGGCGGGCTCGAATGCCAATGAGATCATCAAGCAGATAGACCGTGAGGTGGAGGATATACGACAGTCATTGCCACCAGGCATCGTCATAGAAGACCTGGAATCGAAGAAAGACTTCCTTGACGCCTCCATCGCCAGTGTGGTAGAGACCCTCCTCGAAGCTCTGGTGCTGGTTATCCTCGTGGTGTTCCTCTTCCTGCAGAGCTGGCGGGCCACCATCATCCCCGCCGTGGCCATCATCGTGTCGCTCATCGCCACCCTGGCCGTCATCTATGCCATCGGCTTCTCCCTCAACATGCTGACACTCTTCGCCCTCGTGCTGGTGATAGGCACGGTGGTCGACGATGCCATCGTGGTGGTGGAGGCGGTGCAGGCCAAACTCGACCAGCCGGATCATGCAGAGCACTCCGAATCCTCCGACAAGCTGACTTATCATTCCACCATCGCCGCCATGCACGGCATCACATCGGCCCTCATCACGACAACCCTCGTCTTTATGGCCGTCTTCGTGCCCGTATGCTTCATAGGAGGCGTCACTGGCACCTTCTATACCCAGTTCGGACTCACCATGGCCATCGCCGTGGGTATCTCGCTGTTTAATGCCCTCACGCTCTCCCCTGCCCTCAGCGCACTCATCATGAGACCCAACGAGGCGGAAAAGGCGAAAGGCTTCCATGCCCGCTTCAATACCGCATTCGATGCCCTGCTCAACCGCTATAAGCGTGCGGTGGCGGTAGTCATCCCCAAAAAATGGATGGCTGCTGGCCTCGTGGTGATAGCCATCATCGGGCTGGGCTGGATGATGCGCACCACCAAGACGGGACTCGTGCCCAACGAGGACATGGGCACCGTGTTCATCAACGTGCAGGCCTCACCAGGTAGCAGCCTCCAGCAGACCTACCATATATTGAAAGAGGTGGAGGAACGCATCAAGGACCTGCCACAGCTGCGCATCTACTCACTCATCGCAGGCAACAGCAACAACTTCGAGCAGTCGTCGTCGAACGGTAACTTCACTCTGAAACTGAAGAAATGGGATGAGCGCAAGGGCAAGGGCGACGACGTGCAGAGCGTGGTAGACGAGATCTACCGCCGCACGGCTGACATCGCCAATGCCAAGATACAGGTGAACACGCAAAATATGCTGCCAGGCTTCGGACGCATCAACGGTTTCGAACTACACGTGCAGGACAAGCACGGCGGTACCATCAACGACCTGCTGACCTATACCAACCGCCTCATCGAGGCCCTCAACGAACGCCCTGAGATCAGCCGTGCCTTCACCAACTTCTCGCTGAAATACCCACAATACCGGATGGAGGTTGATGCAGCCCTCTGTAAACGGCGAGGCGTATCTCCCAGTGATGTGCTCTCTGCCTTGAGCGGCTATGTGGGCGGTTCCTACGCCTCCAACTTCGTGCGCTTCACCAAGCTCTACCGGGTTATGGTGCAGGCCTCGCCCGAATACCGTCTGGACACAGAGTCACTCAACAATATCTTCGTGCGCAGTTCCTCTGGGGAGATGTCGCCCATCGGACAATATGTCACCCTGACGCGCATCTATGGCAGTGAGACCCTCTCGCGCTTCAACCTCTTTCCTTCAATACAGGTGGGAGGCACTGCTGCCGAGGGCTACAGCAGCGGACAGGCCATCGAGGCCATCCGCGAGACCGCTGCCGAGGTATTGCCTGAGGGCTATGGCTATGAGTTTGGCGGGATGAGCCGTGAGGAAGCCTCTGCACAGAATACCACAGCCCTGGTGTTCGTCATCTGTATCGTTTTCATCTACCTTATCCTATGCGGACTCTACGAGAGCCTGTTCATCCCCCTGGCGGTCATCCTGAGTGTTCCCTTCGGACTGGCGGGCTCGTTCATCTTCGCACACCTGTGGGGGCTGGAGAACAACATCTACATGCAGACGGGACTCATCATGCTCATCGGCCTGTTGTCGAAAACGGCCATCCTGCTGACTGAATACGCCTCCACACGTCGGCGCCAAGGCATGAGCATCGTCGAGGCGGCCCTCGACGCAGCTGCTGTCAGGCTGCGCCCCATCCTGATGACATCGCTCACGATGATATTCGGTCTGCTGCCCTTAGCCCTCGCCACGGGCGTAGGTGCCAACGGCAACCGCTCCTTGGGAGTGGGCACCATCGGTGGTATGCTCATCGGTACCATCGCCCTGCTCTTCATCGTGCCCTGCCTCTTCGTGATTTTCCAAACCATCGAAGAGAAGGTGTTCGGGACGAAAGTCAGGCGCGACGCTTAGTTGTCATACTGAGCAACAGTCTGAAGGATATCCGGGATGTCAACGCCCAGAGTCTTGAGCATGGCAGTGAGCGGCATGTCCTTACCGGCAGTGAGCGGCGAACGGAGCATCACGGTGGGATAAGAGCGGCCCGTGGCAGGATCGCGCACAACCCCCATGAAGAGATCGCCCATAGGCTCGGTCTGCAACAGGAGCGACAGCTTCAGGTTGTCGTTGAAATCTGCAATCAGACGCTGGCATTCCTCCTCGGCGGCACCTTCCTCCATATACTTGGCAATCGTCAAGCCGTTAGCCACAAGATAGTTGATATTGTCGGTATGCCCATCAAAGACGAAGAGTCCATCCATGGCCGACACCGTAAAGTCTGCCGCAACGGTCACGTCGTGCTTGATGAGTTTGAGGATGTCGGCATCGTCGGTCAGCGTGGTGTTCATCACCAACAACGGCGACTGCACCTCCTTCTTGCCATACGTCAGCACCACACTCCGTTCATGCGTATGGAGCTGTTTGTAATCCAAGGTCACGATATAGTCACGATACCTCAGCTCACCCGTAAAGCTATTGCCTCTGATGAGCAGCGGCAACCAGACAGGCCGGTTTTTCTCGCTGTTGGAAATCACGGTCAGCAACAATTCCTCGCCTTTGTAAATATGGAACTCACTGGCTCCGGTGATATCAAAGTTCCAGTGGCTGATGGAGATATCCTTCTCCATCTCCGCATACACCCTATACGTCTGTCCGCTGCGGGCCGTATAGCTCACTTCCCCTTTGCCTTCCGATTTCAGCCCGAACCAGGAAGAACTGCTCTCACCCTGCGATTTCAGGATGACAGAGAGGTCATAAGCCAGTTCCAGAGCTGTATTAAATGCCTGATAGGAGAAGCGTCTGCCATAGGTGACACCCTTTCCCTCATCGCCTTTCAGCAGACTGATCAGCGACGACAGCTTCATTTCCAACTCCCCAGAAGCCTCGTTTTCGCCAGCCCGTGTGGCAGGGGCAATCGTCTCCGCCAACGGGTCGAGCTCGGCAAAGTCGAAACCTGCCATCTGCCGGTTCAGCGTCTCCGCAGCAGCATCCAGCGGACTGACAACGGGCGGCTCTTCTGAATCCAAGCCAGTACGGTCGTCAGAACTACAGGCACAGAGCATGGCGAAACACCATCCCGCCATCAGGCCCATCACGATGAAACTTCTCAATTTGTTCATAGCAATTTCTTTGATGATCACCCTGCAAAGGTAAGACTTTTTTCTCAGAATGCAAATAAAAACATCTTTTTCTCAAGAAAATATGCTTTTTTTTATAAAATATATGTACCTTTGCAGCAATTCAAAACAAAAAAACATGAAACATTATTCCAAACTATTGATGATAACAGCCGCTATCTTTGCTTTCTGCGGTACTGTAAAGGTTCAGGCCCAGGTGATGAAGGCAGCTGATCTGGAGAAATATGCCAAAAGCAAGTATGGTGACAAGTGGCTTGAGGCCGCAGCCAATCTATCCAGTGGCCTGACACTCGACAAAAACCAGTCGCTAACCTACCAGCAGGTAATCGAAGCTCCGGGCAAGACCAAGCAGCAGCTCTACGTGGCCTTGAACTACTGGGTTACCGCCACTTTCAAGGACAAGCAAGCCATCACGCTAAACGATAAGGAGGCGGGCTGCATCATCATCTCGTCGGCCATCGACGGCATCGCCGACCATACCGGCACCCTGAACCGCTATGTGGTCAGCATCACACCAGTCATCAAACTCGATATCAAGGAGGGACGGGTGCGCATCACCTACACCGTACAGAACTATGACATCCTCAAAGTGGAGGATGCCGGCTGGCTGGGCATACTGGCAGACAGGGATAATGGCCGCCAGAGGACCCAGAACATTTATAGCGACGGGAAGCGCATGAAGGACGACAAGACCGACCGCAGACTCTACGACGAGCAGTGGGAGATCAGCAAGCACTATCCCTTCGTAGAGAAGGATCCCCAGAAGCGCACCTGCTCCAAGGCACTTGTGATGACACATGCCTACTCGAACGCCATCATCGACAAAGTGAATGAGGCGATCAAGAACGGCATCACAGGAGCCGATGACGATGACTGGTAATTGCCGGAGGCCCTACCCTCGCTGAATATTCGCCTTTTTTCGCTGGTCGTGGTCGAGGATGGTCTTGCGCATACGCATGGACTTGGGAGTGACCTCTACAAGCTCATCCTGCTTGATATACTCCAGACACTCCTCGAGCGACATGACTGTCTTGGGCACAATGCGCGCCTTCTCATCCGTACCTGAGGCACGCACGTTGGTGAGCTGCTTGGCCTTGCAGACATTGACGACAAGGTCGTTGTCGTGGACATGCTCACCCACCACCTGACCCGCATAGACATCCTCACCCGGATCGATGAAGAACTTACCACGGTCCTGCAGCTTGTCGATGGCATAGGCAAAGGCATTACCCGTATCCATGGAGATCATCGAGCCGTTGACACGCCGCTCTATTTCGCCCTTATAGGGCTGGTACTCCTTGAAGCGGTGGGCCATGATGGCCTCGCCCTGCGAAGCGGTGAGCACATTGGTACGCAGACCGATGATACCACGCGAGGGAATATCAAACTCGATATTCACCCGCTCTCCCTGATTCTCCATCGATGTCATCTCACCCTTACGACGGGTAACCATATCAATCATCTTCGAAGCAAACTCCTCGGGCACGTTGATGGTGAGTTCCTCGATAGGCTCACACTTCACGCCATCGATCTCCTTATAGATAACCTGTGGCTGGCCAACCTGCAGTTCGTAGCCCTCGCGACGCATGGTCTCGACGAGCACGGAGAGGTGGAGCACACCACGGCCTGAGACCACCCACTTATCAGTGGCATCCTCGAAAGGCTCCACACGCAAGGCGAGGTTCTTCTCCAGTTCCTTCTCCAGACGGTCGTTGATATGGCGGGAAGTGACAAACTTGCCTTCCTTGCCGAAGAAGGGCGAGTCATTGATGGTGAAGAGCATTGACATCGTTGGCTCGTCGATGGCAATAGGCGGCAACGGCTCTGGATTCTCAAGGTCGCAGATGGTATCGCCAATCTCAAATTTCTCCAGGCCAATGACTGCACAGATATCACCACAGTCGACACTGTCGGTGCGCACATGCCCCATGCCCTCAAAGGTGTGAAGTTCCTTAATCTTGGTCTTCTCCATCTTACCGTCGCGATGGGCAATAGTCACCTGCATACCGTCCTTGAGCTGTCCGCGATGCACACGTCCCACGGCGATACGCCCCTGATAGCTCGAATAGTCGAGCGAGGTGATGAGCATCTGAGGCGTACCCTCAATCTGTTCAGGAGCAGGAATCACCTCAATAATCTTATCTAATAAATAAGTAATGTTGTCGGTAGGTGTCTTCCAGTCCTCACCCATCCAGCCGTTCTTGGCAGAGCCATAGACCACAGGGAAATCCAACTGGTCTTCTGTGGCATTGAGCGAGAACATGAGATCGAACACCATCTCATAGACCTCCTCAGGACGACAGTTGGGCTTGTCGACCTTATTGACCACGACGATGGGCTTCAGACCTATCTGGAGGGCTTTCTGCAGCACGAAGCGCGTCTGAGGCATCGGACCCTCGAAGGCATCGACGAGCAACAGACAACCGTCGGCCATGTTAAGCACACGTTCCACCTCGCCACCGAAATCGGAGTGCCCTGGAGTATCGATGATATTGATCTTGACACCCTTCCAGTTGATGGAGACATTCTTCGAGAGAATGGTGATGCCTCGCTCACGCTCCAGATCGTTGGCGTCCAATACCTGATTGCTGAGATTCTGCCCTTCACGGAAGAGATTTCCAGCAAGCATCATCTTGTCGACGAGCGTCGTCTTACCATGGTCAACATGGGCTATAATTGCTATGTTTCTGATATCCTGCATACCTTTTTACTATAAAAACGGGTGCAAAGTTACGAATATTTTTCGAAAAAGTTTGCAGTATCGAAAAAAAGTTGTACCTTTGCAGCCGCATTTCGGAAAAACCGAAGCATTTGACGACGTAAACCAGCTGGTGATTAGGCAGGAAAGGCGTCTGAAGAATGTTTATGCAAACAACATTTTAATCACTTTAAATTATGTATTTAGACAAAGCAAAGAAAGAGGAGATCTTCGGTAAGTATGGTAAGAGTACCACAGACACTGGTTCTGCAGAGGCTCAGATAGCTCTCTTCAGCTATCGTATCTCTCACCTGACTGAGCACCTGAAGAAGAATCACAAGGATCATGCAACTGCCCGTTCACTGACCATGCTGGTAGGTAAGCGCCGTAAGCTGCTGAAGTATCTGTACACGAACGATATCAATCGCTACCGTGCCATCATCAAGGCTTTAGGTCTGAGAAAGTAAAAAAAAGAACAATAAAGGCTCGCTACTTGCGAGCCTTTATTATTTTCACGTTTTCCTTCGTTATATTCTCACAATTCGTGAACACGGCATCCTGATCAGCATGGATGGTGATGTTCTTCAGGCTGATGCCATTGATAGGCATCTCGGGCAGGCCGTTGAACTCCATAGCCCTGCCGGCGTGGCTGCACACCACATTCTCGATATGGATATGTCGGAAGATGGGTGTTGTCTCATCCACAGCAACCTTGGTCACATTATCGGGCTGATCGCCATCGGCCAGCATCTCTGCCACCGACTTTCCACCATAGTACATATTAAAGGTGATGGCATCGGTGACAATGTCCATCATCGAGATATCGTTGATGTAGATATTCTCCACGATACCGCCACGGCCACGGGTGGACTTGAAGCGCAGGCCCACATCAGTACCCAGGAACTGACAGTTCTGCACCTTGAAGTTGCGCACGCCACCACTCATCTCCGAGCCCACGACGAAACCGCCATGACCCGCAAAGACGGTACAGCCGTCGACCACTACATTCTCGCAGGGTATACCCCGCTTACGACCATCAGCATCCTTGCCGCTCTTGATGCAGATGCCATCGTCGCCGGCATCAAACTTGGAATTGATGATAAGGGCATTCTTACACGACTCCAGGTCGAGGGCATCTCCATTCTGTGCAAAATCGGGATTACGCACCAGCACACCGTCGATGATGATATTCTCACACATCAGCGGATGGAGGTTCCACGCAGGGGAATTCTGGAAGATGACACCCTGCAACAGCACGTTCTTACAGTTGACGAGGCTCACCATCACCGGACGGAGGAACCGCTTGATGCTGTTCCACTCCTCGTCGGTACGGGCGTTAGGCACATTCATATTCGCTCCCTGCTCTCCCTTGGCATAGCCATCCGATGGAACCCAGTAGCCCTTCTTCAGTTCGATGCTGCCAGGAATGGCCAGCATCCGCTTCCAATGGGCATCGGTCACCTTCGACTTCTTCACGGGGCGCCAGTATTCACCACCGCCGTCGATGGCACCCTGACCCGTGATAGAGATGTTGGTGCAGCCATTGGCCGACAAGGGCGACTGACAGCGACGTGTGTCAAGTCCCTCGAACGAGGTCTTGACGAGTGGATAGAGTGTCTCGTCAGCAGCAAACTTGATGACGGCTCCCATCTCCAGATGGAGGTCGATGTTGCTCTTCAGCTGGATCGGTCCTGTGAACCATACGCCAGCAGGTACGATGAGATGACCGCCACCCTTCTGGGCAAGAGCCTCCACAGCTTTGGCAAAAGCCTCGGTAGAAAGTTTCTGACCTGTGGCATCAGCTCCGAAATCAGTAAGACACACTTTCGCATCGGGTATGACGGGTGCCTTTATCTCAGGCATGGCGAAAGGCAGATTCTCAGTGTATTTCCTGTAGGGATTCTGCGCATTCAGGCAGACGAACACAGAAAGACAGAATAGCAGACAAGCTGTCTTTTTAGACCATAGCACATACGAACATAAATTCTTTTTCATTTTTGATTTGAGTTTAGTTGGAATTAGTTTGTTTATTATTGGCAGATTTCATTGAGTGGAATCATCACGAAGTCTCGCTGATGCATGAGCGGATGCGGTATCCTGAGACCCGGTTCATCAACCGTCCAGTCATCGTAGAGCAAGATATCAATGTCGATAGGACGATCCTTGTATGTCTGCGTCTGATGAACGGTGGCGTGAATCCTGCTCTTACCCAGTTCGCGCTCTATCCCCTGCGTGGTATGCAGCACCTGGCGCGGCGTGAGGGCTGTCTCGCAGAGAATGACACCGTTGAGGAAACGGTTCTCAGAGTCAAAGCCCCAAGGCTCAGTTTCGATGAGGGTGGACTGTCGAAGCACAGCCCCTACCCTCTCACCTATCAGACAGATGGCACGGGTGATATTCGCCTCCCTGTCACCAAGGTTGGAACCCAGTCCTAAATACACCCTATGAACCACCGTCTCCATCATTTTCTAATCATCCAGGATGAGCATCGCATCACCGAAGCATCCGAACTTATACTCGAGGCTTACGGCTTTCTTATAGGCCTCATACACGAGGTCATAGCCTCCGAAGGAGCATTCCGTCATCATCATCGTCGACTCAGGATGATAGAAGTTGCCTATCAGGGCATTGGCCATGCCAAAGTCATAGGGCGGGAAGATGAACTTATTCGTCCAACCGTCGAATTCCTTCAGCAAGCCGTCTGTTCCCACAGCCGTCTCCGTGGCCCTGGCCGTGCTCACGCCCACCGAACAGACACGATGACCGTTCTCCTTAGCCTTGTTCACGATGTCACAAGCCTCCTTGGTGATGATCACCTGCTCAGAGTTCATCTTGTGCTTCGTCAGGTCTTCCACCTCGATTGACTCGAAATTGCCCAAGCCGCAGTGCAGGGTGATAAAGGCAAAGTTGATGCCCTTGATCTCCATGCGCTTGAGCAGCTCACGGCTGAAGTGCAAGCCTGTCGACGGCGCTGTGACAGCCCCCTCATGACGGGCATAGATGGTCTGAAAGGCCTCCATGTCGTCGTCTGTCACCTCACGCTTGTCAACGACATAGCGGGGCAGCGGGGCAGAGCCGAGGGCAAACAGCTCGCGCTTGAACTCATCGTGGGGGCAGTCGTAGAGGAATCGGAGAGTACGACCGCGACTGGTAGTATTGTCGATGACTTCCGCCACCATCGGGCCATCCTCCTCGAAGAACAGCTTATTGCCGATACGGATCTTACGGGCAGGCTCCACGAGCACATCCCACAGGCGCAGCTCCTCATTGAGCTCGCGCAGCAGGAACACCTCAATCTTGGCATCGGTCTTCTCCTTGGTACCATACAAGCGGGCGGGGAACACCTGGGTATCGTTGAAGATAAAGGTATCCTCCTCGTCGAAATAGTCAAGCACATTGCGGAAGTCGAGGAAAACAGGCTTTCCCTCCTCGTCGAGCAAGTCCTCACCGTTCTCATCCTTCTTAGTCGTCTCGATGCGCCCACTCTTACGGTGAATCACCATCAAACGGCACTCATCACGATGATAGGTAGGCTCAAGAGCC
>Ga0310691_10004744_pt1 | contig 15166 bp, 18 predicted proteins | sample 176DNAGHGlowgp2_FD_203887 | JGI IMG/M metagenome (GOLD analysis project Ga0310691, IMG submission 203887) | Sheep rumen microbial communities from Palmerston North, Manawatu-Wanganui, New Zealand - 1766 DNA GHGlow gp2 (v2) (version 2) | ecosystem: Host-associated > Mammals > Digestive system >... | reverse complement strand
ATGCTAAGATTGAAAAAGTACCAGAAGATATAAAAGATGAATTTGAAAAAGCTATATCATTAAATGTTATAGATCATCATTGGACAGAACATATCAATACATTATCTCATTTAAGAGAAGGTATTTATTTAAGAGGATATGGTCAAGATGATCCACTTCGTGCATATAGTACTGAAGGATTTGATTTATTTGATAAAATGATGCAAAGAATAGATCAAGATATAACATTAATGTTAGTAAGAGCAGAAATAAGACAAAATGTTGAAAGAAAAGAAGTATCTAAAAAGAAATTAACAAATGAAAACAAAGATGATACTGTTAAAAGACAAGCTAAATCTACTAAAGTAGGTAGAAATGATCCATGTCCATGTGGCTCAGGAAAAAAATATAAACAATGTCATGGTAAGTAGTGATAAAACCCTTGCAAATAAAGGCTTTGCGAGGGTTTTTAATTTTCTTCAAAAATTCAATATATTATAAAAAGTGCAGTTTAGATACGATTTTACATACGATAATAATACGGATAAATCGTATCTAAATCGTATCTAATTACTGATTTTTACGAATTAACCATTAAAAAAGCCCTTATTTTATAAGGATTTTAGAAAAAAGTTACCACTGCCCCGATGACAGTGTGCATTTTATGGTATAATTAATATGATAAAAATAGTATAGAAATGAGTTGAATATCATGAAAAAAATAAGAATAATTCTGATTTTAGTTTTGATAATATTAGCAATGCCAGTTACAGTATATGCAGTACCAGGATGCTGTTCACATCATGGCGGAGAAGCGGGATGTAGTGGTGGTAAAACTGTTTGCAGTGATGGCTGGACTTCACCATGTGCATGTGATGGAACATCTAGATCATCAAACTATGGTACTGGTACTAACAATAATAATAAAAATAGCAATTCAAAAGTAGGTATTACAGGAGCAATAATTGGTGGTATATTAGGATTTGGTGGATTAATACTACTAGGTGTTTTTATAGATTGGGCAGGTGACAAACGAAAAAAAGCTCGTAATGAAAAGTATAGATTAGAGCAAAAGGCAGAGCAAAAAAGAATAGAAACAGATAAGGAAACAATCATAAAACATATTATTGATAATAAGTTTAATGTATCCAACGAATTAGAAAACATAGATAGCCGAACTTTAGATAATTTTAAAAGTGATGATTTAATTCAAATATTAGAATCAGAAAGTGAAAATATATTTACTTTGTTTGATTCAATTCGAAATAATGAATATGGCTATACCAAAGAAAGAATTTTTGATGAATTTACCAAAGAAGTTTTAGAATCTAATAAACTGAATAAGTTTCAGATCAAGTGCTTAAAATATATTATAAAAAATAGATATATCAAAAATGATAAATATACTAATGAATATCCTAATATATTTTTATTAGCATTAACGAATAAACATGTTGAAATAATAGAGTATATAATAAATAATTGTGAAGATATTAAGTTTTCATTTTATGGTGCTGAAGCAAAACAAGTATTTACATATCTTTTAAATATTGATGATATAGAATTGGTTAAAAAAATTTCACAAACCGAAAACTTTAATGTTTATGTAGAATCTAGCATGTTACTTGAAGCAGAAAGTAGTAACATAAAAAATAAATATAGAATTATGTCAGCTTTGTCAAATGAACCATTAGATATTGAATCATTAATCAATAATAGTATTAATTTCAATGATGATAAAAAAATTATGACTGACATTGAAGCTTTATCAAAAATGGATGATTTTATAGAAGAAAATGGATATTATATAATTTTTGAATTAATTAAAAAACTAAATGTTGAATGTATTATTGATATACTGAATAAATACAAAAATATTGATCTAAATAAGAGAATTAATTCTATGGATAAAAAATATGATGGACTAACTCCTTTAACATATGCATGCTATAGAAAATCTTTAAAGGTAGTAGAGTTGTTAGTTGAGTATGGAGTGGATTGTAATTTTTTAGATAAATATGGTAATAGCGCTTTAGCATATGCATGTGCAGCTAAGAGTTTAAAAATAGTAAATATTCTATATGAAAAAGGATGCAGACTGGAAAATGATTATTATAATAAATCTATAGAGGAAGCAATAAAAACAAAAAACATTTCTCACTTACTACCGGTTTACATAACAAAATTAAAAATATAAATAAATAGTCCGATTTTACATCTTTATAAAATATAAGAATATTTTAATTACAATGCTAAATTTATAGTTATATTATATATATGGTTATATTTTTAATATTAGTGATATAATTAAATAGGAGTGATGAATATGGAAAAGAAAATTTATAGTAACAATTTTTTAAAAAATGTGATATTTAGAATTGACTTTGTAAATCAAGTTGATATGAATAGTTTTATTGAAAAAAATATTAATGAAATAAGAAAACATTATCCATTTAATAGTGCTGTACAATCAAAACATGATAATATAAAATTAACAGAGAAGACAGTTGAAAAAGAAACTATAGAGTACACAAATCAAATTTTTTTTAATAAAGATAGAACAGCAAGAATAGACATAAATCCGACATGCTTAATAATAGATTACAATAAATATGTAGATTTTGAACCATTGTATAACGACATTGAATTTATTTTTGATTTATTAATTAAGAACACGGATATAACTGTTGGAAGAACTGGACTAAGATACATAAATATTTTTGAAAATTCAGATTTAAAAAGTATTGAGTGGGGAAAATATATAAAAACAAATATGTTGTTTGATGAAGATTGGGATGGATTTAATGTACTACAACATATGTCAGTTGCAAATCTAAAATGCGATGATTGTCTTATTAAAGTTCAATATGGGTTGTTTAATGGTGAGTTACCAAATGACAGGGTAAAAGATTGTTATATTTTAGATATAGATGCTAGTTCATTTCAAATGTGCGATCTAAATGTAGTAAAAAGTCAAATAAGAAATTGGAATGATAACATTCGTAAGGTATTTGAAAATTCAATAACAGATGAAATGAGGGAGTTACTAAATGGAGAATCAAGTAGATTATAGTTCATTAGATTTTGAATATGATTTTGAAAAAAGTACTGATGAAGATAAAATAAAAAAACTAGAATTTGAAGCAGATGAAAAACAAGATATATTAGAATATAACTCTACAAAAGGTTTTACTAATGATAGAACTGGGTTAAAACCTACTCGAGAAATAATACGTGGAAGTGTTGTATATGACCAAGATGGAAATAATAACTAAATGTAATCTAGATTGTGATGAGATGATACATCAGGGTGATATTTTGACTAATGTAGAATATATAGAGTATGCAGACATTATAGATGGAAATATAGAAATATCAAAAATAATGTTTCCTAAAGTAATTGTTTTAACGCAAGAATGTGATTCGGTACAAGATTATGCAAATAGAAAAGATTGTTATCAAAAAATTGATACTGGCGATGACATTAAAACAAATCAATTTATATTATCAACAATTGTTGCACCTCTATATAGTTTAGACGATATTGTAGCAGGTACTCACCTATCTAACATTAATATTATAAAAGATGGAAAAATAACTGATTCGACATTAAAATATGAACATATTAATAGTGAAAAGAAAAAATTGTTAAAACAAAATAAGGACGATAGATATCATTATCTTAAGATAGATATTAATGGCAACTACGTTGAATATGTTATAGATTTTAAACATTATTTTACTGTGAATACTGACAGACTAATTAAACATAAAGAATCAAATTTTTTTGTTTCAATTGAGTCAGTATTTAAAGAAGCGGTAAATCAAAGATTTTCAAATTTTCTAAGTAGAATAGGATTACCAGAATCTTCAATAGAAGAAAAGTAACATAGAATTATTAATACAATAATTTAGATACGATTTTAGATACGATTTACTGTGTAAGCCGGGGGAACTGGGGGGAAGCCAAAATCAAAAATGCCCGAAAATTAAGGCTTTTAACGAGCCAAGTGAACCTATAAAACCGGATTTTTTTAGCCATGTGGCTCAGGTAAGAAATATAAGCAGTGCCATGGAAAGTAAGCAATATCAACGGTTTGCGAAGATTTCAAAGTGAAGAATAGTGAAAAATCGTGAATTAGATACCTTTTAGATATCCTGAATTATTATTAAAAAAGACTATTCAAAGATATTTTGGATAGTTTTTTTGGTTATAAAAGTAATACCACAATCAGATGAAAAAGTAAAAAAATATGGTATAATAATTATAGAAGGTGAAGAAATGGGAGCTTGGAATTGTTCTATTAATGGTAATGATACAGCACAAGATTTGATATCAGATTATCGTGCTACATTTTATTATAATGATGTAGATGTTGCAGTAAAAAAAATATTTGATTATGCCTGCAGTTATTTAGATGAAGATGAAATGCCAGATTTTATTTATTCGTTAGCTGATTTTATGTGGAAAAAAGGAATACTAACCGATGAAATAAAAAATAAGGCAATTAAAATGATAGATTCTAATTATGGAATGGAAATATGGGAAGAATCGGGAGAAAAAATCTATAACAAAAGAAAAAAAGTATTAGAAGACTTCAAGAAAAAACTTTTATCACCCCAACCACCTAAAAAGAAAATTAATTTAGGAATGAACATTACTCCTGTTTTCAATGAAGGGGATATTATTACTTTTCAAATTAAAACAGCAGATTTGGATTGTAGTAAGTATTCTAAATGTGATACTTCTAATATAAAAGATTATAATAATAAATATATTGTTTTAAGAAAAGTATATGATCATATTAGTTACATATCTTCAATAGAACCTAATGTAAAGGATACATGGGCAGTTTTTCAAATAATTCCAAATTTTTTTAATAATAAGCCTTCAATGGGTGATATAGAAACATACTTAGATAAAGAACTTGATTTTAAAGATATGATATTGACAGAAAGTAATTTATATTATTTCAAAAAAAGAAATTATATTTTATTAGGAAATGTTAAACCAAAATTGATAAAAAATTATGAACACGCCTATAATGGAGTAAAAAGTATTTATTTTTCAATAAATAAGCCTTGGTATCATTCAGAAGTAGAAATTATTCAAAAAATTGAAGAGTTAAATGATAATTAATAGATTAAGAATAGTAAAATTAGATACCTTTTTAGATAACTATATTACTTAAAAAGAGAAAATTATTGCATAATATATGAAGAATACCGCATGAAATAGGAAAAATATTGAAGAAAATATGCAATTAAATTTCATGTGGCAGTGGAAAGAAATATAAACAATGTTGTGGAAAGTAACTCGTAAAGCCCCATAAATAAAGGGAAAATACGAGTTTTTCTTTTTCTAAAAATTGCAAAAATTGTAAAAAATACAACACTATCTACACTTTATCTACACTTTTTTAATTAAAAAGATATCATAAAATTATGATATAATATATGTATAAGTTTATCTTATTGGTGGTGATTTAATTGAATAATGAAAATAATGAGAAAAAAAGTGTTTTAAAATCAAAATTCTTTTTAAAACTGTTTGGTATTCCAGGTGCCATTTGGTTATTTTTATCATTAATTTCTATGGCAAATCAATCTGATTCTGAGTCTTTAACTTGGGGAGAATTTTTAATTGGCAATATATTAATCTTAGGTATTTGGTTTGCTATATCATTTTTAATAGCAAAATTTCATAAAGGAAAAGAAAAGCAAAATATAAAAAATAAAAGCGTTTCCGATAAAGAATGGGAAGAAATGAGTATATTTAAAAAGATTAGATTTCCTTTGATAATGAGCATAATAACATTTTTAATTGGAATATTCTTATCATACGATTCAATTGGCTTTCCTTTTGTTGCAAAGTTAATAATTTTTATAGCTGCATTTACTCCATGTATTTTGTTTGTAATATTTATGATTGTAATATACAAAAATAAGAAAAAAAAGAAAGTTGTTTCTGTGTTTAAAACAATCTCAATAGTTGTAACTTGTTTACTACTGTTCTATTACTTTATTGCAATGTTTGTTGTTGTATTTACAGAGGCAACAAACCCCATGACGAATCATAAGTATTATAGTTATTATATTTTTACAACACCTGGATTAAAAAAAGCATTTCCAAGTAAAATACCTAAGGATGCAGAAAATATTAAGTTTTACTATGCTCCTGGTGTGTTACAAGGTGGAACAAGGTATACTTTATATTATGTTGATAAAAATATGACACTTAGTAAATTTGATAAAAAATATAAGAAACAAGCGGAATGGATTGGTCATAAAGATGAATATACTGAAAAAAGTGGTTTATTAGGTGGTGCATTTTATTCAACACCAGCTGAATATAAGAATGAAAATGATTATATCATATATTTAATTGATGGAAATTGTGATGATTCTGGATATTGCAATCACGGAAATTTTTTGATTGCAGCATTTAATGAAAAAACAAAAGAAGTTGTTTATAGCACTGAATCTTGGTAATAAAAAACATCATAATACTATGATGTTGTGTTGACTTAAATTTTGAAAAAGTATCTACACATTTGTCTACATTTTTATTAAAAAACACAGAATTCTCAATGATTCAAAAAAATAGAATTAACGAGATTTACCAATAATTTAAAACAATTTATATATGAATTAATTTGCCGGAAGTTCTCGGAATTGAGGTTTCAAAGTGCCATGTAGCTCTGGACGCAAATATAAGCAGTGCTGTGGAAAGTAAGTAAAATCAAGGGTTCTAGAAGATTGATGAGTGAAAAAAAGTGAAAAATCGTGAATTAGATACCTTTTAGATACCCTGAAAAAGACCAGAAATGGCCTTTTTTTATTATAAAATAGTGTTATAATATACATAGGGATGTGTGATAATATGAGTAAAGAAAAAGTTGAGAAAATTTTAAAACCAATATTAATTCTTATTATAATAGTTCTTGTGGTAATAGGGGTTATGTCAGCAATGCATTTTGCAGATGAATTAAAAGAAACTGATGGCGGTGGTACTTATTACGCCCCATCTAGAACAACTAATGATAATACTCGTAATAATAATAGTAATAGTAGTAACAATTATAATTTATCAGTTTATGATGTAAAATCTGAAGTAGATAATTATTGGTATTATGTAAAAGGATTTGTAAGAAATGATAGTAGTAGAGACTATGAAGAAATTCTTATACAATATAATGCATTAGATGGTGATGGTTATAAACTATCTACTTGTAGTGATGCAATATATAATTTAAAATCAGGAGAAAGTGCTTCATTCAAAGCTACCTGTGTAACAGAAAAAGAAAAAGTTGCAGACTATAAACTAAATTTTATAATGCCTGTTAAAAGTATTGATTAAAGAATAATTAATGCCATCAAAAGACCATAAATGGTCTTTTTCTATTGAAATATTATATGTTATAATAGACCAAAGGAATGATAAACATGAATAAAAAAATTATATGGCCATATTATATTTGGATGTATTTTGATATTTTAAATAAAGCTAATAAAAATTATCGCATATTGATAAAATTATCTGGAAAAAATAATCATAAAAAAATAGAAAAAAAATACTATGAAATTATGGAAGAAATAACTCAAATTATTCCATGTGGATATGAAAAAAATAGAATTAAGCTTAAACCTAAAGATGGGATTTTGGAATTAGCAAATAATGTTTCATTTATTAAAAATGATTTTAAAACAATTTTAAAAAAGTATAATGATGAATTAATCAGCATAAAAGTAATAAGGAATAATGTTGAGCATAGCCCTCATAGAGTTACTTTATGTGCACAAGTTAGTGGTATGGGATCATCAAATATAACACTTAATTATTATAAAAAGGGTAGTGATTTAGATAATATTAAATTAGATGATTTAATATATTGTCATTGTAGTACGCTTACTTTAAAAAATTTAATAAGTGATCTTAATGAATTATTTAAAAAAATAAGAAAAGAAATCAGAAAGCTTTCTTCAAAAGGAAAAATTGATAAGGAATTAACGACAATTTACCGAAAATATAAATTAAAAATATAATATAATTAATACAGGAGTTGATAATAATGAGTGATATAGTTAGTAAAATGAAACAAGAAATTATTAATAGAAGTAACTCATTTGAAGAACAAACTAAAGGTACAAAAGATGAGTATAATATTTATAGAGAGCATATTCAATTTGTCTATAAATATGTGTGTTTATTATCTAAAGATAAAAATGTCGATCACGAAGTATTAGAGTTAAGTGCTTTATTACATGATATAGCTATGACAGATAAAACTTTAGATAGATCAAGACATAATGAATATGGTTCGGAAATTGCAGAAAAACTATTAAGGGAAAATAATTATCCTGAAGAAAAAACTCAATTCGTAAAAAAATGTATTTTAAATCATAGTAGTAAGCGTGCTGAGTATAGAACTACCGAAGAAGAAAAAATATTAGTAGATGCTGATGGATTATCTCATTTTGATTCAATATCTAACTTATATTCTTTAGCGCATAATGTTATGGAATTAAATGATGAAGAATCAATAAAATTTATTCAAGATAAATTAACAAGAGATTATAATGAGATTAGTGATAATTTAAAATATTTAATTGAAGAAAAATATAAAAAGATAATGAATGCAGAAAAACTAGAAGATATATTATAAAAATAGGAGTGATAATAATGAAATTAGATAGAGATTATATTATAGAATATATTAAGCAATATGCTAGCTCTAAAGATTATGTTTATGCGATGTGGTTAGAGGGAGCAGATGGATTAAACTTAGTTGATGAATATTCTGATTTAGATTTTTGGTTTGATGTTGAAGATTCAAAACGAGATGTTTTTATTCATGATTTAGTTAATCATCTTTCATTAATTGGAAAAATTGATTCTAGAATGGATCAGTCAACCAAGGATATTTATCAAAGTAATATTCATCTAGAAAACACAAGTGAATATTTAACAATTGATTTGGCAGCACAAAATGATTCAAGAGATAGAGAAGATACATGCTTTACTAAAGGAAGTATAACTGAAGTTCCATTAGTAATATTCGATAAGAAAAATATTATTACTTATCATGAAGCAAATGAAATTGATAAAGAAGAATTAAAGACTGTTTTTGAACAAAAGAAAAATAGAATATTACAATATTCAAGAGTAACTAAATATATTAAAAGAGATCAATATTTAGAATGTTTTATGGAATATGAAAAGCAGATTCTTAAACCAATCGTAACCATCGCAAGGCTAATTTATACACCTGATATATATGATTATGAATTGTGTCATATTTCAAGACACTTGCCTAAAAATATAGTTGAAGAAATAACTCAATTATATAAAGTAAGTTCATTTGATGATATAGATAGAAACATAAAAACAGTATTAAATATGTTGAAAAAATTCGAAGAAGAATTTATAAATAATCTATAAAACGATAACTTGCTAATAAATTAAAAACTGTAATTAGACATCCAATTAAGAAAAAATAGAGGTGTATTTATGATAAGAGAAAAGCTCACATCAGAAAAATTATCTAAAAGAATAATTATTTTATCTATATTATTTATAATAATATTTTTTGGAGTAACTATTCTTAGCTATTTTATATTACCTGAAGGATTTTTATTAAATAAAAATAATACTGCTGACTTTAATACATCAACTAATGTTTTTTTATCAACCATTCAAATATTTGCTTGGAATATGATTAGTGTATTAGCAATAATTATTGGTAGTTTATTTAGTAAAAGAAATAACGAAAAACAGAATTATTTATCACTTTCATATCATGTGTTCTTTATAGTAATTTCCATGGCAGCCATAACACTTGGAACTTGGTCATTTACTGTAACCACAGAATCAGTACCGTTAATTGATAGAATTATTTCAATGTTCAATATTACTAAACGAGCAGGGTTAATTGAATTATATGGAACATTATTAATAACCTGTTCATTATCTAATAAAGCATTGGTAATGACAACAAAGAATAAAACAGTAACCAGAAAAATTAAAGATATAAAATGGAATAAAAATGAAATAATATGTGCAATTATTGGTTTTATGCTGATGCTTATAGCAGCATTTGTTGAAAGTAAATCGATAATTGGATAATTTTATAAGTAATCGTAATATTTTTGTTGAAAAATCTACACTTTTACCTACACTTTGATGAAAAAATATACAATATTCAAAAAAATGAAAAATTGAGTTTTAATGCGATTTATCAATGTATTAAAGAGATTTAAAGAGTTTTAAATTCTCAAAATTTCTCGGAAGTTAGGTTTAAAAGTGCCATGTGGCAGTGGTAAGAAATATAAACAATGTCATGGTAAATAATGATTAAAATCGGCGTAAACCCAAGTAATATAAGGGCTTGCGCTATTTTTATGCAATACTCAAAAATTGTAAAAAATTACAACTTAAAAATTTTAGATAAGCATTAGATAAGTTTTTCATAATTGTAAAAGTGTTTTAAAACCTTATAAAATATGACTAAAATGGTTATAAAATTAGATAAGTTTTTATGATATAATCAATATAGCAAGAGGTGATTGTATGGAGAAATTTTACTTAGAAATACCTACTATAGAACGAAAAGAAGAAGCCATAGATTATTTTAATGAACATATTAAATATCATTCAGATATGAATGGTACTGGAAGTATGGATAGATTTCTAAAAGAATCTACTTATGAACAATGGCTGAAAGAATTAGAAAATAAGACTAATCAAGAATATATGAATACTCTTGGATGGGCACCATCATTAACGTATTTTCTTATAAGAAAAAATGATAATAAAATAATTGGTATGATCAATTTAAGATATAATTTAACAGAAGAAATATTTGCTAAAGGTGGATCTCATATAGGTTATGGAATTAGACCTACTGAAAGAAGAAAAGGATATAATAAAATTAATTTATATTTAGGCTTATTACAAGAACAACAATTGGGTGAAAAGAGAGTTCTTTTGGAATGCCTAGCTGATAACATAGGATCAAATAAAACAATACCAGCATTGGGGGGAATTTTAGAAAAGTCTGAAATAGATGATTGGGATAATGAATTAACTAACTATTATTGGATAGATGTAGATAAATCAATAGATGAGTATAAAAATTTTTATGAACAATTTATATCTCAGGTAAATAAAAATAATTTTAAATAATTACCTAAAAATTGTAAAAAATACAACACTATCTACACTTTATCACACTTTTTTTGATAAAAAAAGTCTTTGAAATATGATATGATATAGTTGTGAGGAGTAGATAAAATGAATGAGTACATTAATTTAGATGAAAAGAATATTGAAGAAGAACATATATGCTGTGCAATTGGTGATCCTAAACATCAAGATGGTGTTGATAAAAAGAAAGAATGGATTAAAAGTAAATTAAAGGATGGCCATGTATTTAGAAAATTAAATGCTAGAGGTAAAATCTTTATTGAATATGAACCAATAGAAACAGCTTGGGTTCCTATTAACGGAAAGAATTATATGCATATTTATTGCTTATGGGTAGCAGGTAGTTTTAAAGGAAAAGGTATTGGTAAAGAATTATTAGAATATGCTATTGAAGATGCTAAAAAGAAAAAAATGAGTGGTGTATGCACGTTAGTATCACAAAAGAAAAAACCATTTATTGGAGATAAGAAGTTTTTTGAACACTATGGATTTAAAGTTGTAGATACAATTAATGATTATGAATTAATGGCATTACAATTTGATGATAAAGAAACACCTAAGTTTAGTGATAGTGCTAGAAAGATGGAAATAGATAGTCAAGATTTCACTATTTACTATTCAAATGAATGCCCTTATGTAGAATATGAAATAAAAGAATTATCTGATTATGCAAAAGATAAAGGTATCAAATTAAATTTTGTAAAAATAGATTCATTAGAAAAAGCAAAAAATGCACCATGTGTATTTAATAATTGGGCTAACTTTTATAAAGGAAAATTTATTTCAAACACAATATTAAATGCAAATGCATTTGAAAAATTATTAAAATAAATAGGAGTTGATATAATGGCTACTACTAGAGGCTATAAAGATTATATTTTAGAACAATTATCCTTATTAGATAATATAACTTGTAGACCTATGATGGGTGGATATTTAATTTATTACAATGGCATATTATTTGGTGGCCTTTATGGTGGCGATAATTTCCTTGTGAAGATAGTTGAAAGTAATAAAAAGTATAATATGAAAGAAGAAATACCTTATGATGGCTCAAAAAAAACTATGTATCTTGTAGAAGATATAGATAATAAGGAAAAATTAAGGAATATTGTATTAGATACTTGCAAAGATTTATAATAGTATTTACATTAAATGTTATTAAAACGGGCGAATATTCCAGTAAAAATTGGTAGAGAATCAATTTCAAATATCATATGATTGTATTTGAAAGAAGGGATAATTATGGAAATCGGAAATAAGATTATGAATTTAAGAAAGAAAAATGGTCTTTCTCAAGAAGAACTTGCTGAAAAAGTAGGAGTTGCAAGACAAACTATTTCAAAATGGGAATTAGGAGAGACATCACCAGATTTAAGACAATCAAAAGAGTTATCTAAAATATTTAATGTAAGTTTAGATGAATTAACTGATAATGATATTAGAAATGTTTTAGTTGAAAAAACATCCAATACAGAAAAACTAGCTGGATTAATTCTAAAGTTAATAAAATTCCTAATAGTTTTTATAATAGTTCTACCAATTCTTTTAATTACACTAAGAATTATATTTAAAAATATTCATGAAAAGAATTCAGGAAGATTAATGAATACTTCAATTAAGTGTACTTTATATGATCAAACATACATGTATGACTTTGATTTTTATGAAACAACCGGAGAAATTAAAGAAGCTGGTGGAGATGGTTATTTAGCTAATATAACTAATATTGGTAAGTATGATGATGCATATCAAGCTTTAGATATTATAGATTCATATGTAAAAAGTAACGGTGGAACTTGTATAAGAAGTGAAGCTAAACCAGTAGAAGATAATTAATTATAGATAAAAAATCTAAAAATGTTAAAACTCTTTGACAAACTTCCAAAGTCCTTTGGTAGATTTGTTAAGTATGATTTTTATATAATTGTAAGTGAAAGGAAGGGATAGTATGGCTTTAGGTCAAAATATTTTAGAATTAAGAAAGAAGAATGGTCTTTCACAAGAACAATTAGGAGAAAAGGTAGATGTAACTAGACAAACTATATCTAACTGGGAATTAGAGGAAACAACCCCTAATCCAGAACAATTAAAAGCTTTATCAAAGGCTTTAAATGTTAGTGTAGATGATCTAGTAGATAATGATCTACAAAATGTGATTTTATCAAAAGTAAAAATCACAGAGAAACAAACTAAATCAATTAAGAAAATCTTAAAGGGAATCTTAATAGGATTTATAGGGTTATTAATAATTGATATTATAGCTTTCGCTATTTGTTTCTTCGGTAAATTTGGGCCATTTGAAGAAAGTAAATCTAATAGTGCACCATATGTAATACAAGAGACAATTTAGTGTAAACAAGAGTAAAAGTAGGTTTAAAATAACCTGCTTTTTTGTTATACTAAAGGTGGTGATAATATGAATTATAAGAAAATAGTTGTAGCAGGTGGTGGAATACTAGGGAGCCAAATAGCATTTCAATCTGCTTATTGCGGTTATGATGTAACTGTATTAGTAAGAGATAAAGAAAGTATAGATGGAGTTAAAGATAAACTTAAAACTCTTTATAAGACTTATACTGATACTATTAAAAATATGAATACTAAAGGAAAAGAATTTTGGGCTCGTGGTATAGCTTCAATTGATTCCTTTAATTATGAAGAATGTTTAGAAAAAGCTAAAACTGCTTTAGATAGTATTAAAATCGAATATGAACAAGCTAAGGCTTTAGAGAATGCTGATTTAGTAATCGAATCAATAACTGAAAACTTTGATGCAAAAGCTGCTCTTTATAAAGAAATAGCTGATTTATTACCTGAGAAGACTGTTATTGTTACTAACTCATCAACATTACTTCCATCTAAATTAGCTAAATATACAGGAAGAGCAGAAAAATACTTATCATTGCACTTTGCTAATACCATTTGGAAAAACAACATAGCTGAAGTTATGAAACATGATAAAACAGATGATAAATACTTTAAAGAAATAATTAGTTTTGCTGAATCAATTAACATGATTCCACTTGCTGCTAAAGCAGAAAAATCAGGATATATATTAAACTCAATGTTAGTACCATTCTTATTATCAGCAATGGACTTACTTGCTAATGGTGTATCAGATCCAGAAACTATTGATAAAGCATGGACACTTGGAACAGGTGCCCCAAAAGGACCATTCCAAATTATTGATACTGTTGGACTTGAAACAGCTAGAAACATAGTATTACAGTACCAAAAGGTACCAGACTTGTTTGATCCACTTCTAAGAAAAATGATGTTACCATATAACTATGATGGTATGTTAAAAATATTAAATGAATATATAGAAAAAGGAAAACTTGGTAAAGTAACTAAAGAAGGATTTTATAAATATGAGGATTAATTATTAATCCTCTTTTTTAATATAAGGTTTTCAATCATTTTATCGACGCCAAAAAGACATTAAAATATAGATTTCTATCTGTTTTAAAATTGATAAATATATGCTATAATCTAATTATAATTAAGGAGTATTTATGAAAAAGAAGAATGTAATTATAAGTTTAGTATTAATAGCTATCTGTATAGTGTATACAATAGTAGTAAAAGAAGTAAATGTTAGTGCTATAGGACCTAATGAATCTAAAGTAGGATTATCTTGTATCAATGATTTCTTTAAAGATATTATAGGTGTTAATAAAGGATTCTATACTATAACTAATTTTATGGATATAGTATTAGTATTAATACCAGCAATTTATGGAGTAATAGGACTAGGACAATTAATAAAGAGAAAGAGTTTAATGAAAGTAGATAGAGAGTTATATGTATTAGCTATATTTTATTCAATAGTAGTACTTACTTATGTATTATTTGAACATATAACTATTAACTATAGACCAGTATTAATTAATGGAGAATTAGATTTATCTTATCCTTCATCACATACACTAGCAGCTATATGTATATGTGGAAGTTCTATTATAATAAACTTTAAAC
>Ga0310691_10004743_pt1 | contig 15170 bp, 12 predicted proteins | sample 176DNAGHGlowgp2_FD_203887 | JGI IMG/M metagenome (GOLD analysis project Ga0310691, IMG submission 203887) | Sheep rumen microbial communities from Palmerston North, Manawatu-Wanganui, New Zealand - 1766 DNA GHGlow gp2 (v2) (version 2) | ecosystem: Host-associated > Mammals > Digestive system >... | reverse complement strand
ATTATCATACATTGGCTCAATAGCAGCAATGATTCTGTCTTTAACAGAATGACCTTGATAATTATTACCATAGTTCATTCCATTATTTCCATAATTCATATTGTTACGCATTGTTCCAATATATCTTCCAGAGACAGGAGATCTCATGTTGTTGTTATTGGGCATATAGGAATTGGTGTTTCTACCCATTCCATTATCCATGTTATCATTATATCCATAATCCATGCGTCCACGGTTATATCTGTAATGATAACCCTCACTATACTGAGTTCCTTCCTTCTTCATTTTTTCTTTTTCCATGAGTTCATCAATTTTATCCATGGATTCAAGTGCATAATGAAGAGATGCCATTTCATCAGCAGTAATTTTATCTCCTTTTTTGGAGATTAATTTAATCTGCTCTTCAATGGTTTCTTTTAAGCATTCATAAGTTTTCTCCAAGGTGATTCACTCCCTTCAATATGTCATGTATAAATCTGGTCTGCTAATTACAATATTTGCATTCTGCATCAGAATAGGCTGATCACTAATGTTGCGAATAGTTACTGTTTGACAGCAACCTTTAAACACATCAACAACCTTTGCTACAGAAATATTCTGATACTGTTCAACAGCGGCAGGAGTTACTCTCATCTGAGAAGATGGGATAGTAGCACCATCAATAGTGATAGCGACACTTATCTCACCTACCGTACCACCTGTCGGAATGGCAATGTTTGCTCCAAACTCTACCATATAGTTGGCAGTTTTCTGAGAACAACATCTGCATCCAGCCCTGTTATATACATAACCAGAAAAGAGGAAGTTGCCTGTTCCTTCTCTATGACGAACGAATCCCCTAGTACAAGGAACTTCTGTTACAGAGAAGATGGCAGACTCACCTGGGTTGATTGTCTGAACATCATTATTTGAGAATTCACATAACATATGACTCACCACCAATTAGGCATTAAAACCGCATGGACAGGCAGAACCATTTATACCGTTATATGCATATGGATTAGGAACAGTGTATGAAGGAATCGGATTAGGTGCGATTCTATTTGCAAGATACTGAGTCTGAGCAGCATTATCTGCAACTAACTGAGCAGTCTGAGCTGCCTGAGAAGCTGCAAGATTCTGAAGATTGAGCTGAGTTCTCAGATTATCATTTTCTCTTCTCTCAGCATCAAGCTGTTGCTGGAAGTTCATATCTTTCAGAGACTGAATGCCATTGTTAAATGTAGTAATCAACATATTGGTATTTGCATTATTCTGTGCAGTAAGGTTCATTAAACCTTCACTAATTGCCTGACGATCAGCACAAGCCTCACGAGCAATATCTGCACTAAGGTTAGCAATTCCAAGTTTGTTATCACAACAGCAATTTAAGAACTGTGTGGACATGTTGTAGCCCATCTGAGCAACATTCTGATTTACACCAGCAATTCCTAACTGAACATCACCAAATCCACCAGTAACAGATGTCTGTACTCCATTAATTCCACTCATGACAGCAGACTGGTCAAAGCCACGCTGAACAGTACTATCAACGTATGGCACATAACCGCCACCGCCGTTTCCATATCCACCGTTGTTGCCCCAGCCATTTCCCATGAAAGCAAACAAGAATAAGATAATAATCCACCAAGCAGATCCATCTCCACCAAATCCACCAAAACCATTGTTACCTGTTACAGCAGCAACATCAGCTGCGGATAAACCTTCGCCATTAACAACGCTCATTGCAATTCCTCCTTTAATAAAAAAGTAGGTTAAAAAGTTACATATATGTTTTCTTGCAAGAAAAAATGAAAGCTTAGAAATTCCTGCCCGTTATCTGATTGGCAAGAATTCTAAGCTGTTCAAACTGTTGTTGGGACATTTGTCCTGTATTTAATAATTGTTGTACTTGTTGTTGAGGATTGATGTCTTGACTTCTCAGGTTCTGCTGGAATGCATTAAACTTACTAAGAAAATTGTTATATCCTCCAAAGAAATTTAAAATATTATTCATTCCACCATTCATCAACCTTCACCTCCAAGATCCTTAAGTAATTTATTTACACTCTGAGACAGGGCAGTTACACTCTGAGTCAAAGTTGCAAACTCTTCTCTGCTAACCGCATTGTCATTCATCTGAACAACCTGTGGTTTAGGAGTTTCTTCGTTAAACGTAAATGTTCTAATTGGTTTAGGTATGCCATTATTGTCTGTTTCTTTAATCCAGAATTTTCCCATGTTAAAATCAAATAAGAGACCAGTTTTACCAGCACCTACTAAATAGGCATTTGCTCCTGCATCTCCATTAACGAATGCAATAAAGAATGGATTCTGATTAACCTCTTGCATTCCTGGGAAATTATTCATTCCAAATTGTCCATTGTTATTAAAAGGTTGCATTTACGCCCACTCCTTTCTTTCCCAATAGTAGAGTAGTACTTCATCACCTGTGTCATCAGTGTCATAATAATCACCATCAATGACAGCAATTGCGTGATTTATAGTAGAAACCACAAATACTCCCACTGGGAACAATTCACAAAACTCCTTGACTGTTACACAATTTGGGCATGGATACGGCAAGAAACCTTTGACAAATCCGTTAAGGGCAAGATATTCACCCCAAATGAGATCACTGTTTTGCATGTCATAAAGCCTCATTTGCATCATGCACAAATCAATTACTACTTCTTCCCAAGTAAGTCCAAGTACGGTGGATAATGCACGAATAACACAATCTCCACGACTCTTCCTCTTGGGATTTGCATTATAATATATATACATTTGACATACCTTCTTTAATATTAGTATACGTTTATAGGCAAAAAATAAACACCACAACCAGCCTATGGTGTTTGGCGTATTGGTTTAATGTCTAAAACTGGATTGGACAATTATAAATGGTTTTATTTATTTTGTGATTTCAATATCTCTATTTCCTTTTCCAACTCTTTTATTTTTTGCTCATGTAATTGAAGATTCTTAATTAAATATGGAACAAATTTAACATAATCAATACCCCATATAGAATCCTCATTGTCATTTGGTTTATTTACAACATAAGGGATCACTTTATCACAATCTTCAGCAATTAAACCAAACTGATTCTTCTTCCCCTCTTCATATTCTTTTTTATAATCAAAAGAAATTACATCTAAATCATAAAGCTTTTTAGCTTCATTTTCTGTCATTGATTTAATATTTTCTTTTGTTTTACGAGAAGAGGTTGCAGTTCTAGTAAGTTCATATTGTGTATAGTTACCATTTGATATTCCCACATACCATGGTGTAGTATAATGACATACAAAAAATCCACCATATGGAGAAGTATCATATCCATTAAGAAAATATCCAAAATATTGTGAACCATTACCATAAGCACTTGACCAATAACTCAATAATGCGTTCCGTGCAATAGTAGTGTTATGATTTTGGAACCAAGTATGTATTACATTGGCATGTGTTTGAGTTTTACTACCACCAATATTATTACATATATAACCATTTGCGGTAATTGTTCCATCCCAATCTACGGTGAGGGCATTGGAGCGTACTATAGCACTTTCATTTTTTCCATCGAGGTCAAGATAATTACCATTTTTTAGATAACCATTTCCAATTATAAAAGCATATTTTCCAAAATCTGCCGTTCGTAAACCACTTAGCGGAAGTGTTTTAAAATTAGTGGTAGTATCTTCAATATTAGCAACACCAATTACAAATTGACCAGCTTTTGCTTGTATCAATGGGCCGTTTGCATGACTGAATGCACCATCAGCCGTGCTATATTGTCCTTCTGCGTGAGAACACTCACCATTAGCAATAACAGTATCTCCCATTACATAAGAACATGTACCAGAAGCCGAGGAATCACTTCCACCTGCATGAGAATACTCACCAGAAGCAGTAGTACGCAAACCTTCGGCATGAGAAGCCATTCCAGTAGCCTTGGTCGCAGTACCTTCTGCATGAGAATATTTTCCTTTAGCCTCTGTTTGACCACCTTCAGCATGAGAACAATCTCCAGAAGCTTGAACTGCGCCGCCGCCCTCAGCATGAGAATATTTACCAGAAGCAGTATTACCAGATCCCTCTGCATGTGATGCTGAACCAGAGGCAGTATTAATCCACCCCTCAGCATGAGAATACTTACCAGAAGCAATATTACTATCTCCCTCAACAAAGCTATAAATACCCACTGCTGAGTCATTTGTTCTATATCCCATAGTATAATAAGTTACTGGATCAGATGGCATATATGTATATGTAAATATTCGTCCTTCTTCTGGAAGTCCACTAGAAATAACTATTTTATTTTCACCACTTTTTTTAGTTCCACTAACAGTAGATGGACTAAACACACCACCACTAGAATAAGTAGAAGATAATTCATATTCCATAGTGGTGCCATCACTAACAAATGTATCAGTTATTTCATTTCCATTACCGATATACGCAATATCAATTGTGCCATTTGTAATCCAAAAAGTGTCACTATCTATTTTTGTTTGAAAACTTCCGCTAGTTTCTTGACCAAGAGTAATAGTATTTCCATACTGCGCAACCTTCGTTCCATCTTTATATATTCCAACTCCATCTGCATTTATAAGAGTTCCACTCGTTTTATTATTACCACTTGTCACTGGACTACCATCTGTATTTGGCTTTTTCCCAGAGGGTGTTACCCAAATACCAGCATTGGATATTTCGGTAATACAGTTGGTAGCAGTCTTCTTTGCATCTGCGATATCAACTGCAATATCTTCTGGTGCTGGTGTCCAATCGGTTGCTTTATTACCTTTTTCAAGTTTTGGCTGGTACATATAATAATATTGATTGGTTGCTGTTGGGCTATGATTTAAATAGACACGAATAATATTATGATCTGAACCAGTAGTAATAGTATAACTTACTCTAGTTTTTGTTTTTGTAAATTCAACTTTATTTGCCGACCATCCAGCAGTATCTTTAAAAGATTGCAAACCAAGTCCTGCATTTTCAGTTACTTCCATGCCTACTACAGAAAAAGTATAATCTGTATTTGGTTCACAAATAAAATCTTGATAAATTCCCCATCTTGAAGAACTATGTGAAGGGTCTGTAATTTTAAACATGCCTACAGTAGAATCCCATACTACAGTTAAACCAGATTCTTTAGCCCACTTAGTTAAATCTCCAGAATTAAGAAGTAAATTTCTTCCACCAATTTCAATTTCTGAATTTAAAATCTGGCTTGCTCCGTCACCGCCAATAGTAGCTCCACTATTAATAGTAAGTTTAGATGCGGTTATCTCTCCAGTAATATAAGCATTAGAAGCATATAATCCTCCTGTTTTATCAACTCCAAAAGTAGTTCCAGCAGTCAATACCCAACCAGACTGATTTTTACCGCCAACATTATAAGATGAACTTGTTCCACTTGGAGATAAAAGTATAGTATTCGCCGCTGGTGCTGTAGCAGTGCCACTAGCTAAATATGAACTCTCAATTCTCCACCCAGCAATACTTCCCTTTTTTACCATCATACTACCATCAGAATGTTTGAGATAAAATGTATTTAATGAACCATTTCCTGCACCTATTCCATCTTTATCTATTGTAATACCAGCAGTAGTTGCATTATAGGTAGTTCGATTTGAATTACTAGTTATATAGCCATCGCCAATAGTCCAGCCACCGATTTTGCCACCTTTTGCAATAATATTTCCTTCAAGAAATACACTATTGGAATACAATCCCCAAGAATTATTTGCATTTGTTCCTAAAGAAGATCCGTTATAAGTTATACCAGCAAGATATCCAAGCCTTACCTTTGGAACCGTTGACGCACCATTCCAAATATTAATAATTGGGTTATTTGTTAAATCATAATGCTGAAGAAATATACCAATTGGTTTTGTGACAGATGAAGTACTTGAAGTATCTGTGTTATATAACATTACATTAATTTTATAATTGCCAAGATTATATTGAGTATCACTTGTAGACGGACCTACAGCCGAAACTATTGCTGAATCAACGCTTGTTAATGTTATATTTAATGTGTTGCTACTAATATTAGCAGCGCTATTAAGGTAACCAGATAAAGTTCCAAGAACTACATTATTAATTTGACCAGAAACTTTAACTTTATAGTTTTGTGACCAAGCAAAACCAGCAATACCACCAGATGTAATAGATGGATCTTTTATAGTTAAAATCAAAGTTGTAGTGCCACTATTTTTTGCTTTTAAATTTGCATTAGATGATGTTGCATTTGATACTGGGAGCATAAGTGTAGGAGCAACTATAAAACTTCCTCCTAAATCCACAATATTTTCCAAATCATATTCAACCGCATGTAATTTGCCGTTAACATCCATTGCAGATGTTGTGATTTTTCCCGAATTTGTGATTGTACTTGAATTAATATTCGCAATTGTCGCAGAATTATTGGTAATTGTAGTATCTCCACTACCAGTACCCACTTTTACCTGGGATAATGTTGCTTGTCCACTAGAATTAATATTATATGTACTTCCAAAATAAGTTGTACCACTATGATATGTGTTTCCACCAACATATAGCTTCTTAGCAATACCAACTCCGCCAGAAACCTTTAATGCTCCTGTTGTAGTACTAGAACTATCTGTTGTATTAGTTAAAGATAAAGCAGATGATATAGTAGATATAGAGGCACTACCTCCAATATCAATATCATTACAATATAATTTTCCAAGGAGTCTTGAACTTCCAAGGACTATTAAATCTTTTGCTTGCATTTAATTTAAGACCCCTTTCTATAAAATAATAGAAGAGGAGTAAATTATTACTCCTCCATAAAACTAAATATTTCAATATCATCGAATTCTAACGCAGTATCATCTGAAAGACCTTCTACAAATGCATCCATATCAACAGTGCTGATATCATACTCAGCCTTTTCGCCTAAAAGTTCCTGAAGTTTTGCATTAAGTTCAGTAACTTTCTTTTCATACTCATCCATAAACTCATCATTGACTTTTCGAAGTTCTTCGCCAGTCTCCTCATTTTTTTCAATATGAGATTTCTCTTCATTGAAATACTCATCTTGAAGTTCCTTGATTAATTCCTGTCTAAATTCTTCAAAATTTCTTACCGTAGGATTCAGTACAGCAAGATTCTTTTTTAATACCCATCTGAATTTAATTGGTAATTCCTTTACCTTTTCAGCGTTTCCAAGAATCTGATTTAATGCAGATACTACGTTAACAACTTCAATATTATAAAATTCTTTTTTCATATTCATTTACTCCTTTTAATCACTTTATTCCAAATAACATAATATGGCTTTTCATCGTTAAAAAGTCTATATCTTAATTCATCATCAAGAACTATACACACCCCAGATAAAATAAACCACGCAATTGCGAATGGTATGCATATTTGTCCTCCTACATAATTAAAAGGTACATGGGAATAATCCCACATACCCCAGCCTTCAATTATATTAAACTGATATCCAATGACACATTCTATAATCAGAACTATCATCATTCCAACAAAACATTGTAAAATAAAATCAGTATCCATATCAAATAGGTTATTTATCATGCCTATTAAAATACCAACAATTCCACCAACGGCAAACATTAATGGATGTGTTAGATGTCCTTTATACAAAGACTCAATAGTAAAATATATTATTCCGTATACAAGGAAGAGAGCGGAATACTTAGCAAGATGCTCAATCACCCACAGTATTTTCTTCCTCATTTTCATTACCTTCTTCTTGTTCAATAGATGTATTAACTTCAATATTACCAAGAGCTGCAATAGTTTCATTCACAATATCTGCAACTACTCTCGCATACGGTTCTGGAAGCTCCATTCCGTATCTAAGATTAGATAATTCTTCTTTTGTCGTAAGAGTGTTAGCATACATATGAAGCTGATTTGTATATGTGGTAATACTTATCAGTCTGATAATCATTGTTATATAAATAGTTTTGATTTGTTCAGATGTATAGAACATACATGTCTGCCCATCAGAATGATAAGGGAGTACAGTAATTGTGTCATACATCCTAGACATGAGATATAACTGGAGAAGATTAATCTGATCCTCGCTCTTAAATGAGAAATGTTGCGGTTCTCCATTTATTTCAACCATTGTCCCACCATAGATATCCTGCTTACAGCCATTATTAACTTGCTTAAGCATAAACTGTCTATATTCGCTAACAGTCATTGCGTCTATGTCTATATTTTCATTGATAGCATCTTCAATTCTTTTTACTTGATCTACCAAAGAACTACGTCTTAATTGCACCTCAAGACAGTCTGTGAAGATATTCTCATGCTCCACATAAACTTGCCCAAGATATGAAATTGAAGAATATGTGTCATATAATGTATATTCAGCAATTAACACATTTGCTTGGAATATTTCAATTTTATTGATTTCTGAAAACGCATTCTTAATTCCAACTAAATCATCAGTCTGTAATTTAAGTGTGGGAACATCTGCAAACATAGCACTATTCCATTCGCAAAGTTTCCACATCAAATTATCATTATTATTGATTCGTACTTGTATTATCATAAAACACCTCCATTATATAATTCTGCTATATCATCGGCAGATAGGGCAGTGGCATAGATGCGGAAGTCTGATTCTTTAGAACCATTAAAAGTATATGAAGTACCACTATCCCAACCACTTATCCATATTTGGGTACCAGTAAGTGCTTTATATGTAGTTGCTGTACCTCTATATACTCCATCTATATATAATTTGGTTACAGTTCCATCACCAGTAACTACCATATGATGCCAACCATTCTGTACTGTTGTCGGTGCAATTGTGGTACTTCCATCTTTAAATTGATTACTACTTCCATCACCAGTATTCCAACATAAAGGCGAGCAATGATAACAATTTAGTCTATTGCCATCACTAAATCCCCAGGGCATATTGCCAGTTGATGTATTATATTGCCACCATGCAAATGTATAAGAATTAGCCATACCTGTAAAACTCATAACTGGTAATTTAATTTTTGTTGAAGTAGTATCAAACTGTGTTGAGGCTTGATATTTTGGAGTATCATTAGCAGTATGTAAAGTATTAATAATTGTAGCATTATTACAATAACCACTGCAATCATAAACAATATTATTGTCTCCATAATTTATAGAAGGCTGTATTTCAGTTAACCCTTGTACTAAAGTAGGGCAAGCAAAATCAATTAAAATTGGAATACCAGTTTCCGCAGTTGGGGAATAAAAACTTACAAAAATACTGTCCCTTTTATCTGATGTCACAGAACCATTTCTATATTGCCCGACAACGTACCACCCATCTCCAACCGCTTTAGGAGGTATTTCAGTCCATCCAGAAATATTAGAAGCTGTACCACCAACCCTAACATCCATATGACTAACTGGTTTATAATATATCCAAAAAACATATTTTGTAGAGGCTGAAAAAGTTCTAGACCAATTATATACACCATGATTACCTAATGAAGTTTTAAAATTACTTAAATGACTATCGTCTGGTGTCATAGATAATCGTCTTACTGGAGAGCCCAAATATGTTTCACCAGTAGCAGTTAAGCTTGCCGTTACTTTATAATTATTATATATATTATAATTTGCTGTTTTATCAATTAAAGATGTATAAGTGGTATTTTTATTCAACGGATAATGAAGTACAAGTCCCTTTGAAAGCTCCTTAACTTCCTTTTGACTTAAAGCATGATCATACCATCTAAAATCATTCATTTTCCCCTTTAAAACTGTACTCCCAGTTCTCGTATCTCTACCAAGTTGAGCATAAATCCATGTCCTAGATAATTTTGCAGGAGTCATATCACCACTAGTTCTCTCGGCTAATTTTTCACCATTTTTATAACAATAGCAATTACCATCTTTAATAACTACTGCTATATGACACCACTGTTGATCTGGTATATCAAGCGAAGAATTAAAATCTGGATTATTTTGCCAATAAACTCTCAATTTATTAGTTGTGGTTTTTTCTATAGAAAAACCCCAATCTGAGGCTGGAGTTGTAGCTATATATATGGAACGATTTCCAGCATCATTACTAAATAACCAAAAACATATTGAAAAATCACCTTTTTGTAATTGTGGTAAAATATCTCCATCTATTCGTATTCCGTCATCTGAACCATCAAAACTATAACATTTACCTATTTTTCCACTACTATCAACAGTTGCACCAACATTTGTAATAGTAACATTACTTAATCCTTGTTGAATTAAATCTCCAGTTAACGGCAACCAAATCTGTAGTCCTTTGCCTTTTATAAGATGTCTTATTTCGCTTTCAGATAAAGTATGATTATAAACTCTGAAATCATTGATATAACAAGTCATATTTGTTCCCGTAGATCTGCCACCTATATAACATCCATCTACATTGTTTGTCCAATTATTATTCGTATCAATTCTAGTAGTTTGTAATATACCATTAATATATAATAAAACATCAGTAAAACTATCATCTCTAGTTACTGTTATATGGTTCCATTGATTTGCAATAAAATTAGATGAGTTATACATTTTTAAAGATGAACTGGCACAATTAACAATTATATAACCATTACTTTGAAACCCAAATCCAAGCTTAGATTTATAATCTACAAATGCTATAGTTGAATTAGTCTTTGGTGATTTAATCCAAAAACTGATAGATCTAGTTTCTTCAAAAGAAGGTAAAACCATTGTTGAAGAACCATTAAAATAATAACATTTCCCCAATTTACCATCATTACTTATAGTAGCACCGTTATTAGTTACCGTAACATCAGCAGAGCCATAATTATTTAAATTCCCGTTCAAAGGCAATCTTACTAATAAACTCATAAAATCACCTCATTAAATTTCATAAAATTGATTAGCTTCAACATGACCTTCAAAAATATTTGCTATATCATCATCTTCAATAAATCCATGGTAATTTGTAACAAAGTATGAATCCGCTTCATTTGGAGTCCACATACTATCTGCTTCTCCCGCATATATCTTTATCCATTCTACATTCGCAGATCCAGTTAACCCAGAACCTCCACCATTCGTATTAGCAGATTGATACATTCTGCAAAATCCATAGCCAACACCACTAGTCTGACTTGCCATATTAGATGTTGCTGTGAAAGTTTTTTTATAAATTCCATCTTCTGTAATCGGAAGCCAACCACTCATTGAATATGACCCGCCAGAATGATAAAACCCTATACTTTTCTTTTCCTCTGATGTGTTTACTTTTGCAATTATTGTGTACTTATTCCCAGATACTAGACTTTCAGAAAAGTTAAAGTCAACAACTGAATATGAGGTATGTGTTTTACCAACATCTTTAAGAGTATCTATTAATAAATTTTTGGCAATTGAATCTGAACTTGCATATACAGTGCCAGTTTTTGTAATATTAACACTCATCGTTCAATCACCTCGTATGTATGTAAATTTCCTTGGTTATCAATACTAGCAGAAACTTGATATAATTCTTTAACATCTTCAGCAGAAAGAGCTGTATAAAATAATCTAAAATCACTCATTTTACCATTAAAATATGGAGATGTTACGCCAGATCCCGTTGCTTCTGCACCAATAACAAGTGGTGCGGTCATATTGTAATGAACACCGTATGATGTATAAGTATTATTTACTTTCAAATCACCATCAACATATAATTTTGTTCCACTTGTTGTGTAAACATAAGTAAACATATGCCATCCAGAAGTTAATGAAGATTTGGCAATTGCACAATAACCACCATCAGTTATATATTTATATGTACTTTTTTCCGCATTTGTATATGCTGACATTGAAAACGATATATTATTTCCACTAGGTTCAACATTATATCCACCGCCCTCCGTACATGAATATAATCTTGTATTGAAAGCAGTCCAATCATCCATATTTGCCCAAAAATTAATTGACAATTCAGTTGCACCATCTGATTTCCAAAGATTATTATTTGTTCTTATATAAGCATTTGAACCATTAAATACATAGCTTGATACATATCTAGCAGAATCTGAGGAAGTAGTAATGCTATTTTTTGTTCCATCGTTACCATGCCCAGAACAATCATCTTCTATTGTTGTATTAAACCCATGCGTTGTATACATAGTATCTTCAGAATTGGGACACCACGAGGTTGCCTTATCACCACGTTCATACTTAATATGATGAATATACATATCGCCAGTACAGTCCCTCAAATAAATTGCTGGTGGAATATTAGAAGTAAAAGTATAGTTTTGCCATTGCACAGTAGCTGACACGTAATGCCATTTATTATCATTAATATTAAAACTTACATCTCTATCAAATCCAATAGAAGATGTAGGAACTTGTATCCCATCTACTCTAAAATCCTTATATATAGTTGAACGCCAAGACCCGTCAATAGTTTGCCCTGAAAAATAAAATTCACACATTGGATTTGTTGTTCCACGCACTATATTTTTTATTTTAACGTATGCACTAAGGGTTACCCATTCATTGGGTTGTGGAGTAAATGGTATTTTTGAATAAATATATGCTGATGTTTTAAGAGCTCCAGTTGCATGAGCACATTTTATCCCATCTTCAGTAGTAATTGAGAAATTTAATTTATTACTAAAACCGTCTAAAGAAGTTTGGAAATCACTGCCATTACCAAATAAATTCTCTTCTCCAAATCCAGATAATTTATAATGAAGTACAAGCCCTTTTGAAAGTTCCTTAACCTCTTTTTCAGAAAGCGCATGGTCATACAATCTTATATCATTTAAATAATGATATGGAGAACTATGTATTAATTGAGTGTCAAATTCAAAAGTAGTAGAAGTAGATGTAAAATTATTAGCACTTATCGTTTGTTTAATTCCGTTAATATATATTTTTATTTTTTCAGTTATATTTTTATTATAAACAACAATTATATGTGTCCATTGATAAGAAGGTAGAACATCAGTTAAAATCGCACCATAATTACTAGACCAAGAACTTCCATTATAATTTGCCCAACTCCAATGCAAATCATTTGATGTTGGATATTGGAAAAGTGAAAATTGTCTACCATTATTGTTTCCAAAAATCATAGCTCTTTCAGAAGTACTATCTGTAGCACCATTTGGATATATCCAACAAGCATAACTAAATTCATCATTATTTAAAATTTGTTTTGTTATATTAGCAGGTATAACAATGCCACCAGTATTTAATGCTTTTCCAATTTTACCATTTACATAAACACTTGTTGTTCCACTTTGAAGTGTTGGTTTCCAATCTACCAATCCTTGATTATTTAAATTCCCATTAAGGGGAAGCCATACTTGTAAACTCATAATAACTCCCCCTTTTAATTAAATATAAAATCTATACATTTATTGGTAGAATTATAAGACAATACAGCTCCTTCTGTATCTGAATTATTATGTGATATTTTTACGTTTCCACCCAAGTAGCTTGTTCCATTTACTTTAAAATTAAATTCAGGTGTTACACCATTTGCTATTAATTCATTAACATACAAACTTTTATATTTTGTTTGAATAGTAGGAGTAGAAGATTTCCAAGTACCACTACCCCAACTTGCTGGATCAGATCCGTGTACAACCATAAAACTTGTAATTTGATTCTGTTGAACCAATGCTAAACATTCATTACCATCAGTACCATATACAAATCCACTGTCATATGAAGTACTGCCAGGTCTAAATGATATTGCTTGTGCGTTTGTTGTAAAATTTAATAAGCCAGTCATAGTTCCGCCATCTAGTTTCAGATAGGTGGTATTAATAGGATTATTATCACTATCATTTGTCGCTTTAGTAGCACTTCCAACACTTAATGCACTTTGATTTGTCCATGCTGGAGCGGCGGATCCTTTTGAAGTTAATACCTGTCCGCTTGTTCCTGCACTAACTTGACTTAAAGCGTTAGTAGCCGAAGCATAAACTATGCCCCATTGTGTCCACGATGTTTTTCCAGTTCCACCATTACCAACAGCAACAGTACCTGTTACATTGCCCGCTGTAGTGGCAGTAGTAGCATTTCCATCTAATGCACCATAAAATGTTGTAGCGTACATTGCGTTCCATTTATTATCAGATGTTCCAACTGAACCTGTATTGGTTGTTTGAGGGTATAGATTCAAACTCGTATTTAATGTAATTCCTTTTCTGTTTGCAAAAGTATTCGCATTAGTGAGTATCTCAATACTACCATCAGATACTAATGTTAATTTTTCCGTAGTACTGTCTTTCATTACATTAGTATAAAATGCTGTAGGAGATTCTCCTGCACCAATTACAACGCCAGATGCGGCTTGTATGACCATATTGCCACCATAGTTATTTGCGTCATGGTCATCATATACTTTAATAAAATTACCATTAGTGGTAATATTATTATCTGTTTGTGTAATTTGAAATTCAATAGTTGCGGGAGTATTTGTTGCAATTGTTGTAGACGGCTTAATGATAAGAGTGCCAGTCATTGTATCTGTAGCTTTTTTAAGATATGTATCATTAATATTTTTACCATTTCCATCTTGAGTGGCTTTGGTTGCGCTTCCTACACTTAAAGAACTTTGATTTGTCCAAACTGGAACTGAACCAGAAGATGGATATGTTATTACTTGACCACTTGAACCAGTACTAGTTGGTGCATAAAAAGCACCTCCAGTCGTTGTATTATTTAATTTAGGTATAGTATTTGCTGTCTGTGGCTTTCCTTGTGCGTTAAAATATACTGGAATGGTTGCTGACCCAACTGCTGTACCGTTTACATTTAAAGCTTCGGCTTTTTGAACAGAAGATGTTTGAGTTGCAACAAATTCAACATCTATACCTGAAGATGTTGAACCATCAGCATATGTTAATACTAACTGCCCACTTGAATTCGAGGCAACACCAGACACGATTCCTCTTGTATTACCACTTGGAGCAAGAGCTATACCAGAATCGGCAACTGTATAACCATCTGAACCCCACGTTACCAAATGTCCAGAAGTCGTTCCACTTGATAAACCTTTCACTTGTTTATTATTTGTTACATTATTAAGTTCCATAGCAGACTTTAAAGTTGTAATAGTAACAATATCTGATGTTGTTCCATTAATAGTTTTTGTTATTTTCTTATTCGTACTATCATAAGCTACATTAGTAACCGCTGTAGATTTAGGGGCATAGTACGAAGAA
>Ga0310691_10004742_pt1 | contig 15171 bp, 26 predicted proteins | sample 176DNAGHGlowgp2_FD_203887 | JGI IMG/M metagenome (GOLD analysis project Ga0310691, IMG submission 203887) | Sheep rumen microbial communities from Palmerston North, Manawatu-Wanganui, New Zealand - 1766 DNA GHGlow gp2 (v2) (version 2) | ecosystem: Host-associated > Mammals > Digestive system >... | reverse complement strand
ATATACTTTCCTTTTACGGAGGGAAACACGGAATGGACAGAATCTGTTTGCATATAAACACATAGCTATTTTATTTTTTCAATGAGTTTTATTTGCTTGGAACCGTATGATTCGTAATCATTAAGACATTGCGTAAATATTCCTTCGAAATATTCACTTCCCTTTGGTATGATGCATCTCACGATGCAACAGGAAGTTTCATAATGTTTTTCCCAATCTGACAATTCAGTTTTGGCGTCCTTTAGTTTTTTAAAACTATGGAATACTCCAGATGTTATGTTGAAATGTCCAGATTTATGTGATGGAGTTATGAATACATCTTTGGTGTCGATATTTATTTCACCTAACATCATCTCTGCAAATTGATATGGCGTCAACAAGATATCATCTGCTTTGGTGTCGCGGCAAACCTTATAGCATACGATATCTCGCTTTGCTATCTTTGGTGTTTTATAAGTTGTTATCAGGCACATAGTTATCTTACTTCTTTGATGTATTTAATTCGTTTAGAGCCATAGCATTTGAAAATATTCGGTAATATGTAGCATCTACCGACATAATATTTCGTTCCTTTTGGAATTATACACGATACTACAATAACCTTGGCACCATATACATTTTTATATCTACTCTTTAACGCATTTCTTGTTATTAGCGCGTCTTTTTTGCGTGCATAAGAATGGAATACACCACCCTCAACGTCCCAATGATTACGACTACCAAATTTATCTACCGGTTTGCTATCTCTATATGTTTTACCAAGTGATACCCTGAAGTCTTTATATGGTGTTGCTAGTCTATCTTCCTTTATGCGATGATGATAATATGCCAAAACCTTATAGCAACGTATATCTTTTGTTGCTATACGAAATGTATTGTCTGACGTGAAGAGGCACATAGTTATTCCTCCTTATGTGTTAATGTTATATCTCTTAAAATATTTCGAATGCTATATTGCTATTCGCATCATAGAAGCCACGCTCGAAACTGTTTTCGAACTTGCCATCACTGCGTAGCTTCATCTTATGTTTCTTTTTGGGACCAGAATATATGACTACATTCTTCTTGAGGTAGGCAAAAGAAATTTCATCTGCGTTGTGTGCCAATATTTGGAACGCTCGAACCTGTTCTTCGGACCAGTATGTACGAATTGTGCCGTAAAGAATTACTTCTACATTCGTGAATCGTTCATACTTTGCGACTGTTGCGTTAATCATCTTACAAAGCTTTATCGCTTTGTCCTCATTCTCTTTTATTCTAATCTGTGCCATAGCTTATGCATCTGTTAATTCACCTATGAGCAGGCAGATGATGGTGAATATGAGTGCAAAGATTGTTGTCATAGTATTACTTGCTATTTTTATCGTATATCTTGAACAGTTCTTCTGTCTTGAGTTCTTCAAGATGTTCCTTATCTTGATGAAGTTCTTTATGTATGTCTTCAATAATCATTCTGCGTATCTGTTCCTGCATTATGAAAGCTTCGCGGATTTGCCTTTCTGCATAGTCATATGAACCCTTAAGGCGAGCATACCTTTCTTTGTATAACATTGTTTAGTCCTCCTGTTTTGTAAAATTAATTAAAGTTTTTCTTGAAATAAAATGTTTTTTCTTTTTGAAAAAGAAGAGGGTAGGGAGAATCCTTTTCTTTCTTTATATATTTCTTTCTTTTAGAAAGAGAGTGGGTGATGATTTCAATACTTTCAACAGAAAGTATTATCAATCATTCAGGGAAATAGGGATTGTTAAGGGGAAGAACTATATTCTATCCACTTGATTTCTACAAAAAATTGTAGGTATTCTTTACCAACGCAGGGTAAGTGTCTATTCACAGATGTATGTGAAAATAATGTAGAGGAAGATATATTATCTCTTCTGCAATAATATTAACTATCCAGTAATAATCATATCTCTGTATATAAACAGTTAAATAAATAGACAGATAAATAAATAGACAGATAATAATCCCTAACCCTTTAATATTCCCCTTCCCCTTATGGCTGTATTATTTTCTGAAAGCGTAAGAGTAAGGGGAAAAGTAAATACCTTCTGTTTTTGTGACAGTATACGAAATAAGAAGACTTCTCCCCCTCGATGGTATAATGATACCTCTGGAGAGAGAGGTCTCAAATTTCGCGTGACGTGTATGGAAATTCAGGCGGTCCTGTCTTTGGCTTTCTCTTCGAGCTCCTTGACTACACGCATAGATGCTTCCATACCGTTACATCCTCTGATGGTAAAGCCAAGCTTGCCCCAGTCATTGTTGCCGGGGTAGGTATAGACTATGTTGCCGTCGGGATTCTTGACGCGCTTGCCAAGGATTACCTCATAGGAAGTGAAGTTCTCATCAAAGGCCTTGAAGATGTAGATGTGCCTGTCGTCATCGGCATACACTTTCTCGTAGTTGTTGCCGTACTTCTGGAAAGACTGGACGTCTTTGATGTCTTTAGAGTAGATTGGTTTCATAAATGATGTGTTTTATTATCTACAAAGATAATAAATTACGCTCAATTACCTAAAGCACTCGTTGAGGTGGCTTATTTGTTGGACGGGAAGACTGCATTCATCAGCATCCAGCTCTCGAAGGTGGTGCCGTCAGAGTAGATGTCGATGACTTTCTGGAAGGCGTGCTTGCAGTCCTCGCGGAAAGTGCTGGCCACCTTGGTGAAGGGGATGCGTTCACGCGTACGTCTGCCGACGACGATGAGTCTTCCGTTGTCATCTCTGTCGGTAGTGAATCCGCCAGCTGCCTGAACGCGCGGCATCTTCATAAACGTAGTGCAGGCGATGAACTTGCCGGTGAACTGCGTCTTCACGACCTTGCGCGTAACATCTTTGTTACTCTTCTTCTGGATGGGCGCGCCCTTAGGGGTAGCCTTAGCGAGTTCATAACGGTTGTTGAATCTGTCGAAGTTGCGGAAAGTAATTGTTGTTGCCATAGTTGTAAATGTTTTTGATGTTATTAATGTTTTTGAAATTGTTGCCGTGCTATATAGCGCTGGCACGGCGCAGCGCGATGCGTTATACCGTCTCGCCGAAAGACTTGGCGATGACGTTGAAGAGCCCGAAGATGGTCTTGGCCACCACCTCACTGGCGGGTTCTACATTCTTCCGCCAGATGCTGTCGTAGTAGGCGTCCCTCTTAGGTGCGTAAGAGAAAGTGCCGTCAGCCTTCTTTGTGAACTCAAGTTGGTATTGCGGCACGTAATACTTGTGGTCTCCCGTTACGAAGCCCACTATGCGTCGTCCCTCCCAAGGCGTGCCTTTGCCTGAGAGGAATACTTCTCTTGGGTATTCTGCCATAGTTATGACCTCCACTCGTTATCTGATTCCCTCTGTGCGAAGGCGTCAGAGATTAGACTTACACTCCCGTCGGGGTTAATGTGACCGTTGCCGTAGCGGTCAGCGTTGCGGTAGAATGACAGTTTGAAAGCCGGAGCTTTCTTGACGATGGTTGTGGCTGCGATAGCCGGAACAATTTTTTTCATAGTTGTTTCCTGTTTTTGAGTTATTAATGTTTTGAAATGGGAAGGGCCCGTCATTGCTGGCGAGCCCTCGGTGAGAGTATAGGAAGCTTTGGTTAGCGGCGTGAAGATGCCTTAGCCTTGGGCTTCAGGGTTATGGTTGTTGCTGCGATAGCCTTGGTGGGAGTGATGGTTGTTGCCTTGTCGCCCTGAATCTTGGCGAAGTTTACCTCAGGCCATACACCGTACTGACGGTAGTACATCGACCTGAACTGGTGCAGGCTGAGCTTGATGAAGAACTCCTTGTCGTTGCCGATGGCTTTGGCGAAACCAACCTCGTCAGTCGGGTCTACGCTGTGTGAGACATAGGCGAAGGGAACATTGCCGTCTGTCCAGCCCAGCTCCTTGTACTGGCGATAGCGCTCTTCGGGCTCGAGACGCACTTCGTTCTGTGCCTCGATGGTAGTCTCCTTCTTCGCTGATGGAACGAAGAATATCTCCGTAGTGTCTATCACTGAGCCATTCTCATCAGGCCACTCGAGCTTGATGGTCACGAGTTTGCCCTTGCCCTGTCTTGCTGCGAGCTTGGCGAAATCCTCTGCTGTCAGCATAGGCAATCCCTCACGGAGCTTATAGGCGTTAGACTTAGAGTTGTTGTTGTTTGAGTTGTTGTAATTAGTTGTTTTCATAACTGTAAAAAGTTTTAGAGAGTTGATAATGTTTTAGAGTTTGCGGCAAAAAGAAACCCCATCAGTGTCGCCGCTGTACACCGATGGGGCATATATTGAAAGCCTGTCGAGGAATCAGGCTTGGAATTTTAGAACGGTAAATATTCTTCGGCAAGGTCTGGCCTGAGCCAGAGCATAACGTCCATATGCTGGGACTTTACGCTGTGGTCAAAGCTCCACGAAGCATCGATAGCTCGCTGTGCCAACGGGTCTACACATTGGTAAGGATTCGCGCGTATTTCTTTGCAGGCTTGCTTAGCGCAAGTTACGATTGGTTTACCCAGTCGGGCTAAAGAATAGAACTTCGTTAGCACACCGTACGAGAAGTCAGGATGGTGCTTCAGAGCAGACTCGATTATCATTGTTGCGAGTTCCTCTGGGCAGGTGATGAAGAGTTCCTTTTTCATTGTAGTAAGTATTTGTGTTAGTAGAATTTTCAAGTAGCCAGAGCTATTTCACTCTGGCAGTGCCGGGGGTAGTTGCCCCATCGTCGCCGAGGGGCGGGGGTTCTACACCATAATCTCACGTTCGCACACTTGTAACTAATCTGGAAGGTATGCTGGAAGGGGTTCCAGATGGGTTCCAAATGCGATAGTCTTGGGTTCCAGATATAACCTAAAGAAATGATTTAGTTTGCAATAAATAAAATATTGATTATCTTTGCGGTGGACATACGGAGTGTATGTTCTGGTCATAATATTAGTTCTTATCCCGTGTAGAGCAGCAACTATGCGGGATATTTTTTTGTGGGCATAGAAAAGAAAAACCCCGGAACCATCACGGCTGCGGGGTATGAATAAATCCAACAACAAATGAAAACAGAATCCGTTATGTCAGGGAAAAGTCACCGTGCCGGGACTGGGGATTAAAGCAAATATGTTATGAATATGAAGTTTATCGCGGTTATGAAAAAGAAAGATTGAGACGTCAAGGCACGGTGAAGTTTCCTTATTTCTTTGAGCTTTTCTTTTTAGCTGCGGGCTTTGGTGTTGCTTCTTCAGGTGTCACTTGTTTTTCTGCGTTGCGCTGTGCTGCTTTGAGAGCTTGTGTTGCCGTGTCTGCTGCGGCTTTTGCTTTGGCCTTTTCCTGTGCAAGTGCGAACTCAGCATCGTTGCGTTCCTTCTGGAGCTGCTCAATCTGTTTCTCGAAAGCCTTGCGCTGTGCAGCCTTTTCTGCGAGGATGCGCTCGTTGGCTATCTTTGCATTCTCGAGTATCTCATACTCCTGCTTGTTCTTAAGGATGGATACGATGACAAATGCTGCGTAGCAGAGGATGGCGATGATGCCGCAGAATACGTAGAAGCCGATGCCGCTGTTGAATGCGCAGGCTGAGAGTGCGATTACGATGAGGGCGCCAAGGACGATGAAGATGCCTTTGGTCTTGAATCCCTTGAGGGAGTTTTTGAAAGTTTCGTTCATAGCTATGTGTGTTTTATGTTTTAGTGTCTTGTTCTCGTTCAGGATTTTGGCGTTCGTTTCCAAGCATCGCTGTATCTGTTCGCTGCGTTCCATTAGAACTCGAAGAGCTTGTATGTGAGACCTACGCCTATGTATGGTGTCGTTATCACCTTGTTGTCGTTGAGTCCTACGCCCATACCTGCCTGTATGCCTACGGCCCACTTCTTCTTCGGCTGGTACTCGTGTATCGTTATAGTCTGGTATACTGTCTTGTTGTACACCTGTATGCTGTCGAGTGCGGGCTCGTAGCCTGATACCCAAGCGTGGTATGTGCTGTCCTTGTATTCATTCTGCCAGCGCGGTACGTTTATCTCTATGATGGTATCCATAGGCGGGTTGCCTATCTCGTCTACGAGGCTGTCAATCACGTGTGCCTGTATATTGTTCAGGGCTACGAGGATACGGAGGCTGTCCTTCAGCTCGCGTGAGATGTACGGCACCGGCTTGTCTATAAACGTTGTGTCGTGTACTGTGAGCGGTGTGGTGTCCCTGACGGGGATTGTCTCGCCTTCGCCACGTTTGGTTACGCTCCTCCCCAGCAGGAAGCCAAGGAGGAGACAAACCACCAATAACACAAAAACAATGGCATATCGTTTCATCGCACACAAAGTTATATAAAAATTCATTATTTGTGCAACCATAAGCGTTTTATTTATAGTGCGGTATCTATGGTTACTTAAAGTGTAACTTTGCATAAGCGAAAAAGTAAACGATATGATAGTGCTGTTAGATAACGGTCACGGGCGTGAGACCCCGGGGAAACGCTCCCCAGACGGTACATTACGGGAGGGTGTTCGTGTACGCGAGCTGGCATATGCCACATACATACTCTTAAGCAGGCGTGCCATCAACTGCAAGCTGCTGGTGCCCGAGGATTACGACGTGCCTCTGAGTGAACGCGTGAAGCGTGCCAACTCGTACAAGGATGCGATACTTGTGTCTATGCACATCAATGCCTCTGGCTCTGATGGCAAGTGGCACAATCCGAACTACTGGTCAGCGTGGACTACTGTGGGAAAGACGAAAGCTGACGAGCTTGCTGAGTTCCTGTACCTCTCTGCGCTGAGTCACTTCCCCGGTATGATGATAGGCAGGGATGACTCTGACGGGGATATGGACAAGGAGGAGAACTTCTACATCCTGAAGCATACCACGTGTCCTGCAGTGCTCACTGAGAATTTCTTTATGGACAACAGGGCTGGGTGCGAGTACCTCAAGAGCTACAATGGCCTACAGGCTATCAGCGAAATGCACGCTGACGGCATCGAACGATATCTTAAATACGCAATGAAATACTGGTGATTATGCCTGACAACTATTTTGACTTCAGCAGCCTCAAGACTACGAGGAACAGACCCTACGACGCTGATAACCTGAATTATATTTATGGCAGGCTCAAGGAGCGCGGCTACGATGACAAGCATATCGCAGTGCTGCTGGGCACCATCGCCGAAGAGTCTGGTGGCAATCCCTACGCTGTGAGTCCTGATGGCAAGTTTCAGGGCCTGCTGCAGTGGGCTGGCGACAGGTACGCCATCAACCCGTTTATGGAGGAGAACCCGAAGCGAGAGCTTGACAGGCAGATAGACTATATAGCGAGGACGATAGATAACCTTGATGACAGCAAGTCGTGGACTCAAGGCGGCAAGGGCTCTGGGTATAACAGGGCTGCTGACGCTCACGAGGCATATGTATCTTCGGATAGCCTTGACGCTATCAATCACGCGTTCAACAGGGGATATGTGAGACCTACTGGCGGTGACGACTCTGTGGCGAACAGGTATAAGGTTGCCGAGCAGGTGTATAACATCATCTCGAATCCGCAGCCTATACAGATGGAGATGCCGGAGCAGACGGCGCAACCGCCTTTGAAGGAAGCCGCAGTCGTTAGACCGCAGAGATTTGCCGTGCCTTATGGTTTGCAGATTCCGCAGGCGGAAGAACCGCAGCTGTTCTATGATGTGGCTCCAGTCAACGCATATCCCGATGGTGGAACGATAGAACCTGCTGTCAAGATGGCTTATGCGCCAGATATCAGGACCGCACAGGGTAAGGCTGCTGCAAGGAATATGGCAAACGCCATAGCAGCTGGTCAATACAAAATGCAGAACTCGCCTGTGAGCTATAGGAACTACATCTCTGGCGAGCTTGCTGGTATGCCAGTGACTCGTGCGATAGGTAACGCTGGGGATAGGTTGTGGCGAGGCAGTGGCGAATCTCTTGATAGTGGCGCACTTGGTTTTATGCCCGTTGTTGGTGATGCTTTGCAGGCTGGACAGGCTGTTAAAGATGCCTCGCAAGGAAATTATCTTGCCGCTGCGCTTGGTGCAGGTATGCTTGTGTTGCCTGATGTAGTGGCTAAGCCGATAAAAAAGGCAGCAGAAAAGGCTTATGAGATAGCCAATCTTGGTGGTGGTTATATGTTGAAACCGTTTATGCGTGGCAATCCTCTCGAGAAGCAGATATCAAAGCAAGGAACCGTGAATGTAAATAATGTCCGTGCTCTCGTCAGCAAGGGGAGCAAGATGGAACAGTCTGTTGTTGATAAGGTTCTTGCTTCCGAAGAATTCGCCGGAAAGAAATCCATTGACTACAATAAGTTCAGGAAAGCCGTGCAGGATGAATTGATTACTTATAATAGAGCCTCAGACAAGAGATGGGCTGATTATGGTATAGAAAGGATTGGAATAGATTTGCGAGAGCCCGAAAAAACCGGATTTCAGTCTGCGTTTGAAGAGAAACAATATTACGATTGGCTACGAAGTCGTAGGATAAATTACGACCCGGATTTTGATTCTGGAGGTGCCGATTACGTCGGAGTCGACGGGAGAAGATATTATGAGCAAGACTTAATTAGAGATTTTTTTGATACACACCCAAGAAGGAATGGTGATATGATTGGCCTACACACATTTACTTTTTCTTCTCCGAGGATACCCGGTGGCTCTGGCAGACATTATGATGCGAATACCCTTGGTCACTCTCGCACATATACTACCGCTGACGAGCCTGATGTTCTTCATGTAATGGAAAGTCAGAGTGACTGGGCGCAATCCAATCCGAAATATAAATATATGGCGGATTATTCGAAAGAACCTTGGTTTAATCCAGAAGACCCAGTACATCAATCCCTTATTGATGGAGCAAATATTCAACGCCAATATTTAGTAGACAACTATACAACTCGTCAGATTCAGGAAAATCTTCGGTATGCAGCCGAAAAGGGCCAGAAGAAGATGCGCTATCCAACACGTGAGACAGCCGCAAAGATTGAAGGATATCCAAAACATATAATAGATGTTGACGAAAACATCAGGCTTGAACAGGCCGAGGCTGCGGAGCAAAAGGCTTTATCTGATAGTGTGTTCCCGAAGTGGTATTCCGAAGCTGAATCATATGACAACATTGACGTAGATTTGTCGGGCGATGAAGTCTCATTTAGTTATAATTCCGAATTAGAGAAAAAGCGGAGAGAATTCGAAGAATCGGCAGAATTCAAGAAGTATATTGAAGATAGAAATAAAATTTCAGAGAAATACGCAAAAGAAAGGGATAAGCTGGCTACGGAATATGAGCCACCGCTCGAGGCAATTCTAAAAAAATATGATGCGTTCCCCAAGCAATATCAGAAACTATTCAATGGCGCAGATGTTCGTACGGTAACAGACCCGAAAGGAAATACGTGGTATGAAGTAGATGTGCCAGAGAATTATCTAAACCAAGAGTGGCAGTATAAGCGTGGCGGTAAGTTGAAGTGATACTTTAAGTAACAACGCCTTGTTGATTGCTTATCAGTAAATTATTTTTGCAGGAAAAATAAAAACATTATAACTTTACAAGCGAAAAGATTATTCACTGCAAAAACAATAGCGTATGGCAAAAGGGAGTACAAACAAGAAAATGCTGGTCGAAGGCTTTGCGCACCTTCGCGAGCTGCGTGATTTCGTGAACGAGAAGCACATCGAGAAGGAAGACATTTTATCAATAGAAAAGGACAAGGACGGCATAAACTATATGCTTGTCTATTTTGTTGAAGAGTGATGTACGACAAAAGCTACGACGAGGAGCCCGTATACTACTGCGCGTGGTGTCACAGCCTCTGTATCGGCATAGATGAAGGCGGTGCTGATGAGAATTGGGATGGCAGCTATTGCCTGAAGTGCGGCAGTACAGACATACGTCTGGCCAACATACACGAATGGCTTGCCGAAGAAAGGAGGATGCACGAGAAGAGCAAGTCGTGAGCGATGCGATGTATGTTGATGCAGATGGCTGCTATGTAGTAGGCGGTGAGAAGTGCAAGACGCTAAGTGAGGCGTATGAGGCATTTCGCGTCCTATACAACAGGTCGCTTGGCAATGCACGCAGGCACGGTCTCGGCACGATACGTCAACGCAAGAGCGTCGTATCTCACAGAGGGATAGACTTTAAAAAGGAATATGTTGACGCACTGAATGAAGAGTTCAAGGACACCAAGAAAGTCAAATGCTACGTGCTCGGTATCGTGGGCATCACCTACGGCTATATGTACGGCGAGTGGTACTATGACCCCGCGTTTCGTGAGTACGACAACGACAAGCGGGAGCGATACTTTGATTGGCTTATGGCCGCAGGCAGCACCGCAGCACGTATGTGCGGAAGAATGGACAGGCTGGTGGTACGCAAAGTATGTGGAATGACATATGGCTGGTACGTATCACACACGCGCAAGACAAGAACCAAGAAGAAGAAATAAATATGGAAGAGAACAAAATGAACAATCAGCCAAACAAGCTCACGTATGAGGAGCTGCAAGGCATAGCCGGTGGCCTGAAACAACAGAATGACCATCTGCAGAAAGAGCTTAACGCACTGCGGCAGTATGTGTCCGAGCAGCAGACTCAGAGCATATTCGCATACCTCAACGAGGCGAACAAGATTCTCGAACGCGCAGAGCTGTTTGACACCGAGTTCATCGGCATCGTGCTCGATGACATAAAGCGCATAATGACAGCGCTGCGACAGATTATCGTTCCCGACAACAAGGAGGAGCAAGATGGAGGAGAAAGCTCATCGGCCAATTAATCTGGCGTTCGTCAAGTGCGGAACCATAGAGAAGTTCTATGATGCGTGGGCTGAGTTTATGACGCCATACCATCACCTTGCGCGTCGCGAACGCAACGTCTTCGCAGTGATTCTTGCGCAGTATTTCAGGCTCAGGTCACAGTGTAGCGACGAATCTATGGTTCACTCTATGCTATGGAGCAGTGCCTCTCGCTCCGAGATGCGCAGGCAACTAAAAATAAGCCAGCCTCATTTCCAGATGGTGCTGGCAAAGCTCAGGGAGCGCGGGGTGTTGTTGAAGAATGACACCATCAACCCGAGGCTTATGCCGCATATATATCCAGACAGCAGGTCACTCGAGCTTCGCCTCGTGTTCGACTACAGCACGCCAAGTAACAAGGAGACTCCTATAGATGAAACTGTCAAAGAGGGATAGCGAGTGGTGTAAGTCGTACGCCAAAGGCTGCGGTCTCAGCGATGCTGAGGTTGCCAAGGTCGTGCTCTCATATTTTGACGATATAGTATATGAGGTGCGCAAGCTGCCGTTCGCCAACTTCAGGCGTATATATACCGCTGATGCGGTGGCTTCGCTCGCCCCTGTTTATAACATTCCATTCATTGGTCGCATAGGTCCCATCTATTCGCAGTATACAAAGTGGCGTGCCGAGGAAGCCTCCGGGTTTGACAGCGTGCTACGTAAGGATGTTCGTGGCAAGCACCTCGCAGAACGAATAGAAGAGGCTGCAGCGCTGGCAATGTCTGGTCATAAGGTCAGTCCGAGTATGCTGAGGAACCCTGTGCCAGCTGGCGAGTATCATAGGGTGTGGCTCATAGATGCGAATGGAAGGCGCAGGGCTGCGCGACAACTGTTCAAGAAAACCAATAACTAAAACACTATGTTCAAGATTAAGGAAATAAAGCCGATGTTTAACGGCATTGTCACCACGGCGATGAAGTATGTTGGTGACCAGTATGAAAAGAAAACAAACGGGCTCATTATCGACACACGCAAGCTCGATGGAGCGCTCAATGTATACCAGCGAGTGATAGCAGTTGGCGATACCGTAAGGAGCGTCAAGCCCGGTGATATCGTAAAGCTGCGCTATGACCGATACGCTGCAGTACGGCACACTCCCGGCAAGCTAGAGGACAATATGGTAAGCGACCAGTTGGGATATGACTACAGTATCCCTTCTGTATACCTCGAAGGTTATGGCGAGTGTCTGCGCGTGTATGACAATGACATCGACTTTGTAGTAACCAAATCAGAAGTGGGCGAGGATGGCCTTTTGCAGTAATGGCACGAGTAGAACAGGAGAAGCTTGACAGGATACGCGATGCTGCTACGCTGATGTGCGAAGAGAGCTTCATTGTGATTACTCCGCACGCTATTGTGGAGTATAACCCTAACAACACGATACTGCAGGAGATGAGCGACCAGATTCACAAGATGGCCGTTGCCTATGGTATCATAACTGACAGTTTAACTACCAACTAAATAAAACACCTATGGAGAAACTTTCTATCATCAAAGACGTCATCGACTGCAAGGGCGGAGCCTTCCTTGTTTCCGTTGACGAGCACGGCTTCGTGCATCTTACCGTGGATGCGCAGTACAACAATAACGCCGAGAGCGACATCTGCTCGTTCCTTTATGACAGGCTTTGCAAGCTGCAGCTTGATGCGCTTAACTGGCGCAGTCACCAGCTTGCCGTAGAGCTTGGGGAGATTGAGTAATGAAGCTCGTTGAGTTTGACAATTATGAGCTGAAGGTTGCTGACGAGGCCCTTCTTGTTCGTCCTATCCGCGAGCTCTTAGAGGAAGACAAGAGCAAGAAAAAGGAGAACTTCTTCAGGCAGATATCCTATATGTATTTCTTGGTAGACCCGAGAAGCACGTATCAGTATATCACAGACGAGGAAGAGCGGGCAATTGAGATAAAGAGACAAGAGGGATTTCCCGACGATTGGCAACCTTCAGCCAAACTCAAGGCCGCTATTGATGCATATCGCCCTCACGTGATTACAACGCAGTCGTTACTGCTGCAGGATATGCGGAAGGGCATAGACAATGTACGAAGGTTTCTTGCCGACGTAGACTTGACGAAGGTTGACGAGAAGGCTGGCAAGCCCATATATCAGGTGTCTACAATTACCGGCGCACTCAAGCAGGTACCGGAGCTTGCAAAGGCACTGGCTGAAGCAGAGCGTTCGCTGCAGAAGGACTTCGAGAGCGAGGACTCCATACGTGGCAATAAGGATAAATCAATGTTTGAGGACATATAAAAAAGATGACACTGAACGAATATCAAGAAAAAGCGCTTGAGACCGCTATCTATTCAGAAAACTATAAGGTAATTTACCCGGCTTTGGGGCTTGCTGGTGAGGCTGGTGAGGTTTCAGATAAGGTAAAGAAAATCATTCGTGACGACAATCAGATACTGACTGATGATAAAGCGAAAGCTATAGCTATGGAGATAGGTGATGTTCTTTGGTATTGTGCAACTTTATCAAATGATTTGGGATTCACGCTTGAGGATGTTGCTGAGATGAATTATCAAAAGCTCAAAAGTCGCAAAGAGCGTGGAGTTATTGGTGGTAATGGCGACAACAGATAATATATCACAGGTGAATAACGAGGTCTTGTACCGGCACAGCAAGGTGTACCGCAACATCTTCAATGACCTGTACGTGCAGGTGTGCAACGACTATCGCTATGACTACAAAGTCAAAGAAGGCGACAATCTCAATGAGGGCGATGAGGTTGATATTATAATCAGACTGACGTGAGCGAGAGCATCATATCTACAAATGAATTCCAGACACCGATAACAAAAGAGTTGCTGGATATGTACCCGAGTGAAGTTCAAGAGCAGTTCTTGGACTTCATTGGTAATGTGCCGCTATTGAAGTGGATGATAGGCGAGAGGCCAAGGGCCAAGGACCTGCCACGCGATAATATGGGGCGCATCATAGTGGACATTACGCATCCTCATATCCTCGAGAATATGGACTACTTCAGGCCAGCAATACGCTATTATCTCGAGAACGGATGCTATAGTATGCTGAAACCAAACAAGAATCCAAACAGCGAATATGGCAAGTGGTTCTACGAAGAAGTTCGCAGGTGTCGCGAGGGGTATGTTCGCGAATCAGATGGCGAGTGGGTGACTGGACTGATGTATTGGTTCCTGAACTACTCTCCGATAATGATTGCAGAGGAAGATGAAAGGGGTAGGTCCCACAGGGTTGAGGGCTTCCCAAGTATGTGGGAAGGTATATACTATCGCTTTCATTATATAGAGCAAGCTCGAGAACGCGGTCTACACTGTCTAGAGCTAGCTCGAAGAGGCTGCGGCAAGGCTCATCCGTATAATGAGAGAGTTATGACTCCTGATGGCGAGAAGCTATGGGGCGATATTAAAATAGGCGATAAGCTGTTTGGCGACAATGGCTCAGAAACAACTGTGATAGATATACCTTTCGATGGGGTTTGTAATACATACAAGATAACATTACGTGATGGGCGTAAAGTTCTTGCCTCTTCTGGGCATCTATGGAGAGTTAAAATACATCATCACAGTAAAGACGAGATTTTAACAACAAAGGAACTCCTTGAAATATACAAAAGAGAAAGAAAGAAAAGCGATAGGAATCCTTCTGGCATAGAGTACATATGTGGAATACCGGCAAATGGCGCAATAGATTTCAAGTACTCGCAGACGCAGATAGACCCGTACACATTTGGCGTTATGCTTGGTGATGGATGCTTTAGCGCTCCCTCCTGCTATCTCAGTGAAAATGACGAAGACTTTGAATTCATATCAAAGCATATTCCTTATGAGTGGCGCAAGCGTTCAAACAAATGTGATTACGGTCTAACTATACCAAATTGGCATAATATATTGAAGTCATATGGAATCGACAAGGCGAAGTCAAAGGATAAGTTTATACCAGATGAGTTTAAATATAACTCAAAAGAGGTAAGGCTTGAACTGCTGAAAGGCTTGATTGACACAGACGGCTACATAGGCAACCATAGGGCTTATATGATTACAACGGTATCAAAGAGGCTTGCTGAAGATATACGATGGCTTTCTTGGAGTCTTGGCTACAACAACACACTTAACGTTAAAAAGGCTGGCTACAAGAAAGATGGCGTGTATATCAGGTGCCAAGATTCGTATACCGTAAACATATATACCGATGATGTAATAGCGTATGTGCCCAGAAAGCAACGTGGAAAATGGAATGGTGAATACGCTAAGAGCAGGGCAACGCAAAGCCGAATTATAAACATAGAATATGTTGGAAAGATGCAATCCAAGTGCGTTACTGTAGATAACAAATCAAATTGCTATTTGATAAACGATTTCATAGTGACTCACAATTCGTTTAGCATTGCTGCTATGATGTCGCACAACCTTATCCTTGGCGAAGACTCGGTTGCAACACGAAGGGTGACAACAGTATTGACTG
>Ga0310691_10004741_pt1 | contig 15175 bp, 11 predicted proteins | sample 176DNAGHGlowgp2_FD_203887 | JGI IMG/M metagenome (GOLD analysis project Ga0310691, IMG submission 203887) | Sheep rumen microbial communities from Palmerston North, Manawatu-Wanganui, New Zealand - 1766 DNA GHGlow gp2 (v2) (version 2) | ecosystem: Host-associated > Mammals > Digestive system >... | reverse complement strand
ATATTTTGCTTTTTTGTCAAGAGAAGCGTTATGATTGACAGTAGGGAAAGAGAGCCGACAATGTAGAACAATTTTGTGGAAATCCATACACCCTCTATGCTTCTAAAGATGTACGGAAACCTGTGGACGTTGCTTTTGCGATAACACTTTTTCCCCTAATATACAGAGTTGTTTGTGTTCGCATAATTATCAAGAAATAGCATCTACGACAGGCTTGCCTTGAAGTGGAAGGCTCCAATCAAACGAAGTGTGGTTGGGGTATTAGGCTACCCCTCCCTATTATTGAGTGGACAGAGGCAAGGCACAAAAAGAAAACGTGGACTTCACTTCGTCTACGTTTACCGAGGTTTCGCCAAACACCTGACTATCATATACGAGTAAAAGCCCACGCCGTCGGCGTGAGCATCCGTGCTTTTACTCTTGGTTGTTTCTTTGATTTTGGCGAAATTTCCGAAACAAGAATCTAAGCGGACGCTTCTGTCTGTATGTCTAATCTAATGTGGTTTATGTCATATATAGTTTAAAGTTTAAGGGTTTAAAGTTTAATGGGGCTCCTATATGTTAGGGCTCTTCTTTACTGGGTAAACTGAATCCGATGATAGGGCGACGAGGCTGCCTATGAGTCGATTGTAACGCAGCCAATGACTGATTGATGAGTTCCAGCTGTGCACGAGTATCCTCATTGATGTCATTCTGGTTCGATAGGATGTCCTCTATGTCAAGCTTCAAGTCTTCGAAATCCTGACGCAACTGAGCGAGGTCGGCAGCTGTGTTGGTTGGTGGAAGGGTGGCGGCCATTTGACGAATAGCAACGAAGGCTCGCATAATAGCTATATTCATATCTATAGCTATAGTGCTATTTAGGATACCAGAGAGCATTGCGACACCTTGTTCCGTGAAAGCATGAGGTAACTTACGAGTGCCACCCCATCTTGAAATTCCAAAATGGAATATCAAGTTAGCTTTCAACTCTTCAAACTCATCCTTGGTCAGTTGAAACATAAAATCAGGTGGAAAACGTCGGATATTTCTCTTTACGGCCTTATTCAGGTTTCCTGTCGTCACTTGATACAATTCCGCCAAGTCATAATCCAGAATCACGCGTTGGCCGCGAATCTCATGAATCTTCTGCTGTATGATTTGAATATCGTTCATCTTTTAGGTAAAAGATAATACGTTACCCATCAGTTGCCCATTTCGGAGATGAATTTGATGCGGACGAGGCGGATTTGTTCTTCGTCATAGTCCTCGCCGAGTTCGTCGAGAGCATCGTCGATGTCGTCGGTCTCACTCTCGCGGAAGTACTCGAAGATGTCCTCCACCTGGTCGGCATCGAGGACGGTGTTGATGTAGTAGGAGATGTCAAGCTTGGTGCCGCTATCGACGATGGCATCGAGCTCATCGAGGAGTTCGTCGAAGTCCAGGCCCTTGGAGCGGGCGATGTCCTTGAGATCGACCTTGCGGTCGATGGACTGGATGATGCTCACCTTGTTCTTGCTCTTATTGGCTACGGTGCGGACGCGCAGGTCCTCGGGGCGCTCGATCTCATTCTCCTCGCAATGGCGGTAGATGAGTTCGCAGAATGCCTTGCCGTAGCGCTTGGCCTTGCCCTCTCCCACCCCGGGAATGGTCTTCAGCTCTTCAATGGTCACTGGATAGACGGTGGCCATGGCCTCAAGGCTGGCATCCTGGAAGATGACATAGGGCGGTATGCCCTTGTCGCGAGCTACCTTCTTGCGCAGGTCGCGGAGTATTGCCAGGAGTTCATCGTCCACGGCTGCCGTGCCACCTGTAGGTTCGCCGCCATCGTACTCGAAGTCATTGTCCTCGGTAATCAGGAAGGAGGTGGGCTTCTTCATGAACTTACGTCCCTCATCCGTCAGCTTCAACAGACCGTAGTTCTCCACTTCCTTGTAGATGAAGCCGCCGAGGATGGCCTGACGGAGGATGGTGTTCCAATGGCGCGCATCCTTCTGGTCGCCACAGCCGAAGCAGTCCAGATCGTCGTGTTTGTGGGCAATGACCTCCTCGGTGGGATTGCCGGTGATGACGTCGATGATATGGTTGACCTTGAAGTTCTCCTTGACGGCGGCGACCACCTCCAAGGCTTTCTTCAGGTCGTCCATGGCCTCGACCTTGGACTTGGGATGCAAGCAGTTGTCACAGTTGTGGCAGTTCTCCTGGTTGTACTCCTCGCCGAAGTAGTGAAGGAGCACGCGACGGCGGCAGACGCTCGTCTCAGCATACGCGGCCGTCTCCTGCAGGAGCTGGCGCCCGATGTCCTGCTCGGCCACGGGCTTGCCCTCCATGAACTTCTCCAGTTTCTGAAGGTCCTTATAGGTGTAGAAGGCGATGCACTTACCCTCGCCGCCATCACGGCCGGCGCGACCGGTTTCCTGGTAATAGCCCTCGAGGCTCTTGGGAATATCGTAGTGAATGACGAAACGCACGTCGGGTTTGTCGATGCCCATGCCAAAGGCGATGGTCGCCACGATGACATCGATCTCATCCATAACGAAATCGTCCTGTGTCTGGGTGCGCGTGGGCGTGTCCATACCGGCGTGGTAGGCACGCGCGTTGATGTCGTTGGCCCGCAGCACCTCAGCAAGCTCCTCCACCTTCTTGCGGGAGAGACAGTAGATGATACCGCTCTTACCGGCGTTCTGGCGGATGAACTTGATGATGTCCTTGTCTATCTCCTTGGTCTTGGGGCGTACCTCGTAGTACAGGTTGGGGCGGTTGAAGGAGCTCACGAACTCCGTGGCCTCCATCATCCCCAAGTTCTTCTTGATATCGCTCCGCACCTTATCGGTAGCCGTGGCTGTGAGCGCGATGACGGGAGACTGACCAATCTCGTTGATGATGGGGCGTATGCGGCGGTATTCAGGGCGGAAGTCATGGCCCCATTCCGAGATGCAATGTGCTTCGTCAACGGCATAGAACGAGATGTTCACCTGCCGCAGGAAGTCGATGTTCTCGTCCTTCGTGAGGGATTCGGGAGCCACGTAGAGCAACTTTGTGCGCCCCGATAGGACGTCGGCCTTCACCTGGTCCAAGGCGGAACGGTTGAGGGAGGAATTCATGAAATGGGCGATGCCGTCGTCGGCACTCACCTGACGGATGGCATCCACCTGGTTCTTCATCAATGCAATCAACGGAGAAATCACGATGGCCGTGCCATCCATGATTAACGCCGGCAGCTGGTAGCATAGGGACTTACCACCTCCCGTAGGCATCAACACGAAGGTATCATTTCCGCTCAGCACATTCCGAATGATCGCTTCCTGATCACCCTTGAAAGTGTCGAAGCCGAAGTAATGCTTCAGTTGCTCTGTCAGATTGATGTTTTTATCCATGATGATTCCTTTGCGTTACAAAGTTATACACTTTCTTATCTATTTTCCAAGTTTTTCTTCACTTTTTCCTACCTTTTACAGCATTTTTCTTATAAAAAAGGTCCCAAAAGCCGTTTTGCACAGCTTTTGGGGCCTTTCGAAAGTCTTTTAACGTTGTTAGCGGCTCTGGAATCATGAGCCGTTCAGGACATCATCCCTGCATGGCGTTGAGATTGGACTTCTCCAGCTGCTGGCGCGCGTAGTCCAGCGTCACCTCGAAGCGCTTCTTCCCTGACGAGGGCAACTCGAACTGGGGCGTCATCATGATCGCCTCCACGATGCTGCGCAAGCCACGTGCACCCAGCTTATAATCCACAGCCTTATCGACCATATACTCCAGTGCATCCTCTGCGAAGACCAGCTCAATGCCATCCATCTGGAAGAGCTTCTGCTGCTGGCGGATGATGGAGTTCTTTGGTTCCGTGAGGATGGCTCTTAGCGCTTTCCGATCCAGTTGGTTCAGATAGGTAAGCACGGGGAGACGACCGATGATCTCAGGTATCAGGCCGAAGCTCTTTAGGTCCTGGGGAAGGATGTACTTCATCAGGTCGTTGCGGTCGATGCGCGCGACGTTCTGCACGGAGTTATAACCCACGACATGCGTGTTGAGGCGCTGGGCAATCTTACGCTCGATGCCATCGAAGGCGCCGCCGCAAATGAACAAGATGTTGCGGGTATCGACCTGCACATAGTCCTGATCGGGATGCTTGCGACCGCCCTTGGGAGGCACGTTGACGACGGAGCCTTCCAACAGCTTCAGGAGTCCCTGCTGCACACCCTCGCCACTCACGTCGCGCGTGATGCTGGGATTGTCCGTCTTACGTGCAATCTTGTCGATTTCATCGATAAAGACGATGCCCCGCTGGGTAGCTTCGACATCGAAGTCAGCCACCTGCAACAGGCGCGACAGGATGCTCTCCACGTCCTCGCCGACATAGCCGGCTTCCGTGAACACCGTGGCATCCACGATGGTGAACGGAACCTTCAACAACTTGGCGATGGTGCGAGCCATGAGCGTCTTGCCGGTTCCCGTGGGACCGACCATGACGACATTACTCTTCTCAATCTCCACGCCGTCGTCTGTCACCGACTGGCAGAGACGCTTGTAGTGGTTATAGACGGCCACGGACAGATAGCGCTTGGCATCCTCCTGTCCTATGACGTACTGGTCAAGGTAGCTCTTGATGCTGGCGGGACGCGGCAGCGTCTTCCAGTCCAGCTTATCAGCCCACGGCGATGACGAGGCGGGCTGCACAGCCCCCTCCTGTTCCTGAACAATCTGATAAGCCTGCATGGCACAGTCGGAACAGATGAAGCCGTTGATACCGCTGATCATCAGGGACACTTCCTTCTCCGAGCGGCCGCAGAAAGAGCATTTCTTTATTGCCATTCTTACTATTGATTAATGTACGCGCGAGCGCGAGGACTTATTGTTTGCGGGTGAGCACCTGGTCAATCATCCCATACTCACGGGCCTCTTCAGCTGTCATCCAGTAGTTGCGGTCGGAGTCGGCCCACACCTTGTCATACGGCGTATGGCTGTGGTCGGCGATGATCTGATAGAGCTCCTTCTTGAGCTTCTGAATCTCGCGGGCTTCGATTTCAATGTCGCTGGCCTGACCCTGTACGCCGCCGAGAGGCTGGTGAATCATCACACGGCTGTGAGGCAGCGCGCTGCGCTTTCCCTCCTTGCCCGACACCAGCAGCACCGCAGCCATGGAGGCCGCCATGCCGGTGCAGATCGTGGCCACGTCGGAGGTGATGAACTGCATCGTGTCATAGATGCCCAAACCGGCGCTTACGCTGCCGCCGGGGGAGTTCAGATAGACGTTGATGTCCTTGCCGGGATCTACGCTGTCGAGGTAGAGCAGCTGGGCCTGCAGGGTGTTGGCCGTGTAGTCGTCGATGGCGGTGCCCAGAAAGATGATGCGGTCCATCATCAGGCGGGAGAACACGTCCATCTGCGTGACATTCAGCTGGCGCTCCTCCAGGATGTAGGGATTCAGATACTGGTTCTGGAGGCTGACATAGTCGTCCAGGACCTGTCCGTTGAGGCCGAGATGGCCGGTGGCGAACTTACGGAAATCTGACTGTTGCATGGATTATTTCTCTTGGAACAGCTTGTTGAACTCCTCAAGGGTGACGCTCTTCTTGGTAAGCTTCACGACCTCCTTCAGCGCCACGCCGAGCTTCTCTTCCACGCAGCGTGCCACGAGGCCTTCTACCTGCTCCTTCTTCTTGAGCTGTTCGTTGGCGTAGTTGGTGATGATCTCATCGGGTACATTACCCATGCCGTACTGGGCGAACTGCATACGTGTCTGGCGCTTGGCGGTCTCGAGGACATCGTCCTGCTCCACCTTGATGCCAGTCTGGTCGGCCAGCTGCTCCTTGATGAGGTGCCACTCCAGCTCCTTGATGCTGCCGGCATAGTTCTGCTCGACATACTCCTCGCCCTTGTCGGGGTTGTTGGCACGCATGATGCGCTTGAGCAGGGCATCAGGCCATTCGAGGTCGCCGATGCGCTTCTCCAGATACTTGCGCACATCAATCATGAAGCGCAGCTGGGCATCCTCGGCGAACTGGTCCTCGAGCTGCTTCTTGATGGCAGCGCGGAACTCCTCCTCGCCCTTCACCTTGCCTTCGCCGAAGACCTGGTCGAAGAGCTCCTGTGTCAGCTCTGCAGGCACATAGCGGGTGATCTCGGTGATCTGATAGCTGAAGTCGCCCTTCACATTCTCTGCCTCTTCCTTGGTGATGCCGAGGAGGCTGGAGAGCTCGATGGTGCTATTCTCATAGGCTGCAGCGGGGTTGATGGTGATGACGGTGTTCACGCTGATGCCCTGGAACTTTTTCTTCTGGTCGTCGTTCTTGAAGTAGTTGGGCAGGATGACAGCATCTTCTTTCTGGATACCGCCCTCCTTGATGTTACCATCGGCATCGAGTTCAGCGATATGCCCCTTTGTCATGTCGCCCTCCTGGTAGCTATCGACCTTGTCATAGTGGCCGCCACGCTGGGCGTAGGCCTTCACCTGACCATCGACCATCTCATCGGTCACCTTGATGCTATAATAGGGAACCTTATCGGCATCTGTCAACTTGGCATCAAACTGAGGTGCCAGTGCAATGTCAAAGATGAAGTTGAGCTGTTCAGCCTCGAAATCCACAGGCTGCTGCTTCTCGCTGGCAAGAGGATCGCCGAGCATGTCAATCTTATTCTCACGCAGATAGCCATAGAGCTTCTCGCTCAGCAGCTTCTGCACTTCCTCAGCAGTAATCTCGCCGCCGAAACGCTTCTTCATCAAGCTCATAGGCACCTGACCAGGACGGAAGCCGGGCAGGGCTGCCTTCTTGCGGTAGTTCTTGAGTGCTTTTTCTACGTTTTCCTGATAATCAGCCTTCTCGAAGGTGATGGTCAGTTCAGCGGCCACACCTGAAGTCTTGTCGAATTGAATGTTCATGAGTTGTAATGCGTATTATAGATAGTAATGAATCAATCTTTACTGCTTTCGGCTTTATCTGCAAAAGACGTGCCAAGCGCGGATTCGTCGGCCTGCTGTCGTTCCCGATCCATACTCTCGAAGTCCTTCGGGCGCAGCACGAAGCTGTTGGTCAGGTACTTGGCCTTCACGATCTCGTTGGCCGCCAGTTCCTCGGGCGTGCCCTTGAAATGGATGCGACCCTCGAAGAGCATGTAAGCACGGTCGGTGATGCAGAGCGTCTCCTCCACGTTATGGTCGGTGATGAGCACGCCGATGTTCATGCGTTTCAGCTTCCACACGATGAGCTGGATGTCTTCCACCGCGATAGGATCGACACCCGCGAATGGCTCATCGAGCATCACGAACTTAGGGTCGATGGCCAGACAGCGGGCAATCTCCGTGCGGCGACGCTCACCGCCGGAAAGGCGGTCGCCCGTGTTCTTGCGGACCTTCTGCAGGCGGAACTCCTTGATAAGGCTCTCCAGCTTCTCGCGCTTGTACTCCTCGGTGCAGTCAGTACGCAGCTCCAAGACGCTGGCGATGTTATCCTCCACCGACATCTTTCGGAACACGCTGGCCTCCTGCGCCAGATAGCCGATACCCTTGTGAGCACGTTTATAGACGGGCAGACCCGTGATCTCCTCATGACCGATGAACACTTGGCCTTCATTGGGAATCACGAGACCCGTGGTCATATAGAACGAGGTCGTCTTACCGGCACCATTCGGTCCTAAGAGTCCCACAATCTCACCCTGATCGACATAGAAGTTGACATCATCGACCACCGTGCGCTTGCCGTAGATCTTTTTCAGATGCTCGGCACACAAGCGCAAGGGCTCGTCCTGATGAGGAGCCACAAAAGCTGTGCTTTGAGGGTCAATAATGGTCTTTTCTTCGGTCATACGTGCGTAATGAGTGCGCAAAAGTACACAAATCTTACCACTTTCTATCATTTACAACAAAAAAACTGCCCTTACACACCTTTCTTTTAGTCTTTTTTGACTACTTTTGCCCCCAAATTAAGTCATAACGTACATGTATGAAGCCTCCATAGGGGGTAAAACATCATCAAATGAAAGCACTATTAAGTCCTCTCAACACCTTTGGCCGATACCTGCTGCTGATGGGAAAAGTCTTTAGCCGTCCTGAGCGTTTTCGAATGTATTGGAAACAGTACATCAAGGAAATGGGGAAGCTGGGCATCGACAGCATCGGCATCGTGCTGATGATCTCGTTCTTCATCGGCGCTGTCATCTGCATCCAGATGAAGATGAATGTGTCGAGTCCGTGGATGCCACGTTTCTCCACAGGCTACACGACCCGCGAGATCCTGCTTCTGGAGTTCTCCAGCAGTATCATGTGTCTCATCCTCGCCGGTAAGGTGGGCTCCAACATTGCCTCTGAGATTGGCACGATGCGCGTCACCCAGCAGATCGACGCGCTCGAAATCATGGGTGTCAACTCCGCCTCGTTCCTCATCCTTCCCAAGATTGCGGGCCTTGTCACCATGATTCCCGTCCTCGTGACCTTCTCCATGATGGCAGGCTTCGGCGGAGCCTACGCCATCTGCATCTCCGGCATCCTGACCACCGAGGACCTCACCTACGGCCTGCAGCACTCTTTCAACGCCTGGTTCGTGTGGATGGGCTACATCAAGTCCTTCTTCTTCGCCTTCATCATCGCCTCCGTGTCCGCCTTCTATGGCTACACCGTCGAGGGTGGCTCCGTAGAAGTCGGCAAGGCCTCCACGGACAGCGTCGTACACTGCTCCATGCTCATCCTCTTCGCCGACATCTTCCTCACACAGATTCTCTCATGATAGAAATACACACTCTCCATAAGACCTTCGCCGACCGCGAAGTCCTCAAGGGCATCACCGCCAGCTTCCCCGCCGGACAGACCAACCTGATTATCGGACAGTCCGGATCGGGAAAAACCGTACTGATGAAATGTATCGTGGGACTCCTGAATCCCACCGAAGGCGAGATCCTCTACGACGGCCGCAACTTTGTGACCATGAATAAGAAGGAACGCGCGCTCCTGCGCCGCGAGATGGGTATGATCTTCCAGTCTGCTGCGCTCTTCGACAGCATGAGTGTGCTGGAGAATGTCATGTTCCCCCTCGATATGTTCTCCAGCATGACGCTGCGCGAACGCACAAAGCGCGCCCAGCAGTGTCTCGACCGCGTCAACCTCATCGACGCGCAGAGTAAATTCCCCGATGAGCTCTCCGGTGGTATGCAGAAGCGCGTGGCCATCGCCCGCGCCATCGCGCTGAACCCCAAGTACCTGTTCTGCGATGAGCCCAACAGCGGCCTCGACCCCAAGACGAGCCTCGTCATCGATGCCCTCATCCACGACATCACCGTGGAGTACCAGATGACCACCATCATGAATACCCACGACATGAACTCCGTGATGGGTATCGGCGACAGTATCATCTTCATCAAAGAGGGCCGTCAGGAATGGACGGGCGACAAGAGCCAGGTTGCCACCGCTGACAACCAAGCGCTCACCGACTTCATCTTCGCATCCGACCTGTTGAAGAAAGCACGTCAGGCTTTCGTATAAACTGTTATCGCAGACATGATATCAGTTGAGCATCTCACCGTAGAATTTGCCGCGAAGCCTCTCTTCACGGACGTGAGTTTCGTCATCAACGACCGTGACCGTGTAGCCCTCACCGGCAAGAATGGTGCCGGCAAATCGACACTCCTCAAGATCATCGCAGCACAGCAGCGGCCCACGGCGGGTACGGTGGCTGTGCCGCGCAGCATCTCGGTGGGCTATCTCCCACAGGTCATGAATCTGTCGAGCGAACGCACCGTCATCGAAGAGACGCTCCTGGCCTTCGAGCACATCCACGAGATGCAAGAGGAGATTGAACAGATGAAAAAGGAGATGGCTGCGCGCACCGACTATGAGAGTGAGGACTATATGGCGCTTGTGGAGCGCTACACCCACGCCGAAGACCATTTCCAAATGATGGGCGGCCTTAACTTCCAAGCTGAAGTGGAACGTACACTCCTGGGATTAGGCTTTGAGCGCGCTGAGTTCAACCGCCCTACCAGTGAGCTCAGCGGAGGCTGGCGCATGCGTATTGAGTTGGCGAAGCTGCTGCTCAGGCAACCCGATGTGCTGTTGCTCGACGAGCCCACCAACCACCTCGACATCAACAGCATCCAATGGCTGGAGCAATATCTGCTGCAGCGGGCGGGCGCCGTAGTGCTCGTCTCCCATGACCGCGCCTTCATCAACAATGTCACGAACCGGACACTCGAGATCTCGTGCGGGCGCGTATGGGATTATAAGGTGAAATACGACGAGTACGTGCAGCTCCGCATGGAACGCCGCGAACAACAGCTGCGGGCCTACGAAAATCAGCAGAAGGAAATCGCCGACCTCAAAGAATTCATCGAGCGCTTCCGCTACAAGCCCACTAAGGCGGTACAGGTGCAGGAGCGCATCAAACAGCTGAACCGCATCGTACCCATCGAGGTGGATGACATCGACAACAGCGCACTTCACCTGAAGTTCCCGCCTTGCCAGCGCAGCGGCGACTTTCCCTTGATGGTGGAAGACCTGCGCAAAGCGTATGGGGAAAAGGAGGTGATTGCCCACGTCAACCTCACCATACGCCGAGGCGAGAAGGTGGCGTTCGTGGGACGCAACGGCGAAGGTAAATCCACACTCGTAAAATGCATCCTAGGCGAGATACCTTTTGAAGGCTCGCTGAAGGTAGGGCATAACGTACAGATTGGTTACTTCGCACAGAACCAAGCGCAGCTGCTTGATCCCGAGCTGACGGTCTTTGACACCATCGACCGCGTGGCGCGTGGTGATGTGCGTATGAAGATCCGAGACATTCTCGGCGCGTTTATGTTCGGCGGAGAAGCCTCGGACAAGAAGGTCAAGGTATTGTCGGGCGGTGAGCGCTCGCGACTGGCCATGATCAAGCTCCTGCTGGAACCCGTGAACTTCCTCATCCTCGACGAGCCCACCAACCACCTCGACATGAAATCCAAGGATGTGCTCAAGGAGGCCATCGCGGCCTTCGACGGCACCGTCATCGTTGTCAGCCACGACCGCCAATTCCTGGACGGCTTGGTTGAGCGCGTCTATAGTTTCGGCGGCGGAAAGGTGAGAGAGCATATCGGAGGTATATATGATTGGTTGAAGGGGGAAAAAAGCTTCTCGACCTCTTACAGACCCACCCCCGACCCCTCCCGTGAAGGGAGGGGAGAGGCTGGCGCGAAGGCTTCCCTAGGACAAGAAAGTCTCCCCTCACGGGGAGATTTAGAGGGGTCTACTGGGGCCGCCTCTTCCTGGGAAGAGCAGAAAGCCGCTGCCCGCCAGCGCAAGAAACTGGAGAAAGCGGTCAGCGAGGCCGAGGAGAAAGTGGCACAGTTGGAAGCCGCCCTCCATCTGCTCGAAGACAAAATGGCCACGCCCGAAGGTGCTACCGACACCACCCTCTATGAGAAATATACCCGCTTCAAGCAACAGCTCGCAGCCGCAGAAGAAGAGTGGATGACCGCCTCCGAAACGCTCGCGGCTATCACCTCATAAATCCCATAGGGCCCATTAGACCCATTAGCCCCATAAGCCTCATTAAAAATCATCCTATATGAAACTTAAACACTTATTTCCCCTTATGGCTCTCTCCCTCATGACCGCTTGCGGAGGGCAGCAGACCCTTCAGACAGGCATCGACATCGCCAATCTTGACACCACGGTAGCTCCCGGCACCGACTTCTATCGCTATGCCACCGGCGGCTGGACAGATGCCCACCCGCTGACAGCCGAGTATGCACGCTTCGGCAGCTTCGACCTGCTGGCAGAGAACAACCGCTTGCAACTGCGCGAGCTCATCGAAGGCGTGGCCGCCCAGACGAATGAGGCTGGCTCCATCGCCGACAAGATTGCTACCATGTACAACAGCGCTATGGACAGCGTAAGCCTCAACAAGCAGGGACTGGAGCCCATCCGCGAGGACCTGCAGAGCATCGCGACTTGCTACGACGCCAAAGAGCTGTTCCGCCTCTACTCCTCACTGCAGGTGAAGGGCATCAGCGGCATGTTCGGCTACTACATCGATGCCGACATCAAGGACAGCAAAAACAACCTGTTGCAGGTGCGCCAGAGCGGTCTGCACATGGGACAGAAAGATTACTATCTCGACACTGACTCCGCCACCGTGGCCATCCGTGAGGCTTACAAGCAGTACATGACAAACATGTTCACACGATGCAAGGTGACCACAGATGCGGACTGCGCACAGCGCGTCAGCGATGTGCTGGCCGTGGAGACACGTCTGGCCAAAGCCTCGAAGAGCAGAACGGAGCTGCGCGACGACGAAGCCAACTACCACAAGATGGCCACCAGCCAGTTCTACAAACAATATCCGGGTCTGCAGCTCCAGCACTATCTCAGCATCCACGGCGCCGCCAAGGCTACCGAGCTAAGCGTGGGACAGCCTGAGTTCATGAAGGAGGTGGAAGCCATCTGGAGTGACACTCCGCTGCAGACGCTGAAGGACTACGTCAGCTGGCAGCTCATCGATGCCGCCTCCAGCTATCTCGACGATGCCATGCGCGCAGAGACCTTCGACTTCTATGGCAAGGTGATGAGCGGCCGCCAGGAGGACCGTCCGCGCTGGAAACGTGCCGTCAGCGCCACAGAAAGTGCCCTGGGCGAGGCTGTCGGACAGCTCTATGTCGAGAAATACTTCCCCGCAGCAGCCAAGGAACGCATGACGCAACTCGTGCGCAACCTGCAAGTAGCCCTCGGCGAGCGCATCGACGCACAAGAATGGATGTCTGACTCCACAAAGGCCGTGGCCCACGACAAACTCAACGCCTTCATCGTCAAAGTGGGTTACCCCGATAAATGGAAAGACTACAGCAAACTCGAGATTGGCCGCAACTACTGGACCAACATCAAGAACGTGGCTGCCTGGGAGAACTTCGACGAGGTGGAGCGCAGACTCAACAAGCCCGTGGATAACACCGTGTGGTACATGACACCACAGACGGTCAACGCCTACTACAATCCCACGACCAATGAGATCTGCTTCCCCGCAGGTATCCTGCAGCCGCCCTTCTTCGACATGAATGCCGACGATGCCTTCAACTACGGTGCCATCGGTGTGGTCATCGGTCATGAGATGACACACGGCTTCGACGACCAGGGTGCCAAGTTCGACAAGGACGGCAACCTGCGCCAATGGTGGACAGAAGAGGACACCAAGAATTTCGAGGAACGTACATACGTGATGCGCGACTTCTTCAACAAAATCGAGGTGCTCCCTGGCCTCTATGCCAACGGCCAACTCACCCTCGGCGAGAACATGGCTGACCATGGTGGTCTGAAGGTCGCCTTCCAAGCCTTTAAGAACGCCACGAAGGATGCCCCGCTGTCCACACAGGACGGTTTCACACCAGAACAGCGTTTCTTCCTCGCCTACGCTGGCGTATGGGCCGGCAATATCCGCGATGAGGAAATCCGCAATCTCACCAAGAGCGATCCTCACTCTCTGGGACGCTGGCGCGTGAACGGCGCCCTGCCTCATATCGATGCCTGGTACGAAGCCTTCGGCATCACCGAGTCCGACCCCATGTTTGTTCCCAAGAGCGAACGCGTCACCATTTGGTAGCTTCTATTTTTCACTTTTCACTCCATCACTTTTCACTTTTGACCCGTGCCTCTAACACTCCCTGACAGGCTACCCGCCATCAATCTCCTCAAAGAAGAGAACATCTTCGTGATGGACACCTCACGTGCCACATCACAGGACATCCGTCCCTTGCGCATCGTGGTGCTGAACCTGATGCCCATCAAAATCACCACCGAGACGGACCTCGTGCGTGTGCTTTCCAACACGCCCCTGCAGTTGGACCTCACGCTGATGAAGATCAAGAGTCACACCTCGAAAAACACGCCCGTGGAGCACATGCGTGCCTTCTACAAGGACTTCGAGCTTCTGCGTCACCAGAAGTTCGATGGCATGATTATCACGGGCGCGCCTGTGGAACATCTTGACTACGAGGCCGTGACCTACTGGGACGAGCTCTCCGACATCTTTGACTGGGCACGCACCCATGTCACCTCCACGCTCTACATCTGCTGGGCGGCGCAGGCTGGCCTCTACTACCACTACGGCGTTCCCAAGCATCCGCTGTCGGCCAAGATGTTCGGCATCTTTCCACAAACGCCCTTGCAGCCCAGCCTCCCCATCTTCCGCGGCTTCGACGATGTCTTCCAAATGCCCCACAGCCGCCACACAGAGATCCGGCGCGAGGACATCGAGGCCGTAGAAGGTCTCACCATCATCGCTGAGAGCGAGGAGTCGGGCGTCTGCATCGTCATGGCGCGCGAAGGCCGTGAGTTCTTCATTACGGGCCACGCCGAGTACTCACCCCTGACACTCGACACCGAGTACCGTCGCGATTTGGCGAAGGGGCTGCCCATCGCTATGCCGCGCCACTACTACCGCAACGACGACCCCGACCAAGGACCCCTCGTCAGCTGGCGTGCCCACGCGAACCTATTATTTACCAACTGGCTCAACTACTACGTCTATCAAGAGACGCCCTACGATATCGAGATGATTCATGGTTAATGGCTCAAGGCCCCATAGATTGTAAATCGCACATTGACAGATCGTAAATCCATAGAGCTGCTCTCTCCAGCCCGCAATCTGGAATGTGGCATCGAGGCCATCCGTCATGGCGCAGATGCCGTATATATCGGTGCACCGCGTTTCGGAGCCCGGGCAGCGGCAGGCAACAGCATCGAGGACATCGCTGCGCTCGTGCGCTTTGCCAAGTCCTTCGGAGTAAAAATCTATGTGACCGTCAACACCCTTCTCTACGACGAGGAGCTACCTGCCGTGGACGCGTTGATAGGAGAGCTGCAAGCTGCGGACGTGGATGCTTTGATTGTTCAAGACGAGCGGCTGATGACGCTGAATCGCGGTCGTCTGCCCTTGCACAGCTCCACGCAGATGGACAACCGCACCATCGCCGATGTCCGTGCGCGCCTCGAAGCTGGTTATGAGCAGACCGTGCTGGCACGCGAGCTCTCGTTGGAGGACATCCGTGCCATCCATGCCGCCGTGCCCGAAATGCCTTTGGAGGCCTTCGTGCATGGTGCCCTCTGCGTCAGCTACAGCGGCCGCTGCTACGCCAGCGAGTACTGCTTCGGGCGTAGCGCCAACCGCGGCGAGTGTGCGCAGTTCTGCCGCCTGCCCTTCGACCTCATCGACGCCGACGGAAAAATAGTTACCGTTCCTTCGGGCTC
>Ga0310691_10004740_pt1 | contig 15176 bp, 12 predicted proteins | sample 176DNAGHGlowgp2_FD_203887 | JGI IMG/M metagenome (GOLD analysis project Ga0310691, IMG submission 203887) | Sheep rumen microbial communities from Palmerston North, Manawatu-Wanganui, New Zealand - 1766 DNA GHGlow gp2 (v2) (version 2) | ecosystem: Host-associated > Mammals > Digestive system >... | reverse complement strand
ATACAGTCCGCAGCTTACAACAATAGTTCAGGACACTGATATGTTGGGAAGACGTGCAGCGGAGAAGCTTATAGATTCGATAGAGAATCCAAAGACTTCATTAACCGAACAGGTCAATATTCCGGGGCATCTTAACGAAGGGGAGACGGTCAGCACTATTTGAAAATATAACTAATCGAGGAGAGAGTTTATGAAACGTTTTTTGGAAAACACATGGAAACACAGGGCACACGTAGTTATGGCCTTGCCGGTATTCTTGATATTGTTCTTTATCATGTATGTACCGATGGCAGGTTTGGTAATGGCATTCAAGAACTTTAACTACGCAGACGGTATTTGGAAGAGCCCTTGGAACGGAATTGATAACTTCAAATTCCTGATTGCTTCAAAGGCAACATTCATTTCAATCACAAAGAATACAATTTTGTACTATCTGCTTTTCACAGCTGTAGGAACATTCCTCAATGTGACACTTGCTATCATGATCGACAGACTTGTGTTTAAGCATATGGCAAAGACAATGCAGACTATCATGATCATCCCGGTCTTCATTTCTTACGCAGCAGTACAGTTTATAGTATATGCATTCATTAGTTCAGACACAGGTATCATCAACCACATGTTTGGAACATCAACAAGATTTTATTCAACAGCAAGCCTTTGGCCCTGGATACTTCTTGTTGTAAAGATCTGGAAAGATACAGGATACGGCTCAGTTCTTTATATGTCAGTACTTTCAGGTATTGACTCAGAGCTTTATGAAGCGGCTGACATCGACGGTGCAAACTCATGGCAGAAAATATGGCACATCACAATACCTGCCCTTATTCCTATGATAACCGTTATGCTTCTTCTTTCAGTAGGAACAGTAATGCATTCAGATACAGGTCTTTTCTATCAGGTAACCAGAAACAGCGGTACACTTTACAGCACAACTCAGGTTATCGATGCTTATGTACTTAATGCTATTTTCAAGAATTCGAATTTTGGTTTCGTAGCAGCAACATCATTCTTCCAGTCAGTTGTTGGACTGCTTCTAATGCTTCTTGCTAACTTCTCTGTTCGCAAGATTGCACCGGAAAACGCATTGTTCTGATTAAGGTATTGGGAGGATATAAAGATGGCAAAGAGAAATAGAGACCTTGAACCTTCAAAGAAGGAAAAGGTAACTGTAGGTCAGATCATTCTGGCAATCATATTACTGGCATATACATTATTTGCATTTTTACCTGTAGAGCTTACATTTGTAGCAGCTTTTACAGATGAAAAGAGCATAACACAGAACGGATTCAGGTTCTGGCCGCTTCAGTGGTCATTTGCAGGTATGGGAACAGTTCTTCGTTACGGACAGCAGCTTGCAAGATCATACGGCATAACAATTTTCGTAACTGTAGTCGGAACATTCCTTGGACTTTTGTTCATGAGTATGTTTGCTTACTCAATAAGTAGAAAAGATTTTTATCTTTCAAAGTTTTTATCAATCTTTCTGCTTATACCCATGCTTTTCAATGGTGGAACACTTTCAGGATATATCATCTTCACAAGTTACTACCATTTAAAAGACAGCTTATGGCTTTTGATATTGCCTCTGTGCGTATCAACCATGAACGTAATCATATTAAGAACTTATATAGTCAACAGCATTCCCGGTGAGCTTATGGAAGCAGCCAAGATCGACGGAGCAGGAGAATACAGAACTTTCTTCCAGATCACACTTCCGCTTCTTAAGCCTTCACTTGCAGCAGTAGGTTTCATGATGGCTACAGCATACTGGAATGACTGGCAGAATGCACTGCTCTACATTGACTCTGATGCTAAAAAGCCTTTGCAGCTTCTTCTTATAAATATTCAGAAGAGTATTGAGTTCCTGCTTAACAACTCAAACGTTCCTGCATCAGCAAGAGCAGCTATGGGCGGTACTATTCCGCAGTATTCAGCAACAATGGCAACTGTTTTAGTAGTTATAGGACCTATCATGGTAGTATATCCGTTCTTCCAGAAGTACTTTATTAAAGGTCTTACAGTTGGTTCAGTTAAGGGTTAAGCACAAAAAGCTCCACTAATTATTATAGATATTCTGACCTTAGGCATAGTGCCTGAGGATGAATATAAAAACTAATTTTAAAACAAGAGGGAGGCCAAAATGAAAAGAAAAGTTATTTCTACACTGATGGCAACAGCAATGACAATGTCAATGCTCGCTGGTTGCGGAAGCTCAACCGGCACAGAAACAGCTACAGACACTCAGGAGACTGAGGCAGCTGAAGAAACTACAGAGGAAGCTTCAACAGAAGAGGCTTCAACAGAAGAGGCTTCAACAGAAGAAGCTACTGAGGAGACAACAGAGGAATCTGCTGACGAATCTGCTGATGCAGCTTCAGGAGATGCTACAACAATTAACGTTTACAGATGCACATTCAACCTTGCAAATCCTGATTCAGAGCAGGTTCAGAAGGTTGAGGACGCTATCAACGCTTATATTGCAGACAAGATTCCTGTACAGATCAAACTTACAGATGTAGGTTCTGGTGAGTACACAGACAAGGCAAACCTTGCACTTGCTAACAACGAGATCAACCTTCTTTGGACAGCTTCATGGGAAGGCACAATCGGAACAAACGATCTTGTACCTGCTAACGCTGTATATGATCTTTCAGATATTCTTCCCGGAACAGACCTTTACAACTCAATGGACGAAGGTCAGTGGGAAGCTGCTAAGTATGATGGCAAGATGTACTTCATTCCTGTATACAAGGACAACGTAGAAGGTTATGACTTCATGTTCCGTCAGGATCTTATCGATCAGCACAATTGGGACATCACATCTGTTAAGGAACTTAAAGACCTTGAGCCCATGCTTGAAGATGCTAAGGCAGACGGCCTTAAATATCCTTTCCTTACACAGAAGACAGCAATGTTCTACAGATGGTACATTGATAAGTTTGATTTCTTCACAGCTGATTCTGCTACAAACTTCGTTGCTGTAGACAGAGCTACTGATGAAGTTGTAGACACAATTCTTACTCCTGAGTATAAAGAGTTCTGCACACTTATGGGTGAGTGGGCTGATAAGGGCTATATCTCAGAAGATGATTACACAAAGGTAACAACAGATACAACAACACAGACACAGGATTGGGCTGTTTCATGGTGGACAGATATTCCGGTTAACGACGAAGCAGATGCTCGTTATGGTCAGGATGTTACAATGCAGCCTGCAACAGACAGATGGGCACACTCAACATCAGCTCTTGGTTCTTGCTACTGCGTAACAGCTAACAGCACAGAAGAGCAGGCTAAGGCTTGTGTAGACTTCCTTGGACTTCTTTACACAGATTCCAAGCTTGCTGATATGTACACATTCGGTATCGAAGGCGAAGACTTCACATACGATTCAAACGGCCAGGTTACACAGACATCTGAGAAGTACAACCACTCAATGTGGGAGTCAGCTAGTGCTACAATCGTTACTCCTCTTGACAACGAGCCTGCAAACAAGGCTGAGCTTTACAAGGACTTCAACGGCGGCGCTAACACATCAAGTGCAGCAGGATTCCGTTTCGATAAGAGCCCTGTAGAAGATAAGTATGCAGCTTGTGCAAACGTTTCAGGTGAGTACGGATTCAACCTTGAAAATGGTGGTGTTCCTGCTGCTGACGTTGAATCTACAATCGAAGCTTATCAGGCAGCTCTTGACGAAGCTGGTTACCAGGATGTACTTGCTGAGTTCCAGAAGCAGTATGACGAATGGAAAGCTTCCAAATAATTAAAAAAATAAAGATTTAGAAACTTTTAGTCCCCCGGCACCCTAAAATGCCGGGGGATTTCTTATGATGTTTTAAGGAAAAGCTACTAAACAAAAGCAGGAAACTATGGTAAAATGTTCAGTTGTTTGATTTTGTACAATATATTTTTATAAATGGGGTTTTGAAATGGACTTTTTACCGATATTTGCCAGAATGGTTGAGCTTTTTATCATCATAATCATCGGATATGTGGCTACTAAGATCAAGGTTATAAACAGAGATATCAAAGCCGGACTTACGAAGATTATTCTATATATTTCAATACCCTGCACAATTCTTTCGTCAGTCGCAAACGCAGAAAAGCTCCCTGAAGGGAAAGAGCTTTTGATACTTCTTGCAGTGTCTTTTTCAAGTTATATAGTGCTCTTTGTTCTGGCTAAAATCACAGGTATACTGCTGGGACTATCAGGAAAGCAGAAAGGCGCTGCTGAATTCGGGATCATGTTTGCGAATGTCGGATTTATAGGATTTCCCGTAACAGAAGCGATTTTTGGACCTGATGCGCTTATTTATACAGCTATGTTCAATTTGCCGTTTAATCTGCTGTGTTACTGCCTGGGAGTCATCATGATAAAGGGTGAAAAATTGTCCAAATTTGGCGAAAATAGCAGCGCAAATGAACTTCTTAAGTTAATATTCACCCCGGCTATGATAAGCAGCATAATGGCCCTTATAATGACATTATTGAAAACTCAGGTTCCTGATCTTATCAGTAATACTCTTGAGAGAGTCGGAGGCATTACAACTCCGGGTGCACTTATTATTATCGGAGCTTCACTTGCAGAAATAAAAGTCTCTGAAATGTTCAATAATTCAAAAGCATATTTGTTTGCGGTTATGTCCGTTATTGTGACACCGCTTATAACATATTTGATATATAAGCCATTTACAGCAGATTATCCGGTTTTATTCGGAGTTACAGTTATAATAAGCGCGATGCCGGTCGCTACAGCCGGAACCATGCTATGCGTAGAGCACGGCGGCGATGAAAGGTTTATGGCGCAGATTACATTTCTGACAACGCTTCTAACGGTATTTTCGATACCTATTGTTGCGACACGTCTGTAAAACATTCAAATTCTGGGGTACGGTGAAGGAAGTATGCAAAAAACAACAGCGAAAAATATGACTGAGGGGTCAATAATTAAACAGATAATAATGTTTTCCCTTCCGCTTATGCTTGGAAATATTTTCCAGATGCTCTATAACACGGTGGATTCTATTGTTGTGGGCAATTTTGTGGGAAAAGAGGCGCTTGCTGCTGTTGGCTCTACGACCATGATCGTAAATATGCTTGTCTTCTTTTTTAACGGATTTTCAATCGGAGCAGGCGTACTGATTTCGAGGTATTTTGGAGGAAAAGACTTAAATAACCTGCATAAGGCGATAGAAACGACGATATCAATGACTTTTATTTTTTGTGTTTTATTTACACTTATCGGAAGTCTTGGAGTAAAGCCTATGCTCAGGTTTATGGCAACTCCCGATGATGTTTTCGCAGATGCAACAACTTATCTTAGAATATATTTCCTTGGTTTTTCGGGACTTCTTATCTACAACATGGGAAGCGGTATCCTCAGAGCAGTAGGCGATACCAGAAGACCGCTCATGTTCCTTGTTTTAACCAGTATAGTCAATATCATTCTTGATATTACTTTTGTGGTGGGATTTCACTTTGGAATCGAAGGAGTAGCCTATGCAACGATCATTTCACAGTTCATTTCGGCTATCCTTATAATGTATTTGCTTGTTAAGACAAAAGATATTTACAGATTTTCATTTGCAGATATGACGTTGGATGCAAATATAATAAAACTGATATTTGCCATCGGCCTTCCGGCAGGAATCCAGTCTGTAATAACAGCTTTTTCCAATGTTTTCGTGCAGTCATATATCAATCATTTCGGATCAAGCTGCATGGCGGGATGGAGCAGTTATAACAAACTCGATACCTTTATTATGTTGCCGATGTCCAGTATGGCGATGGCGGCTACAACTTTTGTAAGCCAGAATATAGGTGCGGGTAAGATAAAAAGGGCTAACGAAGGAACAAGGATAACGGTAATGACTTCTACACTCATTACCTTCATTATCGCTGTATTTCTCTATGTTTTTGCAGCGCCATCAATCAGAATGTTTTCATCTGACGAATCAGTTATAGAATTTGGTGTATTGTTCATTCGCACGAACGTGTTCTTCCTGATAGCAAACTGCGTTAACCACACACTCGCGGGAGCGCTCAGAGGAAGGGGCGATTCAAAAGGCCCCATGATTATAATGATAAGTACTTTCGTTGTTATCAGACAGATATATCTGTTCGTTCTTACGCATTACGTATCCAATACACCCAAATGGGTGGGATTTGGCTACCCTGTAGGCTGGATGTGCTGCTGCGCTATAGAAGTGTTGTATTACAGAATTAAATGGGCTAAAAACGCAAATAAAGTCGATTTAAAGGTATCCTGATCAGTTGCTGAGTTTATTTAGTAAGGATTCATTTATCTTTCCGTCTGCGACCATATTTGCCATCCACAGCTTGAGAGATTCCACGGTAACGTCGATCTGATCAAGCTGTTTTTTTATTTTTATAAAATCAGGAAGTTCATCATCTGAAATCTCTCCGTCCGCGGTGATCTCGACGAGTCTGTTTTTCTGAACTTCAAGGGAGTTAAGGGATGCGAGCATACCAAGAACGATCTCTGACAATGTGGACATTTTTACTTCCGGAACGGATTCTTTTCCGATCGCACACTCGTGAGTGCAGTAATAATTGCAGAGTTCGGGTTTTTTATAAGCTTTGGAGAGGGCTACCACGTCTTCAGGCTGTATTGAAGTCTTTTCTGTCTCGATTTTTTCAAGTCTGCTATCGCTGATAAATTCAAGGAGTTCACTTGCCTGGGCTCTGGTAAGTCCTGCTTCTTCGCGGCTCTCAAAATAGATGTTCTTGTTTTCTTTTATAGATTTTTTCCCCATTATAAACCTCTTTCATAAATATAATTTGCTCCCTTTGGAGCATGCCCCCTGTCATATAATTGGTATTATAACAGAAAGACCGGCAGGATAAACCCCTGCCGGTCAATATTTGACATATTTAAGTAAAATATTCTGCGATGTGTTATGAAGCTGATCTGCTGTTCAGCCATCCTTTTATATCCGATACTCCGGGATATGTTTTAAAACCGTTATCACCGGCGACAACCAGAGTGGGAGCCTGCATGATACCGAATTTCTCAACAAGTTCCACATTTTCACTTGCATCAAGAAGCTGATAGTTTATTCCTGCGTTGTCGAGAAGAGAACCGGCAATATGGCAGTTTGGACAGGTTTTGGTTTTAAATAAGAGAACCTGATTTGTATTTGCTGCAGATGGTGCTTTGGCAGCGCCTACGGTGTTTTGCGCATTTGATATGGTCTTAATTTCAGGCTTTGATGCTGTCTGTGGCTCAGATGCTTTTTCTACCGGTCCTTCGTGTGTAAGCTTAGAGTTACCTACGTTGTAGACCTTTCTATCCTTATATTCCTGAGCTTTACCATCATTCCAATTGGCAACGGGACGGTAGTAACCGGTAATTCGGCTATATACCTCTGTCTTTTTGCCGCAGCAAGGACATACAGGCTGTTCTCCTGTGAGATATCCATGGTCTTCACATACAGAATAGGTAGGAGACATGGTGTAGTAGGGCAGTTTATAGTTCTGCGCGATCTTTCTTACAAGACTGGCTGCAGCTTTCCAATCAGGAAGCTTTTCTCCAAGGAAAGCATGGAATACTGTTCCTGAAGTATACAATGTCTGAAGCTCATCCTGAATATCAAGTGCAGAGAAAATGTCTTCTGTATAGCCAACAGGAAGGTGCGAAGAGTTAGTATAATAGGGCGTTCCATTCATATTGGCTGTTATTATATTGGGGTAAAGCTCCTTGTCGTGTTTAGCAAATCTGTAAGTTGTAGATTCTGCAGGTGTTGCCTCAAGGTTAAACAGATCGCCATATTTTTCCTGATAATCAGAGAGGCGGTCACGCATATGGTTGAGGACTTCCTTGGTGAATTCCTGAACGCGGGTATCTGTCATATCCGCGCCAAGCCAGTTTGCATTAAGACCGACTTCATTCATACCAATAAGACCGATCGTTGAGAAGTGGTTGCTAAATGATCCAAGGTATCTCTTGGTGTACGGATAAAGGCCCTGGTCAAGGAGCTGGCTTATTACTTTTCTCTTGGTATTAAGGCTGCGTGCAGCAATATCCATCAGATGATCAAGTCTCTTATAAAAATCGGCTTTATCTGTAGCAAGATATGCAATTCTAGGCATATTTATGGTTACTACGCCGATAGAACCTGTGGATTCGCCGGAACCGAAGAATCCGCCTGACTTTTTCCTGAGTTCTCTAAGGTCAAGACGAAGTCTGCAGCACATGGAGCGGACATCACTGGGCTCCATATCTGAGTTGATGTAATTTGAAAAATACGGAGTGCCGTATTTGGCCGTCATTTCGAATAAAAGTTTATTGTTTTCTGTTTCACTCCAATCAAAATCATTTGTTATTGAATAAGTTGGGATGGGATATTGGAATCCGCGTCCGTTGGCGTCACCTTCGATCATGATCTCGATGAAAGCCTTGTTGACCATATCCATTTCATGCTGACAATCGCCATAGGTGAAATCCACTTCTTCGCCGCCGATGATTGCATTTAAGTTTTTAAGGTCAGCAGGAACGGTCCAATCAAGAGTGATGTTTGAAAAAGGAGCCTGTGTTCCCCATCTGCTGGGCGTATTAACACCATAAACGAAGGACTGGATACATTGTTTTACGTCCTCCTGGGACAGATTGTCTATTTTTACAAAAGGAGCAAGGTATGTGTCAAAAGATGAGAATGCCTGTGCGCCTGCCCATTCGTTCTGCATTATTCCAAGGAAATTGACCATCTGATTGCAGAGCGTAGAGAGGTGCTTTGCGGGAGCGGAAGTGATTTTGCCGGGAATACCGCCAAGGCCTTCCTTGATGAGCTGTTTAAGGCTCCAACCTGCGCAATATCCGGAAAGCATAGCGAGATCATGAATGTGAATAGCAGCGCTGCGGTGAGCATTTGCAATCTCATCATCATAAACCTCTGAAAGCCAGTAATTGGCGGTGATCGCACCGGAATTGGACAGGATAAGTCCGCCGATAGAATATGTTACTGTTGAGTTTTCCTTAACTCGCCAGTCATTTATCTTAAGGTAATCGTTTACAAGATCCTTGTAGCTAAGAAGCGCAGAATTGACGTTGCGAATCTTCTCACGTTGTTTACGATAGAGAATATAAGTTTTGGCAACATCGGGATAACCGGATTCGGACAGAACCTTTTCAACACTATCCTGAATCTCTTCTACAGATATTCTGTTGTCCTTTATTTTGCTCTCGAAATCCGAAGCAACACGGAGGGCAACAAGGTCTATTACACTGGTATGATAAGGCTTCTCCATAGCCTCAAAAGCCTTAATAATAGCGGCTGATATTTTTGCGATGTTGAAATCTGCGATGGAACCATCACGTTTTACTACGTCATACATAAGAAATACCCCCTAAAACTATACAACACTGAAATCCCCAAGAATGGTGAAGAATGCTAAATCCACCATAATTAAAGGATAGCACTTAATACTTCTGCGGTCAATATATAGTGCAAAAATAAAAAACAGCTACTATATATTGTGCAAAGATTAAATAAAGGGGGCTTAAAGGCTTGAAATATGTAGTTTAAATCTTATGACATGCCTCTGATAGCCGCATGCTCTACATGTGGAGAAACTATGTTAAGGAATCTTCCCATTTCATCGGCAGATGGAGATGAAAGTGTACTGTCAGGCACAGTATTACGGGAAGTGAACTGCTGCAGATAGTAATTCTTCGCACCGCTAAGCCATTCCCCGATCTGCAAAAAATCGGAATCTTCATGAAACTGTTTGACTACAGTTGTCCTGAATTCGTAATCTATAGAGGATGAAAGCAGCATGGATACGCTTTTATCTATGTTTTTGGTGTCAAAGTGATCAAGCCCTATAGTTGATGCGTACTTTGAGGGAGAATTTTTTATGTCCATAGCAACGTAATCAGCCAAATCTTCTGTTAATATACGGTCGAGTACTTCCGGGTGATTGCCGTTGGTATCCAGCTTTATGGCAAAGCCAAGAGAACGGATTTTTTTGATAAAAGTAATAAGGCCTTGCCGGATACAGGGCTCACCACCTGTAATTGCGACCCCGTCAAGGATACCGACTCTTTTTTGAAGAAATGAGAACAGATCATCTTCGGTCATAATGGGGGAAAAGGATCCGTCAACGAGCTCATAGTTATGGCAGAAAGGGCATCTGAAATCGCAACCGCCAAGAAAAACAGTGGCAGCAACGTGCTCGGGATAATCAAGAAGAGTCATTTTTTGAAGTCCGTGTATATCCATAAGACAATCCTTCCTAGTTTGATGCTGATTTTATATATCATTGTATCAGACTGTGCAGAAATATCGACATTGAATATCAAAAAACATTGAAGTTCTTAATGAATTCATTAATTTATATATTTTTGTTATAATATAATTTACGTATGTTTTTTTAGTTGTAGAGGGAATATGAAGAATAAGATAAATGTTATAAATAAATTTATTTTTGATAATAAGGTAAGTCTTATAAGACTATTTATTATTCTTTGCTGCATTATAGGGAATGTTTTTTTGTCAAGAATTGCTGACTGTTTAGGTTATCCGCTTTATCTGGATACGATAGGCACGATGGTTTCTTCTTACGTATGTGGGCTTATCGGAGGCGTTGTTACAGCGCTTATTTCAAATGCGATCTATACTTCAATGGATGGTGTTTCCATATATTTTGCAATTGTAAACATTGCGATAGCTATGTTGACTTCATTCTTTTTCCATAACGGGAAAAAGGTCACTGTCAGAAAAGTAGCTTTGTTTATAATTTTGAATGTTATTATTTCTACTATACTGGGCAGTTCTATTGAACTTGCGCTTTCAATCGATGCATCTGAAATTATGGAAGGTGATGTAATTAATTATTTGAGCAGCATCGTAGGACTTAACAGACCGTTGTCATATATTCTTGCCGGATTAATTTATAATCTGCCGGATAAAATGCTCTCTGTGCTGGCTACAGGAGCCATAATATGGGTGATTCCTTCTAAAATCAGGCAAGATATAGAAAAAAGTGATCTCGGTGAGCTTGATAATGATAATAGCGAATTTGATGAAAAAAAGAGAAATATGCTCAAACGCAGGCTGCTTTGGGTGCTCTCATTCCTTGCGATAACTCTTACGGTAGTCATTGCCAGGGTAAGTATAAATCTGTATGTGGGGAACTTTAAGGCGGAAAGAATAAGCACAGTAAAGGGTGTTACCCAGCTTATATCCGGCGCAGTAGATGCAGATAAAATTGATTATTATCTTGAGAGGGGCTTTGGAGATCCTGAATATGATAGTATAAACGGCCTTATGGTTGCTATTCAGGAAAATACACCAGGAATAGAGTATGTATATATATATAAGGTCTTCGAAAAAGAAATAGAGATAGTATTTGATACTGATCCGAATTTTCAGAAGGTACAATCTGTCGGAGAAAGACTAGCTGTCGATGATGTTTTTAAACCATATATCCCCGCACTGATGAAGGGAGAAAAGATAGAGCCTATAGAAGTAACCGATAAATACGGGTGGTTTATAACTTACTATTCTCCAATATATGACAGCAATGGAAATTGCACTGCGTATGTAGGCGCAGATATGGCAATGTCAGATATAAGGGATAGTATTACCGGCTTTGCACTTAGAGTAGGACTTATATCAGCAGGATTTTTGCTTGTGAGCCTTACTTTTGGGCTGTGGATGACATCTAAGTATCACAGCATCATCGACGGTCAGTATCTTCAGATAAAAAATGCAAAGGACGAAGCAGACAGGGCAAATCTTGCAAAATCAAGATTTGTAGCAAATATGTCCCATGAGATCAGAACGCCTATCAATACAATAATGGGCATGAATGAGATGGTGCTAAGAGAGGACACTAAGGATGTACCTGAAAAATATGAGACTTTAGTGCGAAAGTATTCTCTGTCGATCAAGAAATCATCTGAACTTTTGCTTGGGATAATCAATGATATCCTCGATGTCACCAAGGTGGAATCAGGTAAGACCAATATTGTAAATACCGAGTATAACACACTCGATCAGCTGCATTCTCTTACAAGTATGATAAGAGTAAAAAGTAATGAGAAGGGTCTGGATTTTACAACAGATATTGATGAAAATATTCCAAGCATGCTCTTTGGCGATGAAGGTAAGATAAAGCAGATAGTTCTTAATCTTTTGACAAACGCTGTTAAATACACGCAGGAAGGCGGCTTTACACTTAAAGTACAACTTGTGGAAAAAAGTGATGATAAGTGCAAATTGTTTTTCAGTGTTAAGGATACGGGAATGGGAGTAAAGGCAGAAGACATAGAGAAGCTTTTTACTGCCTTCGAACGTCTCGAAGAAGAAACGAACAGCGGTATACAGGGGACGGGACTCGGTCTCCATATATCAAGTCAGTTTGTTAAACTTATGGGCGGAGAGCTGAAGTGTGAAAGCACATATGGCCAGGGATCTGATTTTTATTTCACTATAGAGCAGGGAATAATAGATGCTACGCCTATCGGGAAATATGTTGAGGATGAAAAACAGGCACCTTTGGAAAAATATGTTCCGGAGTATGTCGCACCTAGTGTAAAAGTCCTTGTAGTTGACGATAATGACATGAACCTGCAGGTAATCGAGGGACTTTTGAGTGCAACAAAAATGCAGGTTACACTCGTCCAGAGCGGAAGAGAATGCCTTGAAAAGATGGAGACAGAGGATTTCCATGTAGTTCTTCTGGATCATATGATGCCAGAAATGGACGGAGTAGAGACACTTAAGGAGATCCGCAAGGAATTTGAAGATCTGCCTGTAATTGCGCTTACTGCTAATGCTGCTCACAACGGAGAAGAATTCTATAAAGGGCTTGGATTTAACGGATATCTTCCCAAGCCTGTAAACGGTAAACAGCTAGAGGAAACCATAAAGAACTATGTGCCCAAAGACCTGCTTAAGGAGCCCTCTGAGAGTGATGAATATGGTGATGGACTGAGCCCGGAAAATGCATGGCTACGAGAAGCCAAGGGAATAAATATTGAAGACGGTCTGTTGTACTGCGGTGGAGAAAAGGCCTTTATCAAGTTCATTAGAAGCTTCTATGACAGCATAGATTCCAAGGCAAAAGAGATAAAAGATGCTTTTGATGTAAAGGACTATGAGCTCTACACCATAAAAGTACATGCTCTTAAGAGCACGGCCAGAATAATCGGAGCATCCAAATTGTCAAATGATGCGCTGATGCTCGAAGAAGCCGGTAAAAAGGGCGATATTGACTATATTTTGAATAATAACGAAGAGTTCCTCGAATTCTTTATGAAGTACAAGCAAAAACTTGCTGTTGTAGACGAAAACCGCGAAGTAGTTAAGAAAAAGGACATCACAGAGGATGAACTAAAAGGAGCTTATGACGTTATAAAGGAAGCAGCGACTTCTATGGACTATGATTCAGCTGAATTTGTACTTGAACAGCTCCATGGCTATAAGCTGCAAAAGGAAGATCAGGAAAGGTTTGACAAGCTTGAAAAAATGCTCAAAAACTTCAAGTGGGAGCAGATGGAAGAACTTATAAGCAATATGTAAAAATGCCATAGCGGCGGTGAGGAGATTTGTATGAAAAAGAATGTTAAATATGGTTTTGCTGCAGGATGGGGCATCCTTTTTGTCCTTTGGATACTGCTTATCAGGACTGTTGATGTAGCACCGATCGGTCCGAACGGAACAAATGTAGGCTTTTCAACTATAAATGGCGGTATATATGCTGCTTTTGGCGGTGGTCTTAATGAAGGTTGGTATAAACTGACAGAAGTATTCGGAATTCTTGCACTATGCGTATGTGCATTGTTCGGATTATATGGCGCTTTGCAGCTTATAAAGGGAAAAAGCATTAAGAGTGTAGATAAGACAATACTTGCCCTTGGAGGCTTGTATGTAGTGACTATAATTCTGTATGTCCTTTTTGACAAGATTCCGATCAACTACAGACCTATGATAATGCCCGGTGAGACAGAGCTTGAGACATCTTTTCCTTCATCACATACTATGCTGATATGCGTAGTTATGGGCTCTCTCATTATCACAGCAGGACATTTTTTTAAGAACAAGGCAATTGCAACCATAGTCCGCATACTAAGTGGCATTGTCCTGGTTGCAACGGTTATAGGCAGACTTATCTCAGGCGCCCACTGGTTCACAGACATTGTGGGAGGCATCCTCATAAGCGCAGCGCTTGTGATACTGTTTTCTGCTATAGTTGATGATTATTGCTGAATGAAGTGGGGCTCTGAGTGCAGAAAACCATAGTACCAAAACTGTCAAAAAGAATACAATCGTAAATTGTTGGTTGTTCATTCAATCTTTAGTATGGATTATAAAAGTAACTTTAATAATAGTGTGTGGATTAGTATCAGCATACTGTTACCATACGAGGAGGTATTTGAATGGATATTACAGAAGAAATTGGTAATCGAATTAGATCATATAGGAGAGATAAGAAAATGAGCCAGGAGGAACTGGCCGAGGTAAGTAATCTTCATTCTTCATATATAGGTCAGTTGGAGAGAGGTATTAAGACTCCATCGGTAGACACAATTTACAAAATTACAAAAGGCTTAGATGTAACAATGTCTGATTTCCTTAGAAATATTGAAACATTCGATACAGAGGAAGAAACATATGCGATGAAGTCTTACATTCTTATTGAGCAGGAAACCCATCATGATCAGAGACACCTGTATGAGATAATAAAGAATATTATTGCGTTGAAGTCAAAATAATGAAGAAAAAAGAATAATTAAATCCAGAACCCTGATTCTATTGACAAGAATCAGGGTTCTTTTATGCCGAAATTTGACAAAGCGAAATGGGTATGGAATTTGAATCTTGTAACACAATTGACGTAGTAATTTATAAAATATATACTATAGATATTATTATAAAGGAAACAGGTACTATAGACTGTATGATGATATGAAAAAAGCGTTAATTGTTTCTAGCACAGGTGGATTTTTGTCACAATTTCTAGAAAATGATGTGGATATATTACAGGAAAACGGATATGAAATACACTATGCGTCCGATTTTGATAATCCTGTTTACGAATTTAATCCTGAGGAATTACGAGATGCAGGGATAATAATGCATCAGATTATGTTGCATAAAAAACCATGGCATGTAATTAAGAATGCTAAAGGGCTTATACAATTATCG
>Ga0310691_10004738_pt1 | contig 15186 bp, 6 predicted proteins | sample 176DNAGHGlowgp2_FD_203887 | JGI IMG/M metagenome (GOLD analysis project Ga0310691, IMG submission 203887) | Sheep rumen microbial communities from Palmerston North, Manawatu-Wanganui, New Zealand - 1766 DNA GHGlow gp2 (v2) (version 2) | ecosystem: Host-associated > Mammals > Digestive system >... | reverse complement strand
GCCAAATGACTGCGTGGTGGAAAGCAGCCGATAGAAGTAATGGCTTATCTACTGTCCGAAAGGACGAGCGAAGCGATAACTACTTAACTCCTTAACTACAAAGAAGTTGAGCGAATGCGAAACTTGAGTTAAGAACTATAAATATTCTGCTATGCGTATACGTCTGCTTGTACTACTACTGACGATGTCTGCCCTTGGGCTGCAGGCTCAGGAGAGGCTTTTTATTCTGGGCGGCGAGCTGAGCAACTCGGCAGTGACCTCGGTAGAGGATATCGACCGGGTGATGCCCCGCATGAAGGCCTTAGGGCTGAACACCGTGCTGACGCCTGCCTACTGGGAGTTTCTGGAACCAGAGGAGGGCCGTTTCGACTACACCCTCGTTGACCGCACCGTGCTTCGGGCCAGAGAGAACGGTCTGAAGCTGGTGTTCCTGTGGTTCGGCGCCTGGAAGAACTCTATGTCGTGCTACGCTCCCTTGTGGTTTAAGAAAGACACCAAGCGATTCCCTCGCGCCCAGACCAAGGAGGGCAAGCGGCTGGAGATAGCCTCGTGCTTCTCGGAGGAAGTGTTCCAGGCCGACAACCGTGCCTTTGGAGCCTTGATGCGACACCTCAGCCAGACTGCCGGCGACGTGGTGTCGATGGTGCAGGTGGAGAACGAGATAGGCATGCTGGAGTCGGCCCGCGACCACTCGCCGCTGGCAGAAAGAGCTTACGATGAGCCCATACCCCGCAAATTGTATAAGACGCTGGGCATCAGCAAGCCCACCACCTGGCGACAGCTATACGGCAGCGACCCCTACGGTGAGGAGAAGTTCATGGCCTACCACTATGCCAGGTACGTGGGTCGGCTGTGTGAGACGGCCCGACGCTACACCCAGATGCCGCTGTATGTCAATGCCGCAATGAACAGCCGCAACCGCCAGCCCGGCCAATACCCCTCTGCCGGTCCGCTGGCTCATCTTATAGACTTCTGGAAGGCGGGAGCCCCCGGGCTGCTGTGCCTGGCCCCTGACATCTACGATGCAGGCTTCAAGGACTGGGCCGACCGGTATGCCCTGCCCGGCAATCCGCTCTTCGTCCCTGAGTGCCATTGCACTGAGGACTGCGGCGCCCGCGCCATGTATGTCTTTGGCGAGCACCATGCGCTGGGGTTCTCGCCCTTCGCCATCGACCAAGCCTCGCCCAAGGCAACAGAAAACCTCGCCCAGGCCTATGACCTGCTGCGCCAAATAGTTGCAGTTGATTCTTCACTCTTCACTCATCACTCTTCACTTCAGTCGTGGGGCCTGCTGTTAGACCGGCAGGACATGGAACGCATCATCCAAGACGAGGACATGCGCATTACCTGTCGCCACTATAATACGCTGCCCTGGGCCCCGCAGACCACTGAGGAGTCGGCATGGCCCGAAGGCGGTGCCATGCTGGTAAAGCTCAGCAAGAGCGAGTACCTGCTGGCTGGCACTGGCGTAGTGATGAGGTTTGGGTCAGAGATTGCAACGCCACACTCTGACCATCGGTCAGAGACCGTTCAAGTAGGCATTGGCTCTATAGACGAGGTGAGCATCGACGAGGAAGGCACGATGCACTACCTACGGCGCAACAACGGAGACGAGAACCACCAGGGGCGCCATGCCCAGATAGCCTGCGGCGACTGGAAGATACTACACATCAAACTATACACATACGAATGATTGCAACGCCACACTCTGACCATCGGTCAGAGAAACATTGTTTATTAGCAATGCTGGCAGGAATGATGGTCCTGACGGCACAAGCAAAGGAGACTATGGTGACATCGCCTGACGGAAGGCTGACGGTGACCGTCAGTGACGAGTCGGGCAAGGTGTACTACCAGGTGAACTACAACGGCGAGCAGGTGCTGATGCCATCGACCCTGGGCCTGCATACCGATATTGGCGACTTCACGCAAGGCCTGACGTTCAGGGAGGCGAAGGAGCACATGATAGACCGCAGGTACAGTATGTCACGCACCAAAGCATCTTCCTCGCACTATGTGGCGCGACAGGCTGACATCACCTACAGCAATACTGAGGGCCTGCCGCTGACCATCACCTTCAGCGTGTCAAACAACGACATCGCCTTCCGCTATGGGCTGCAGCCCAAAGAGGACGGCAGCCGACTGTCGGCCATCGTCTACGACGAGGCCACGGCCTTCAACCTGCCCGTCCAGACTACCACGTTCCTGACCCCACAGAGTCTGCCCATGGTAGGGTGGCAGCGCACCAAGCCGTCGTACGAGGAAGAGTACAAGGCCGATGCCCCGGTCACCGAGCGTTCTGCCTTCGGCGAGGGATACACCTTCCCCTGCCTGTTCAGGATACCAGTCAGTGAAACGCTACATTCGAAAACTGTCAACTCCCAATTCTGGGTGCTGGTCAGCGAGACGGGCGTAGGCTCGGGCTACGTAGGGTCCCATCTGAGCGACTATCAGTCGGGGCGAGGCTTTACCATCGCCTTCCCCAATAAAGGCGAGATGCAAGGCATGGGGTCAGCGTGGGCAGGGCTGTCGCTGCCTGCCGTGACGCCCTGGCGCACCATCACCGTGGGCAACACGCTGAAACCCATCGTCGAGACCACCATCATGTACGACGTGGTGGAGCCGCTCTACGAGGCCAGCCAGCAGTACCAGCCGGGCCGTTACACGTGGTCGTGGCTGCTGTGGCAGGACGAGTCTATCAACTACGAAGACCAGGTTAAGATGATAGACCTCTCTTCTGCAATGGGCTTCGAGTATGTGCTGGTGGACAACTGGTGGGACACCCGCATCGGTCGCGACCGCATCCCTCAGCTGGTCAGCTATGCCCGTGAGAAAGGCGTCAAGCTGCTGCTATGGTACAACTCGAACGGCTATGCCAACGATGCCCCGCAGACCCCACGCAACTGCATGAACACCGCGCTGGCCCGCAACCGCGAGATGGCGTGGCTGCAGCAGCAGGGCATAGCCGGCATCAAGGTCGACTTCCTGGGCAGTGACAAACAGGAGACGATGAAGCTCTACGAAGACATCCTGGCCGATGCCAACCGCTATGGTCTGCAAGTGGTGTTCCACGGATGCACCGTCCCCCGCGGCTGGGAGCGTATGTATCCCAACTATGTGTCGTCCGAGGCCGTGCTGGCTTCAGAGAACATCATGTTCACCGAACACCACACCCAGAACGAGGGCTTCGAGCTCTGCATGCATCCTTTCGCCCGCAATGCCGTGGGGTCTATCGACTGGGGCGGCATCATTATGAACCACCATATCAGCCGCGACAACAAGAGCCGTCACCAGCGGGCCACGACAGACATCTTCGAACTGGCCACAGGCATCGTGCTGCAGACCAGCGTCAACTGCGTGGCCATGTATCCCAACAACCTTCTTCCCCCTACCGGGGGAACTGAAGGGGGCCTGCCACAGTTTGAGCTCGACTTCCTGCGCCAGCTGCCCACCACGTGGGACGAGGTACAGTATCTTGACGGCTACCCAACCAGATATGTCGTGCTGGCCCGCAGGACGGGCAACCGCTGGTACGTGGCAGGTCTCAACGGCACCACAAAGCCCATGACGCTGACCCTCCAGCTGCCTATGTTTGCCGGACAGACGGTGCAGTATTATATCGACGAACCCCAGCGTCAAGGCCCGTCCCTGCCTGTGCTAAAGACCCTCAAGGTGAGCAAAGACGGCAAGGCCCGGGTGACGATGCAACCCTTAGGCGGCCTCATCATCACGTCACGGCCCTGATGACATAACCCCCTGCTGTCCGTCTTATATATAGAATATAATATAGCTATATATGAGACGGACTTTTCTTTTGGCAGTGCTGGGGCTGATGGCTCTGGCGGTGCAGGCACAACAGGCTGTGGAGACGCAGCGGCAGTATCTGAGTGGTCACGGCTGTGACGACATGGTGCAGTGGGATTTTCAATGCAGTGACGGGCGAAACAGTGGCAAATGGACCAAGATAGGGGTGCCCTCATGCTGGGAGCTGCAGGGCTTCGGTACCTACCAGTACGGCATGCGCTTCTACGGCAAGGCCACACCAGAGGGTATTGCTGACGAGAAAGGTCTGTATAAGCATGAGTTCACCTTGCCCCAAGAATGGCAGGGCAGACAGATTCTGTTGGTCTTCGAGGCAGCCTTTACGGAGATACGTGTGCAGATCAATGGGCGCAAGGCAGGCAACGGCACCTATCAGGGCGGCTTTACCCGCCATACGATGGATGTGTCAGACCGCGTGTTCTTTGGCAAGAAAAAGAACCGCCTGGAGGTAGAGGTGCTGAAAGAAAGTTCTGTGCCCCAAGTCAATTTGGCAGAGCGTCGCGCTGACTATTGGAACTTCGGTGGCATCTGGCGCCCGGTATTTGTCATCAGCAAGCCTGCCCAGAACATCAGCCGTGTGGCCATCGACGCCAGACACGACGGGAGGTTCATGGCCGACGTCTTCCTGAACCGCGCCCTACCTGGTTGTTCAGTAGGCGTTGATATTATCGACGCTAATGGCAAGAAGGTAGCGCAGAGCCCTGCCTGTCCTGTCAGTAGCGATGGTGCGAAAATAGACTTCAATGCGAAGGGCATCAAGGCGTGGAATGCCGAACAGCCTAACCTCTATACCGCTGTCTTCACCCTGAAAAACGCCGAGGGCAAGACGCTGCACATAGAACGTCAGCGCTTCGGTTTCCGCACTATCGAGTATCGCCATAGCTATCCTGCATCAACAGCCAGCAGAAAGGAGACGGGCAACCACGTCTACGGCTGTCAGGAGGACGGTCTGTTCATCAATGGGCAGAAGGTTATCGTGAAGGGTGCCAACCGCCACTCGTTCCGTCCTGAGACGGGGCGTACACTCAGCAAGGCGAAGAATATCGAGGACGTGCTGCTGATCAAGAGCATGAATATGAATGCTGTGCGACTGAGCCACTACCCTGCCGACCCGGAGTTTCTGGATGCCTGCGACTCGTTGGGTCTCTACGTGGAGTGTGAACAGCCGGGCTGGCACTGGGCACACAACACCATCATCGGAAGCCAGACGGTGGAGGAGATGGTGACGCGCGATGTCAACCATCCCAGCATCATCTTCTGGAGCAACGGCAACGAGGGTGGCTTCAACTACGAGCTGGAACCCGTCTTTAGCAAGTTCGACCCGCAGCAGCGCGTGGTGCTCTACCCCTGGGCCAACCGCAATGGCTTCGAGACAAAGCACTATCGCTCGTGGGGCGAGACGTCGGAGTATATGCGCCAGAAGGAAATCTTCATGCCCACCGAGTTTCTGCACGGACTCTACGACGGAGGTCACGGTGCCGGATTGAAGGACTACTGGAAGCTGATGATGTCCAACCCCCGCTGTGCCGGTGGCTTCCTGTGGGACCTGATGGACCAGGGCGTGGTGCGTACGGATATGAACAATATCGTGGACTGCATGGGTAACTTCGGTGCCGACGGCATCGTAGGCCCGCACATGGAAAAGGAAGGCAGCTTCTATACAATAAGAGAGATATGGAGTCCCGTGCAGGTGAAGGCGTGGGATGGTGGCAAGCCCGTCATTAAGAACTGCTACGACTTCATCAATCTGAAGGACTGCCAGTTCAGCTACCGTCTGTTAGACATGCCGGCATACGGTGAGTCGCAGGTGAAGGTACTGAAGGAGGGCAAGCTGCCGTCGCCCGATGTAGCACCCGGCCATACTGCCAGGCTGGAGATAGACAAGACCAATGCCGACGTGATAGAGCTGACAGCCATCGACCCATACGGACAGGAAATCTTCAAGTGGACTCATAAGCACTTCAACAAAAACGTTGGCAACTTCGGCATGAAAACCCGCCGCCAAAATACCCAAGCCTATACCACGCAGGAGGATGCCAACATGTTGGTGGCAACGCAGGGCAACCGCCAGTACACCTTCGACAAGAAGACTGGCCGCTTGATGGGTGTCAGCACCAGTGGCAAAACTTTCTCGTTTTGCAACGGCCCACGCTTCATTGCCGCCAAGCGCTCTGACCGCTCAGACGATGGTTTCTATAATCACGACGACAAGGAGGCCTTCGACAAGAAGACGCAGTACACCGAGTATGCCGACCAGGGGGCCTTCGCGGGCTTCACCATTTCGGATAGCACGCTGGTGGCCAACTACATCCACGGCTCATTAGAGCGTGTGACCTACCGCTTCCTGAAGGACGGCGGGCTGTATATGGATGCCGACTACTACTTCAACGGCGTGGTCGACATCATGGGCATCTGCTTCGATTACCCCGAGGACAAGGTCAAGAGCAAACAGTGGGTGGGCAAGGGCCCGTACCGCGTGTGGCAGAACCGCATGGAGGGGCCGCAGTATGGCTATTGGAAGAATGACTACAACGACCCCATCCCCGGCGAGTCGTTCGAGTATCCTGAGTTCAAGGGATATTTCGCCGATGTGAAGTGGATGCAGCTACAAACTACTGAGGGCAAGATAGGCATAGGGACGATGGGCAGCAAGATAGGTGTCTATACGCCCCGAGACGGTCGTGACCACCTGCTCTACACCCTGCCCGAGACGGGTATCAGCATCCTCAAGGCCATCCCCGCCGTGCGCAACAAGGTGAACACCACCGACCTCAACGGCCCCTCAGCCCAGCCCTATTGGAGCAAGGGCAAGGGACACATCAATGCTATACTGCGCTTCGAATGAAAAGAATAGTTCTCTCTATCGTTGTCCTGTGCATTGCATTCGCATTGCAAGGAAAAGACACCACCCGCCCCTGGACCTTCTGGTACTGGATGTATGGCGCCGTATCAGAAGAAGGAGTGAAGGCCGACCTGAAGGCCATGAAGGATGTAGGCTTGGGCGGATGCTATCTGATGCCCATCCGTGGGGCTGTGGAGAAGCCTGAATACGAGGGCAAGGCGGATGCGCTGAGCGATAACTTCTGGCGCATGATAGACCTGTCGCTACAGCAGGCCGACTCGTTAGGTCTGGACATGGGCATTCACATCTGCGACGGCTTTGCTTTAGCAGGCGGTCCCTGGATACGCCCAGAGGAGTCGATGCAGAAGATTGTCTACTGCGACACCATCAGGGTAGGCAGCTTAGAAGAGATAATCCACCAGAAAGGCGGTCTGATACTGCCTCGCCCAAAAGGCTATGAGGGCTACTATGAGGACATTGCCACCTATGCCATCCCCCTGACTCGCTCGTCGTTCTCAGACCTAAAGGTCGGAGTGTGGCACGCATTCCATCCCTTCCCCTACAACTTCGACCTGCAACGCGACCTGAAGATAATTCCCATTACCATGTCGCCTACGATGACGCGCAATGCCAAGGGCATCTTCGCAGCATCAGAGGATGCCTGGATAGCGATCGATATGGGAGCCAAGCGTCTGTTTACCAACATCGAGATAGCTGCCAACGGCACCAACATCCAAGGGCAGCGCTTAGCTGTGGAGGTGAGTGACGATGGCATCGACTACCGTCTGGTCAAGCAGTTGGTGCCTCCCCGCCAAGGGTGGCAGAACTACGACCACAACACCACCTTCGCCATTCCCCCCACTGAGGGCCGCTACTGGCGACTGTCGTGGACTCCCAAGCACACGGAGCCGGGCAGCGAAGACCTGGATGCCGCCAAGTGGCGGCCACGCTTAGGACTGAAGAATGTCACCTTCTACAGTCAGCCTCGCATCGACAACTGGGAGGGCAAGGCTGGCTACGTGTGGCGCATTGCTCCCAAGGCCTCAGCCAAGGAACTGCCTGACAGCATCTGCTGGAAACAGCGCGAGATAGCCCGTCTGACGCTGGATGGCGACAAGGTGACGGGCTTCAGCCTACAGGACATAGACCTCGACTATCAGGTTTATCGCATCATCCGCATTGGGCATACTTCGACGGGACACACCAATGCTACGGCTGGTGGTGCCAAGGGTCTGGAGTGCGACAAGTTCTCACCAGAGGCAGTGCGGAAGCAGGTGGACGCATGGTTCGGACTGTTCAAGCAGCGCCCCCATGCTGACGTCATCAAATACCTGCATGTCGATTCGTGGGAGTGTGGCTCGCAGAACTGGGGCTACCAGTTTGCACAGGAGTTCCATAAGCGTCGTGGCTACGACCTGCTCAGCTGGTTGCCCGTGATGGTGGGCATCCCCATCGAATCAGCTGCCAAAAGCGACCAGGTGTTACGCGATGTGCGTCTGACCATCAACGAGCTCATCAACGAGAAGTTCTTTGCCACCGTAGCCCAAAAGGCCCGCGACTATGGTGTAGGCCTGTCGTCAGAGAGCGTAGCTCCTACCATGGTTTCGGACGGTATGGACCATTATAAATATGCAGACATCCCCATGGGCGAATACTGGCTCAACTCGCCTACCCACGACAAGCCCAACGACATGCTGGATGCCATCAGCGGTGCCCACGTCTACGGCAAGCCCATCGTGCAGGCTGAAGGCTTTACGGAGGTGCGCGGCGTATGGGACGAGACGCCGGCCAGCATCAAGCCCCTACTGGACCGTAACTTCGCCTTGGGCATGAACCGTCTGTTCTTCCATGTCAATACGCATAACCCGTGGATAGACCGCAAGCCGGGCATGACGCTCGACGGCATAGGACTCTTCTTCCAGCGCGACCAGACGTGGTTCCCTGAGGCCAAGGCTTTCGTCGACTACGTCACGCGCTGTCAGCGATTGTTGCAACAAGGCAAGCCCGTAGTGGACATTGCCGTCTATACGGGTGAGGAGATGCCCCGGCGCGCCTTCACCCCTGACCGCATCGTACCCATGCTGCCAGGACTGTTTGGTGCTGAGCGCATAGCTTCAGAGCGCAAGCGTCTGGCGAATGTGGGTCAGCCTATGGTGGAGTCACCCGTGGGCGTGTGGCACTCGGCAGGCATCGTAGACCTGAAGGACTGGGTGAACCCGCTGCATGGCTATCAGTACGACTCGATGAACAAAGATGCCCTGCTGCATCAGCCTTTCCACTACAAGGCATTGGTAGTGCCGCAGTGGCTTCAGCTTTCTCCTGAAGCCCAAAGCCGCATCAACGAGCTGCGCCAACAGGGCGTACTCGTTATCGACAAGCCCTATCAACAGCCAACACTACCGGCGTTGGCCCCTGACATCGTGCTACCTGAGGGCATTGCCTACGCCCACCGACAGACGACAGAGCAGGACATCTACTTCCTTGCCAACCAGACCGATAAGGAGCTGACCTTCACCCCGACATTCCGTACTCACGGTGAGAAAGCAGTGCTCTACGACCCCCTGACCAACCAAAGCTACGCCTACGAGAAGGCTATCACGCTGCCTGCCTATGGCTCCGTCTTTGTGCTGATGGGCGGGAAGGGAAGTTCCCTTGGAGGGAACAAACTGTTCCCACGGAGGGAACAAACTGTTCCCTTGGAGGAAACAATGCATAAACTACGTTGGGACGTACACTTCAAAGAAAGCGGCATCGTGCTTAGCCAAAAGGAACTGTTCGACTGGAGCCAGGCTGACGACGAACGCATCAGGTACTTCAGCGGTCATGCACTTTATACGACGACGCTGAAGCTGAAGAAGGACGAGGTACCAACAGGGCGCACGTGGCTCGCACTGCCCAATGTGAAGGACATCGCCCATGTATGGGTAAACGGCCGTGACTGTGGCATTGCATGGACGGCCCCCTACGAAGTAGAGATAACGGGTGCACTGCAGAAGGGCAAGAACCAGATAGAGATAGAGGTGGTCAACACGTGGCATAACGCCCTGCGGGGCTGGGACAAGGGCAAGGCGCCATACGACGGCATCTGGACCAACGCCCGCTATCGCACTGAAGGTGAAGACCTGCTGCCAGCAGGACTGCTCAACACACCAAAGATTATAACGACTACGAATTAAACGAATTATACGAATTATGAATATGAGACGAACTGCTTTATTATATATTCTTTGTTTACTGTTCAGCCCTTTAGGGGCGCGAGTCACGCTACCCAAGTTCTTTAGCGACAACATGGTGCTGCAGCAGCAATCGGAGTGTAACCTATGGGGATGGGCCGAACCTGGCAAAAAGGTCTCCATCAGTACCTCATGGGACAAGAAAGCCTATGTGGTGACTGCCAGCAAGGACGGTAAGTTCATGGTGAAAGTAAAGACCCCAGAAGCTGGTGGTCCCTACACCATCATGTTTGACACCAGTGGCAGAAGAGGAACCGCCGCTCAAAAAGCCTCCCCTTCGGGGGGAGGTTTGGAGGGGGCTGTCACCTTACAGAACGTGATGATTGGCGAGGTATGGATATGCTCGGGCCAGTCGAACATGGAGATGCAGATGAAAGGCTTCAAGCAACAGCCCGTGGAGGGAACGACAGAGGAACTACTGCGTTGTCGCGACACACAGTTGCGCCTGTTTACCGTAAAGCGCCATGCCTCGCTGACACCCATTGACAGTGTGACGGGCCATTGGGACGAGGCCAACAGTGCCAGCGTGCGCGACTTCTCGGCAACGGCTTATTACTTTGGTCGAGCCCTGCGCTCTACCTTAGGTGTACCCGTCGGACTCATCTGTACCTCATGGGGCGGCTCGGCCTGCGAGGCATGGATGCAGGCCGACTGGCTGAAGGCATTCCCCAAGGTCAACCAGCATGTCACCCAAGACGATGTAGACAAGCTGAAGCAACGCTGTCCGACAGCCCTCTACAACGGACAGCTGAAGCCGCTCATTGGATACACCATGAAGGGCGCCATCTGGTATCAGGGCGAAGACAATATTCCACGCTACGACTACTACGCACCGCTAATGGCACGTATGGTGCAGGGCTGGCGCGACGACTGGAAGCAAGGCGACTTCCCGTTCTACTACTGTCAGATAGCACCCTACGACTACTCGCTCATAGGATGGAGCAACTCACAGCTGCTGCGCGAACAGCAGCTGAAGGCAGAGGGTCTGATTCCCAATGCCCGCATGGCAGTGCTGATGGATGCAGGACTGGAGTATGGCATCCACCCCAGAAAGAAGCGTCAGGCTGGCGAGCGACTGGCACTTCTGGCACTCAGCAACACCTACGAGGTGAAAGGATTGCCCGACTTCGCCACCTACAAGGAGATGACCATTCAGGGAGACACCTGCGTCATCAGCTTCGACCGCTCGAAGGAGTGGGTGTACTTCGAGCACGGCACCACGTCAAAGAACTTCGAGATAGCAGGCAAAGACAAAGTGTTCCACCCTGCCACCAAGGTGTGGGTCAGCCGTAACCGTGTCTACGTAAAAAGCGACCAGGTCAAACAACCTGCCGCCGTGCGCTATGCCTGGCACGACTGGGTTGAGGGCGACCTGATGCACGACGGCCTACCCGTCAGCTCGTTCCGCACTGACGACTGGGACCCACAACCCGTCAACACTCAGACCGGAAAAGACTATAATAACCCACAATAAAATAGGCCCCTCCCAACCCCCTCACAAAGAGAGAAAGCCTCCCCTAACCCCCTTCTGTAGAGGGGGCTTATGGAGGAAACATAATCAAACAATAGAATGAAAAATAGGTTTTTATGAAAAAGAGAGTTTTATTTGTTACGCTGACTCTTATCTTCATTATCCTCTCCAATAGCCCCCTCTACGGGAGGGGGTTGGGGGAGGCATCTTCCGTCGCCGGCTTCTTCCCATTGGAGAACAGCGGACGCCTGGTGTGGAACTTCAATGCCGCCTGGCGCTTCCATCTTGGCGACATCGCCGGGGCTGAAGCAAAGGACTTTGACGACCAGTCGTGGGAGGTGGTCAGCACACCGCATACCGTACAGCTGATGCCTGCCGAAGCCAGCGGCTGCCGCAACTACCAAGGCATAGCATGGTACCGCAAGCACTTCCGTCTGCCTGCGGAATGTAAGGGACGCAACGTCACCCTGCACTTCGAGGCCATCATGGGCAAGCAGACCCTCTACGTCAATGGCAAAAAGGTAAAAGACCATGAAGGCGGATATCTGCCTGTCACACTGAACCTCACCGCCCTTGGTTGCTCAGCAGGCGACGATGTCATCGTTGCCATCAAGACCGACAACAGCGACGACAAGACCTATCCCCCCGGCAAGAAGCAAATGACGCTCGACTTTGCCTACCACGGAGGCATCTATCGTGACGTATGGCTCATTGCCAAAAACAAGGTGGCCATCACTGATGCTGTAGAGGAAGCCAAGGTGGCTGGTGGCGGACTCTTTGTTCACTATGCCAACATCAGCGAGAATAGCGCAGAGGTCTTCATCAATACCGAGGTGCGCAACAGCGACAGCCGCCCTCATACCGTCACTATAGAAAATGCCCTGCCCGATGCAAGATTGTATCGGACTACCAAGGTCACCCTGAAGCCAGGCGAGACGCGCACCGTCACCCAGCACTTCACCGTCAAGAACCCACAGCTATGGTCACCAGAGACACCTTATCTTTATACTCTTGCCACGCGCATCCTTGAAGGCAAGAGGTCGGTCGACGGAGGTATCACCCACATTGGCATCCGCTCCTTCGAGTTCGTCCGTACCGACGATGCCAAAGGCCGCCAGCCCGGCTTCTATCTCAACGGCAAGCGCTACCACCAGCTGGTGGGCGCCAACCGTCACCAGGACTTCGCCTATGTGGGCAATGCACTGCCCAACTCGCAGCAATGGCGCGATGCCAAGCGACTAAGGAATGCAGGCTTCACCATCATCCGTACAGCCCACTACCCGCAAGACCCCTCGTTCATGGACGCCTGCGACGAGCTGGGCCTCTTCATCATCGTTGCCACACCAGGCTGGCAGTACTGGAACAAAGAACCCGGCTGGGACAAGAAAGTACACGAGAACACACGCGCCATCATCCGTCGCGACCGTAACCACCCCTCAGTGCTGATGTGGGAACCCATCCTCAACGAGACACGCTATCCAGAGCAGTTCGCCCTCGAGGCACTGCAAATCACCAAAGACGAATACCCCTACCCTTATCGCCCTGTCGCCGCTGCCGACATGCACTCTGCTGGCGTGGCTGAGAACTATGACGTGCTCTACGGGTGGCCAGGCGACGACTATAAGATAGCAGAAGGCACTTTGCTGATGCCCAATGGCTATCGCCCAAAGCAGCCCATCTTCACCCGTGAGTTTGGCGAGCTTGTAGACGACTGGTACGCCCATAACAACCTGAACCGTGCCTCACGGTCGTGGGGCGAACGTCCCATGCTGACACAGGCTCTCTCCCTGCTGAACAGCACCAACGAGCTCTACAAGACAACAGGCCAGTTCATCGGAGGCTGCCAGTGGCACCCCTTCGACCACCAGCGTGGCTATCATCCCGACCCCTACTGGGGCGGTATCTACGATGCCTTCCGACAGCCAAAGACAGCATTGGATATGTTCAGGGGCCGGCTGGTTCCTGCCAGCGAAGAACCTGTCATTGCAATAGCACATGAGATGACGCAGTTCTCCGAGGCCGACATCACCATCTTCTCCAACTGCGACAGTGTACGCCTGACCATGTATGATGGTGAACACTGCTGGACCGAGCCCGTCACAAATGGCAAGAGTGTCTTCAAGGATGCCTGGAACTTCTTTGAGGCTCGCGACTGGAGTTATACGCGTCGTAACTGGCAACAAGTGAAGATGGTGGCCGAAGGCATCATCGGTGGCAAGGTGGTCTGTCGTGAGGAGAAAATGCCGTCGCGTCGCAGCACCAAGTTACAGCTTCGCGTCGACGAGATGGGTAAGCAACTGGTGGCCGACGGCTCCGACTTTATTGTTGTCATCTGCGAGGTGACTGACGACTTAGGACATGTTCGCCGTCTGGCCAAGGAGAACATCTGCTTCAGCATAGAAGGCGAAGGCGAGATTATCGGCGAGGCCTCTATCCATGCCAACCCAAGAGCTGTGGAGTGGGGCTCAGCACCCGTGCTCATTCGTTCCACCCGTAAAGCCGGGAAAATAAAAATTAAAGCCGAGGTGCAGTACCCTGGCACACACGCGCCGACCCCTGCTGAGCTGGAGATAGAAAGCGTGCCCTACGACATGCCCATGTGCTTCGACAGTAAAGAAACCCACTCCACCCACTCCACCCACAACACCCACACCACCCCCACTCTCTCAGATGCAGAAAAAGCCAAGATGCTGCAGGAGGTAGAAGCCCAGCAGGCTGACTTCGGACTGCAAAAATAAGTAAATCTTTTTGCCCTTTCAAAAAATCTTCGTACTTTTGCCACCATGACAAAAGTACGAAGACTTGTTTTCCTGCTGCTATGTTGGGCAGCGTCAATAGCTGGAGCACGAGCTCAGGTACGGCCTGCTGTCATATCGCAGCACTACACTACCGGCGAGGGACTGCCATCCAACTACGTCATGTGTACCCTGAAAGACCGCGACGGCTTTATGTGGTTCGGCACTTGGTATGGACTATGCCGCTTTGACGGAGAGACTTTTGTCACCTTCAACAAACCCATGAGGACAGGCTCTGCCATCCCTCCACGCAAGATAGAAAGCATTGCCGAAGACGCGCAAGGGCGACTGTGGTTGAAGACGGTAGACTGGAAACTCTATACCTTTGACCGTCAGACAGAACGTTTCCACGCCGTCAACGACGAACTGAAGAAACACACGCGTAACCTACAGGTCATCAAGATACAACGTACTGCCGAAGGGAACATGCTACTGCTGACAAAAGACAAGACACTACTATTGGCAAAGGGCAGCCATGAGAACATCAGCATTACTAAGCTCTTTGATTCGCGTGGGATGATTGACCCACAGACACTACAACTGAAGCAGGACATCACAACTCAGCACCAAGGATACCAGATATACATCGGTCGTGACTATCGTCTCTTCATACAGCCTGCCACGTCAACGCTGCCGTTGGCTGACGCCATGGCCAAGGAATTAGCTGACAGTCTGGAGCACCAAAGACAGCTGGAGCAGACAGCAAAGGAGGCTGGCATAGACAAATATTCACAACTCTATCTGGACAAGGACAGACTGCTATGGGTCACTACCACCTCACAAGGCATCTACTGTCTGAATACACCACAACAACAGTTCCAGCTGATGTCCCTGCCCGACAATGACAACACAGGCGTTCGCTGCCTCTACCAGCTCCGCAACGGAAACATCATCGTTGGAGCACGCAGCCGTAATGTCTACATCTACAATGCTGACGGAACATTACGTCAGGCGCTACCTTACAGCCAATATGGCATCGGTGCCGTCTATCACACTACCGAAGATCGCCAGGGGCGTCTGTGG
>Ga0310691_10004737_pt1 | contig 15187 bp, 12 predicted proteins | sample 176DNAGHGlowgp2_FD_203887 | JGI IMG/M metagenome (GOLD analysis project Ga0310691, IMG submission 203887) | Sheep rumen microbial communities from Palmerston North, Manawatu-Wanganui, New Zealand - 1766 DNA GHGlow gp2 (v2) (version 2) | ecosystem: Host-associated > Mammals > Digestive system >... | reverse complement strand
AAAAACATTTCCGCCTATTTCGATGTGAAGGTGGATAAGCTCACGATCGGTGACTATAACTATGTGTATAATGTTACACATTATATGTGTGTCAGCATTTTCCTGGCCTTTGCCGTCATTTTTACGGAACAGGTGGTTCTTCTATATATGATCATTCCCGTGAAGATGAAATGGCTGGCTTATCTGGATCTCTTTTTCCTGGCCTATGACTTTATCCGCTACGGCGATCTGCAGAACCGCGGCGTCATCTGCTCTATGGTTATTCATTTCGCCTTGTTCTATTTGCTGACAAGGAGTCTAAGCGGTCTCCCCAGAGCTATGCGAAAACGGCAGCGAAGTTTTCAGGATGCTGTCCGGCAGGGAAATCGTTTGCATGGAGACCAGGCACACCAGAAGAGAGCTTCCGCAGACTGGCAGTATCGGGATAAATCGTCGAAAGAGCAGAAACAGGCCGATAAGATCATCCGCCTGCGTCCGGCAACAAATTCTCTGGACGGCGCACCGATGCATCGTTGCTGTATATGCGGCAGGACGGAAAAAGACGCACCGGATCTGGATTTCCGGTATTGCTCCAAGTGTTCCGGCGGTAAGGAATACTGTGCGGATCATCTTTACACCCATGAGCATCAGTAGGATTAAGAAGGAAACAGACAGACTATGATCAAAGAGAGTAAGATTTTGCTGACGGATATCCGGGCAGGAAGAAATACAGAGGAAAGTATCAAAAAATCAATCAGCCTCCTGGCAACGGCATATTTTCGGTACGGAATGCAGAGGCTTGCCATGAACACTTTTTCGCTGATGGAAAGCCTTGCGGATGAATCGGAGGATAGACGCGAACCTTATACGGAAATCCGTGATATCCTGCGGAAGGTTTTTCTGGAAGAAGCCGAGGGTGCGGGAGATATCCTGAACGGTAAGCGAGAGGAACTTCTTCGGGAAATGAGGAGTCTTTCCCGCCTGACCGATGCATTCGGCAACTATGAATATGTTTTAAACCGGATCGAACCCGAGGCAACCGGCTCCGTATCCGATATCAATACAGATGAACTGGCCGATGCGGCGTTCCGCTTTGCTTTTGCCGATCAGGATAAAGTCGTCACCAGTACCCGCATCCAGAGTATTGTGGCGGAGCTTCCGGTCCGGATGTCCAAACAGCGCTTTTTCGATATTATCAGCAATTCGCTCATGCTGTACAAAGGCGGAGACCTTTCGGCAGCAGAGGACTTCGCAGCGGCTATCCGTGAGGTATTTACGGACGAGAAAACGGGTGTATTTGAGGAATATCCCGAACTGCTCGGAACTTACAAGGAACTTGCAAAAGTAAGCGGTGCGGAAACAAATCTGGAAAACTATGAAACCGCAAGAGGACTGCTTACGGCGGCAACGAACTTTTTAGAGGATGGTGTTTCCCGCAACATGCTCCTGACGGAGGTCGTGAACGATGCGCTTCTTGTTACACTGACGAAAGCAGATGTTCTGCCGGAATATCTGAATGAAAAGGATAAAACAGCTGAGGAGATACTGAAGAAAAGTCTTGCGGCCGAAGATATTTATCAGGAAGCCGAAGATATCGATACGTTGTTCCTGCAGCTGGAAGGTGTGCAGGAGGAACTGTTTGATGTTCTTTCCCGCCTGACCGTCATGGCGGATGACTGGAAGGATTATGCATCGGATTATCCGGAACTTGCCGAAAAAGTTGCTAGACTGAATAAGGCGGAGTTATTCACTTCTTCCAGTTTATATATGGATACGGAGCGTGATTTTACGGTCGTTGGGGAGGAAGCCGGCGAAGACGGCATCCTGAAGATCAGATCGGAATTGTTTAACGATCTCAATTTGGCGATGGAAGGCATGTCAAAGGTCATGAAGCGGAGCTGCATGGCTCGTGTGTTATCCCTTGTGCCGGTATTTTTCAATACGAAAGATGAAATCAGAGAGTATTTTGGAAAAGCGCTGGGAGCCTGCAGTGACAGAAGCGAGCTCACAGCTGTAAAGAATATACTGGATATGATGATCCTGTCCGAGACAGGTGAATAAGGAGAAGAAGCTTGAAGTTTGTTTTTTCCGAAAAACTGCATACAGATGTTGCGGATGAAAAGAAATTCTCCGGCATGCTGAAACGGATCTCGCGGAAAAAACCGGGTATGCCGATCTATCTCATTACGGAACCTCTGTCCGAGGCTGCGATTTATGAGATTTATGAGTTTAACACGCTGCTTCAACCGTATTATCGGAAAATGAAGCGCAGGTTATCGGTTTTCGGCATATCCACATCCAAAAAAGGAGCCAGGGAGCTTCTCGTGGATTTGATCCGCGAGGACTATGCACCGGGTAAGGAGGGGGTATAAATGCATGTTGTGTTTACCATCCTGAAGGTGCTGCTCTGGATACTGCTCATCATCCTCGGCCTGATTCTTCTGCTTATTCTGCTCCTTTTATTCTGTCCCTTCCGGTACAGACTGGCTGGAGAGAAAACGGAAGAAAGCCTATGGGCAAGGATTAAGGTCGGATGGTTCATTGTCGGCATTTCAGGAAAATATGATAAGCCCTCGGGACTGGATCTCAGTGCGAGAATACTGGGCATCCGGGTCGTACACCGGAAAATGTTTGAGCCGAAACCGGTTACGGAGGCGGAGCTTATCTCGGAAAATGGGGTTATTGATCCACAGCTTTTAACAGGAGAGAATCCTGCACCGGTAGATGCGTCTTCCGGGGCGATGGATAAACCGCCGGAAAGCCCGGAAGAGCCTGTGGATAAAAAGGCGGATAAGAAGGCGGAAAAAGAACGAAAAGCCGCCGAAAAGGCCGCGAAGAAGGCTGAAAAGAAAGCCGAAAAGGAAGCGGCAAAGGAAGAAGCGAAGACAGATAATGTTCCTGCGGGAGATGCTGCGTCGGCTGAAAATGCCGCAACTGAGGAGGTGGTAACCCTTCCGGATAAGGTCATGGGTAAAATTGATGATGCCCAGACGAAGGCGGACATTATTCTGGATAAAATCTATCAAAAGGCAGATCAGCTGAATACCAAGAAAAGACACGTATTCCAGTTTCTCGAAAAGCCTTATACCAAAAAGACGCTGAAGCGGATCAAAAAGATCATTAAGCGGCTGTTTGGTACGATCAAACCGAAAAAGAGCCGGGCATGGCTGCATATCGGTATGAAGAGTGCAGCGGATACTGGTGAGCTGCTCGGAAAGGTTTCCAGGTTCTATAACCTGTACGGCAGGTGGCTGACCATTGAACCGGACTTTTATTACAAGGTGATGGAAGGGAATTTTGATATTCGGGGCCGGATCTATTTGTTCCGTTTCCTTTTCCCGGCAATCGGGTTGGCACTTTCACCCAGTACATGGAAAACCCTGAAGATGGCAAAGAAAATCTGATTGATTGAGAAATCTAGATAAATGGAGGATAATAAAATGGCAAACGGCGATTTCAGCAGTACAGTTGGTTCAATTTTTAAAGGAATGGATGCTTTTCTGGCTTCCAAAACAGTTGTTGGCGAACCGATCCGCGTAGGTGATAACATGACCATTATTCCGCTCGTGGATGTGAATATCGGTATGGGTGCAGGCGCTTACGGAGCCAACGGCCGCGGCAGCAATTCCGCAGGAGGCGGTATGGGTGGTAAGCTTTCCCCCACAGCTGTTCTGGTCGTACAGGATGGTGATGTCCGGATCGTTCCGGTTGCCAGCGGAGAAACAAGTGCACTTTCCAAGGTGATGGATATGATTCCCACGGTGAGGGAAAAGGTTACCGATTATCTGAATAAAAAGAAAGGCCCTACCGAGGAGGAAAACAAGCTCGTTGAGGATACCATGGATGCACTTTCGGATGAGGAATTCTAATTGCCTGTTAGAAGCAATCGGATATTCGGCCATCTGAATGAGCCGAAAGCAATAAAAAAGATGCCGGCAGTGGGGGTCGAACCCACACGCGGGTGAACCGCAACAGATTTTGAGTCTGTCTCGTCTGCCAATTCCGACATGCCGGCGTCACCTGCAAATATACCATAAATGAGACCTTCTCGTCAAGAATAAGGAGGAGCCTTCTATGAAATTTCTTGTAACGGGCGGTACCGGCTATATCGGAAGCCATACCGTAGTTGAACTCTTAAAGACCGGCGCGGAAGTCGTGATCTTTGATAATTTATACAATTCCAAGATTGAGACGCTGGATAAGATTGAAGCAATCACCGGTAAACGTCCGCTGTTTTATCAGGCGGATATGCTGAAGTCCGAGGAGATGGAACCGATTTTTCAGGCGCATCAGTTTGACGGCGTGATCCATTTTGCCGGACTCAAAGCTGTCGGAGAATCAGTCCAGAAGCCGCTTCTATATTATGAAAACAACATCTCCGGTACGATCAATCTGGTAAAACTGATGACCAAATATAACGTGAAGCGGATCATCTTTTCCTCATCCGCCACGGTTTACGGATCTCCCGAAACCGTGCCGATCCGCGAGAATTTCCCGCTTTCCACAACGAATCCCTACGGTACGACAAAGCTGTATCTGGAACGGATCCTTTCCGACCTTACCATCCCGGATCCCGAATGGAGTGTTGTTCTTCTTCGGTATTTCAATCCCATCGGTGCGGATGAGAGCGGTCTCATCGGAGAAAGCCCGAACGGAATTCCGAATAATCTGATGCCTTACATTATGCAGGTTGCGCTCGGCAAGCTGCCGGAGCTGGGCGTTTTCGGTGATGATTACGATACGCCGGACGGTACGGGCGTGAGAGATTATATCCATGTAACGGATCTGGCCAAGGGACATGTGGCAGCAATCAAAAAAATGATGGCGGCAAACGGTGTCAATATCTATAATCTGGGAACCGGTAACGGCTACAGCGTTTTGGATATTGTTAAGGCCTTTGAGGCGGCGAACGGTCTCAAGGTTCCTTATTCCATCAAACCGCGCCGCCCCGGTGATATTGCCACCTGCTATGCGGATCCCACGAAGGCATATGAAGAGCTTGGCTGGAAGGCGGAGCTTGATCTGGAACGGATGTGCAAGGATTCCTGGCGCTTTGCTGAGAAAACACTGAGAGCGGAGCTGGAAGCATGATTGATGATGAAAGAATTCAAACGGAAGAGGCCATAAAAAAACGGCAGGAATTTGAACGAAGAGAGAGAACGGTTCGAAGGAATCTGATCATCTTTACGGTCGTTTTTACTGCATTGGCTGTCGGAATTGCCGTTTTCCTGTGGAACGGCTTTCATTCCGAAAAAAAGCGTTTCCGGGAAAGAGGAATCAAGGCCTATAAGGGCGGTCATTATGAGGATTGTATTGCCCATATGGACAGTGCCCTGAAGGAAGACCAGTGGATGGCCGAGGACATCGATCTGGACTGCCGGATGTATAAGGCGGCATCTCTTTTCCATCTGGAACGTTACGCGGAAGCGGCAAAACTATATAAGCAGATTCTGGCCGGAGAACATGATGCAAAGGATGATATCTGGCTAAATTCCATGGTCAGCCTCAGCGAGGCCATGCAGGCGCTGGAATCCAATGAATCCGACCTGACGGAACTTATTCCGACACTTTCCGCAGCGGTGGAAGCGGGGGAGCATCAGCTCGGGCTTTATCTGGGCGTTGCCTGTTATAATGCCGGAGATGAGGAAGGCATGCGAAATGCTTTTTCGGATTATGAACAGCATTACGGTATGAATACATATATGGCATATATTATGTCCAGTATGGATCTTTCGAATGGCAATCTTGATCGGGCGGCCGATGAAATTCAGAAGGGGCTTACCGCAGAGGATACGCTTTACCGTGACCTTCTTCTGTATAATGAAGTCGTGCTGACGGAAAAACGATCTCCGAATGATTTTGCAACCGCTCTGGAAAAGATGGACATGCTTATGAAAGCCTATCCCGGTCGCGAGGATTTCCAGAAGGAATATGATTTCCTGTATTACCGGGTGAATGTGAATAAAGAGGCCCTTTTCGACGAGATTTCCGGAATCAGTGAGAATGATCAATAAATGTCAGACTGTCTGACGCGGAAGATATGAAAATCATATGAGAGTCGTCTTCGGACAGTCTGACGAAAAGAGGATGTTTATGAAGCTTCCCGCAGAGTTTACGGAAAGATTACAATTACAGCTTGGTTCCGATGGGGTTTCCGCGTACGCGGAAAGTCTTGAGAAGAACCTTTCGCACGCGCTCAGAGTGAACAGACTGAAGCTGGATACGGAGGAATTCGACAGAGTTTCTCCGTTTGCTTTGCGGCCTGTTCCCTGGTGTGAAAACGGGTTTTATTATGATGCCGACCGGGACCAGCCGTCCCGGCATCCCTTTTATTATGCGGGTCTTTACTATTTGCAGGAGCCTTCCGCAACACTTCCGGCAGCGCTTCTTCCCGTAAAACCGGGGAACCGAGTGCTGGATCTATGTGCGGCGCCGGGCGGGAAATCCACAGAGCTTGCGGCAAAGCTTGCCGGAAAGGGATTTCTTCTGGCCAATGATATCAGCGCAACGCGCTGCAAAGCACTGATCAAAAATCTTGAACTTTTTGGCGTTCGAAATGCTGTTGTTACTGCGGAAACACCCGAAAGGCTGAGCGCTCGATTCCCGGACTTTTTTGACCGGATTTTGATCGATGCGCCCTGTTCCGGAGAGGGAATGTTCCGGAAGTCTCAGGCCATGGTGAATGACTGGACAAAGGAAAAACCAACCGAATATGCCGCGCTGCAGAGGGAAATACTGGACTTCGCAATTAAAATGCTGCGTCCCGGCGGGATGATCCTTTATTCTACCTGCACCTTTGCACCGGAAGAGGATGAGGGAAGCGTTCAATACCTTCTAACGCATCCTATTGCTGTGGAAAAGAACCTCCACCTTGTAGCGGTTCCGGAATACCCCGGGTTCATGCCGGGGCATCCGGAATGGATTCCGGATGGGATGCCGGAACTCGCGAAAACAGTTCATCTGTTCCCGTATCTGGTTGAAGGAGAAGGGCATTTCGCAGCTCTTTTTGTAAGTGATATCAGGGATGCTGAAAATGCATCTGCTGCTTTGTCTGAAACGGAACTTGATCCGGATACAGAAAATGATCCGGAAGCAGAATGTGATTTGAAAGTAGACTTTGATCCTGAAGAGGATCGAAATAACCGGCTGCGTATTCAAAAGCTATGCCCGGAATTCGCTGCATTTGCCGAAAATATGACCCGTGTTCCGCCGGCACAGGAGCTGAAACTGAAGGAAGGATACCTTTCTTGGATTGCTTCGGATATTCCGGATCTCAAGGGGCTTCGGGTTATGCGGCAGGGGCTTTATCTGGGAGAGGTAAAGAAGAATCGTTTTGAGCCTTCGCAGGCACTTGCCATGGCACTTTCCAAAGATGAATTTCGAAATACGATTTCGCTTTCGCCTGCGGATGACCGCGTGATTCGGTATCTGAAGGGAGAGACGATCTTTTTGACAGAGGAAGAGGAGGAAATCACGTCGGATGGATGGATTCTCATCCTGATCGATCGGTATCCTCTTGGCTTTGGAAAACTGAACCGCGGAAGTATCAAAAACAGGTATTTGCCCGGGTGGAGGATGGAGTAGGTATATGTTATGATAAGAAGAATAGGAAAGCAAATTGGATAAGAATATAAAAAATAAGAGTAAGAAACGTGGAAAAGGGGAATACGGTCATCTGGACTGCTACAGGAAGAAGCATCTCAGATGGTGCGTGTTCTGGTTTCTTGTTATTCTGACGGATGTCGTTTTCAGCCTTGTGGTTTTCCAGACCCGGAAGACCCTGTTTACGATCGTTGGCTGTGTTATGGCGATTCCGCTGGCACAGAATGTTGTGGCGCTCTGGCTTTCCATTGGACTCAAATCTCTTTCGGAAAAGGATTATTCCGAATCGGAAGAGGCGGCAAAGCATAACGGAATCACGGTTCTTTATGATGTAACCGTGACGGATGAGGGCGGCGTTGCGTTTTATCCGGCTGTGACACTCGAGAATGACAGAATTGTGGCGCTTTCCCTCCGGAAAAAGAATCCGGACGAAAAGAAGATGGCGGAGCGTATCCGGATGGAATTCGGCGAGGATTTCCGGTACATCCAGAAGAATAAGCTGTCCGATTTTCATAAGGAACTGAAGAAAATGCCGGCGGCAAAGGATAAGCAGCGCGGCAGAGATAAAAAATCCAGAGAAAAGCTTTTGGAACTTGGATTCTGATATGAAGGAATGGAAAATCAGCCGGGCGGATGCCGGCCAGCCTTTAAAAAAGTTTTGCATGAAGTATCTTACGGCTGCCCCGCAGAGCTTTATCTATAAGATGCTCCGCAAAAAGAATATTGTTCTGAACGATAAAAAATCGGACGGCAGTGATATCCTGAAAGAAGGGGATATCATAAAGTTTTATCTCTCGGATGAAACGATTGCCGGCTTTTCAACCGATAATTCCGATAAACATGACCGGAAGAATGAAATAGAGATCAGTGATGTTGATATCCTTTATCGGGACAGCGATTACCTGATCTTGAATAAACCGGCCGGTCTTTTGTCTCAGAAGGCTGAGGCCGTAGACTATTCTGCCATTGAAGCCGTCAGGGCGTATTTAAGCAGACTTTATCCGGAGGCTGAAATGCAAGATCGATTTGCCCTGTTTCAGCCGGCCTGTGTGAATCGGCTTGACCGGAATACAAGCGGTATCCTTTTGTTCGGGCTGACGGTGAAGGGGGCAGCCGTTCTTTCGGAGATGCTTCGGGACCGTCGCGTAAAGAAAGAATATGTTGCGGTGGTGAAAGGAAATGCCCGGCTGAAGGGAGAGTATGTTTCACTTTTCATGAAAGATGAGCGGACCAATAAGGTTACGCTTACTGATGTGAATACCGGGAACAGAAATAATCTGCATCATGATGCCGAAAGGAATAAACCGCAGGAAATCCGTAATCGGTTTTATCCGATCCGGTATGACAGGGAGAAGGATATTTCTCTTGTCCGGATCGAGCTTCTGACGGGAAAATCCCATCAGATCCGCGCCCAGCTGTCTCACCTGGGACATCCCATCATCGGAGATGTCAAATATGGTGGGAAGAGTCCTCTGGCCAAACGGCAGCTTCTTCATGCGGAAAAAATCGGTTTTCCGGTAGATGAAAGACTCGGGCCGCTTTCGGGGAAAGAGATCCGGGCCGAGCTTCCGACAGATATGAACCGATTCAAATGATAAATAGATAAATTAGTTTACGGTAAATAAATTATGTCAACTTGGAACTCCAGAGGCCTCAGAGGTTCCACTTTTGAGGATCTGATCAACGCTACAAATGAGTATTACAGAAAGCATCATCTGGCGCTTGTGCAGAAGATTCCGACGCCGATCGTGCCGCTGAAATTCAATTCCGAAAAGAAGCTGATCACAGAGGCCTATTTTGAAAAAGACTCCACAGTGGATTATATCGGTGTGGTTCAGGGAATTCCCATCTGCTTTGATGCAAAGGAGTGTAAGACAGATACCTTTGCGTTGCAGAATATCCATATGCACCAGTATAGATTTATGGAGGAATTTGAAGCGCAGGATGGCATCAGTTTTCTTCTCATCCATTTTACGATGCGGAATGATTTTTATTACATGCCTTTTTCCGAACTGAAACAATATATGGATCGTGTGGAAGAGGGGCATCCGAAGAATTTTAAATATCTGGAACTTCGTGACGAGTATTTCCTGAAACCGCAGGGCGGTGCACTGGTTGCTTACCTGAACGGACTGAAGCTTGATCTGACTGAACGGGATAGTTAATAAAAAAACAGTTATATTTTTTGTTTGTAGTAGAAAGGAGAATCATATATGTTTGATTTTTATCGTGTGGCGGCCTGTGTGCCGCGCGTCACAGTTGCAGACACGGAAAAAAATGTTGATGAAATGCTGAATAAGATCCATGAGGCGGCCGGTCTTTCCCCGGATGTGATCGCGCTTCCGGAGCTTTGCGTCACCGGATATACCTGCCAGGATCTGTTTTTCCAGGACACTCTGCTTCGTCAGGTGAATCAGGCGATTCTTCGTTTACTTCTGGAAACAAAGGAACTTCGGTCCGTCATCATTTTCGGGGCACCTGTGCTGATCGAACAGGCACTTTATAACGGCGCATTTGTCATGAAGGAGGGACGCCTTCTGGGTATATCCCTTAAGACATTTCTGCCGAATGAAAATGAGTTTTATGAAAAACGCTGGTTTTCTTCTGCGGAGGAACTGCTGACGGATAGTGTTACGCTCCGGGAAATCGGACTCAGCGTGGCGGAAGAGGATGATTACGAGATTCCGGTAGGAAATCACATCATTTATAACATTTCCGACGAGCTTCGTTTTGCAGTGGAAATCTGTGAGGATCTATGGGCGCCCATTCCGCCTTCAGCTGTTTACGCGCTCGGCGGAGCAGAGCTGATCGTGAACATTTCCGCTTCGAATGAAATCATAGGCAAGCGCGAATACCGGAAGGATCTGGTACGGATGAATTCGGCTTCTTCTCATTGCGGCTATCTCTATGTTTCCGCCGGATGCAGTGAGTCTACGCAGGATCTGATTTTCTCCGGCCATACGATCATTGCTGAGAACGGGAAAATTCTGAACCAGAACAAACAGTATATTGATGATGATTATATTGCAATTGCCGATCTGGATGCCGGAAAGATCCGTTCGGACAGAAAGAAGAGCAGCTCCTTCCGTGACAGCATGAATGTGTTTATGCCGGATATTTCCCAGAAGATCATCCAGGTTGTTTCCGATACGGGACTTCAGTCGGAAGCGGGAGAGTTCATCCGTGTGAAGAAGCATCCCTTTATTCCTTCCGTAAAATCCGCAAGAGAAAAACGTTGCCATGAAATCTTCGATATGCAGGTGGGTGCTCTTGCCAAGCGGCTTGAAATTACGAATGCGAAGCCGGTAATCGGTGTTTCCGGCGGTATGGATTCCACGCTGGCGCTTCTTGTGGCAGCCGGAGCGCTTCGCAAGCTGAACCGTCCGGCCGAGGACCTTGTAGCGATTACGATGCCGGCCTTCGGTACAACGGGCAGAACCTATCAGAATTCTCTGGAGCTGATCAAAAGCCTTGGCTCCGAGCCCAGGATCATCGATATCAAAGAGGCATGTACAGGGCATCTGCGGGATATCGGCCATGATATGGAACAGAAAGATACAACCTACGAAAATGCACAGGCCAGAGAACGTACACAGGTACTCATGGATGTGGCAAATCAGGTAAACGGTCTGGTTGTCGGTACCGGTGACCTGTCCGAGCTGGCACTTGGCTGGTGTACCTATAACGGGGATCAGATGTCCATGTACGGCGTAAACGGCGGTGTTCCGAAAACGCTGGTTCGTTGGATGATCGAAACACTGTCCGATACGGAGGACTTCCGGGAGAGCCGGAGCGTGCTGAAGGATATTCTGGATACGCCGATCAGTCCCGAACTTCTTCCGCCGGATGAGAACGGCAATATCAAACAGAAAACAGAGGATGCTGTGGGACCCTACGAGCTGCATGATTTCTTCCTCTACAACATGCTCCGGTATGGTTTCTCTCCGTCAAAGATCTATTTTATGGCAAAGAAAGCCTTTAAGGATGATTATACGGAAAATGAGATCAAGAAATGGATCACCATGTTCTACCGCAGGTTCTTTAACCAGCAGTTTAAGCGTTCCTGTATGCCGGACGGTGTCAAGATCGGTTCGGTTGCACTTTCACCCCGAGGCGACCTCAGGATGCCCAGTGATGCCAGCGGAAGACTGTGGCTGAAGGAAATTGAGAATCTTCAGTGACAGATTGCTTTCCGATTGAAACAAGCAAATATGAGAGATTTGGAATGAGTAAAACGATGAAAAGAAATCCATCCACCTTTGCTGTCGTGACCTTTGGCTGTCAGATGAATGCACGTGATTCCGAGAAACTCGTGGGTATTCTTGAGACCATGGGGCTTACGGAAACGGAAGAGGAACAGGCGGATATTGTAATCTATAATACCTGCACCATCCGGGAAAATGCGAACCAGAAGCTGTATGGACATCTGGGTACGCTGAAAAAACGCAAGGAAAAGAATCCGGATATGATCATCGGCCTTTGCGGCTGTATGATGCAGAAGGAAGATACCGTAGCTTACGTTCAAAAGAAGTTTCCCTTTGTGGATCTGATCTTCGGTACCTTTAATTTCCATCGCGCGCCGGAGTTTATCCAGCGTCTTCTTGCCGGAGAACGGCAGGTGACGGAAATCTGGGATGAGCCGAAGGAACATGTGGAGCATCTGCCGGAGCACAGGAAATATCCGTTTAAGGGCGGTGTAAACATCATGTACGGGTGCAATAATTTCTGTACCTATTGTGTGGTGCCGTACGTCCGCGGAAGGGAGAGAAGCCGCATTCCGGAGGATATCCTGGCCGATGTGAAGACTCTTGCAGCGGACGGCGTCCGTGAAATCATGCTTCTCGGACAGAATGTAAATTCCTACGGTGTGAATTTCATGGAAAAAGAGACCAGCGAGGTCCTGAAGGATGATCCGGATTATGCATTTCCAAATCTTCTCCGGGATGTCTGCCGGGTGGACGGCATTGAGCGGGTGCGTTTCATGACCAGTCACCCGAAGGATCTTTCCGATGAACTGATCCGTGTGATTGCAGAAGAGGAAAAGGTCTGCAAGCATATCCATTTACCCGTGCAGTCGGGTTCGACGGATGTACTCCGTCGTATGAACCGTCGTTATACACGGGAAGACTATCTGAAGCTGGTAGATAAGATCCGGAAAGCTATCCCGGATGTCAGCCTCACAACCGATATCATGGTCGGCTTTCCCGGAGAAACGGATCAGGACTTCGCGGATACCGTATCCCTCGTCGAAGAGGTTGGCTACGACCAGGCCTTTACCTTTATTTATTCCGTTAGAAGCGGAACGCCGGCAGCGGAAATGGAACAGCTGCCGCAGGACCTTGTCAGCCACAGATTCCAGCAGCTTCTGGAAGTGGTACGCCGCCGCGGCGCCGAAGTGACTGCGCGTTTTACCGGCAAGACCCTTCCGGTCCTCTGTGAGGAAGTTAACCCACACACACCGGGCTACCTGACCGGAAAAACCGAACACAACATCACCGTCCACTTCCCCGGCGACTCCACCATGGTCGGCAAGATCATTTCCGTCCGCCTGGAAGAATGTAAGGGATTCTACTATTTCGGAACTATGGTTTAACTTGTATCAATACGTAAATGCAGGAGGCTGAATACAAGCCGACTGCTTAATAGGAGACGAAAATGGCAGAAAAGCTATCCCCCATGATGGAGCATTACCTCAAAACAAAAGAATCCTACCCGGGCTGTATCCTGTTTTACCGCCTGGGCGATTTTTATGAGCTCTTTTTTGATGATGCGCACCTCGTTTCCCGTGAACTGGAGCTTACACTTACGGGTAAAGACTGCGGCCTTGCGGAACGGGCACCCATGTGCGGCGTGCCCTATCATGCGGCAGATACCTATATCACGAGACTTATCGAAAAAGGTTATAAGGTGGCCGTCTGCGAGCAGGTGGAGGATCCGAAGCTTGCCAAGGGACTCGTCGAGCGGAAGGTGATCCGTATTGTCACACCGGGCACCAATCTGGCGCCGGAAAACCTGGATGAAGCAAAGAACAGCTATTTATTTACCGTATCCGCACTGTCAGGGAACTATGGCATCGCCGCCGCTGATATCAGTACGGGTACCTTTTATGTAACATCGCTCAGTCGTCCGGAAGCTGTGATCGATGAATTGCAGAAATTCCAGCCGCGGGAAATCCTTTTTGATCCCGAGATCGAAAAAGAAAATGCGGATCTTTACTCCGGACTTTCAGCCTATACAGTCGATGAAAATGCCGCACTTACCAAAGCGCCGGCACGGTATTTCCGGCCGGATGTCTGCCGGAATATCCTGCAGGCGCAGTTTCAGGTGGCATCTCTGGAAGGACTGGGCATTGCGGATCTTCCCGATGTAATTCTTGCTGCGGGAAGTCTTCTTCTATATCTGCAGGATACCCAGATGGAAACCATGGGGCAGATCAATGATATCTCCCTTTACCGTACGGATGCCGGGATGACGCTCGATGCGGCAACGCGCCGGAATCTGGAACTTACGGAAACCATGCGGAGCAGGATGAAGAGAGGTTCGCTTCTCTGGGTTCTGGATAAGACCAAAACGGCCATGGGGGCGAGACGCCTCCGGCATTACGTGGAGATGCCGCTCCTTCAGGAAAAAGAGATCAATGACCGACTGGATGCCGTAGAGGCACTGAACGGAAGCGTCATGCTCCGGGATGAGATGCGGGAATATCTCAGCGCGGTATATGATCTGGAACGGCTTATGACGCGTGTGTCGCTCAGAACAGCTAATCCGAGAGATATGCTGAGTCTCAGAGAATCCCTCAAATATCTGCCTTATATCCGCCAGCAGCTGACCGATCTTTCGAGTGGGATTCTGGATCATATCCGGGAGGATTTTGATACCCTCGAGGATGTGTATGAGATGCTTCTGGCCATTCGTGATGATGCACCCCTTACCGTAAAGGAGGGCGGAATCTTCCGGGACGGTTACCGGGCGGAGCTGGATGAATTTAAGAATACCAAGGCACATTCCAAAGAGCTTCTGGCTTCTCTTGAGGAAAAGGAGCGTCAGAATACCGGAATCAAAACGCTGAAGCTGAAGTATAACCGGGTGTTCGGCTATTTCCTGGAAGTGACAAATTCCTTCCTGAATCAGGTGCCGGATTACTTTATCCGCAAGCAGACATTGACCGGTTCGGAACGTTTCACCACGATTGAGCTGAATCAGTTATCCGATCTTGTTCTGGGGGCGGAGGATAAGCTGTTCCATCTCGAATATGAACTCTTTACCGAGCTTCGGGATAAGGTTGGCGCGGAGATTCTCCGGGTGCAGAAGATGGCGGATTATCTGGCTGATCTGGACGCACTGGCTTCGCTTTCCTACGTGGCGGTGCAGAATCATTATGTCCGGCCGCATATCCAAAATGACGGTCATATTGATATTAGGAACGGCAGACATCCCGTGGTGGAAAAGATGATCGAAGAGGGACAGTTCATTGCAAACGACACCCATCTCGATCAGGATTCCCACCGGATTGCCGTGATCACCGGTCCGAATATGGCCGGAAAATCCACCTACATGCGGCAGGTGGCACTCATCTGTCTGATGGCACAGATCGGCTCATTTGTTC